>Ga0068855_100005880_pt1 | contig 14963 bp, 15 predicted proteins | sample KBSCornC52_FD_66592 | JGI IMG/M metagenome (GOLD analysis project Ga0068855, IMG submission 66592) | Corn rhizosphere microbial communities from Kellogg Biological Station, Michigan, USA - KBS Corn C5-2 | ecosystem: Host-associated > Plants > Roots > Rhizosphere > Soil ...
CTGCTGCTCGCGCATCTCGGCGAGCCGCTCCGGACTGCACCAGCAGTGGTAGGCGTGGCCGGCCTCGATCAGCTGGTCGACGTACGGCTGGTAGGTGTCGAGGCGCTCCGACTGCCGGTACGGCGCGTAGGGGCCGCCGACGTCCGGGCCCTCGTCCCACTGCAGCCCGAGCCAGCGCAGCGTGTCGTAGATCTGCTGCTCGCTGTCGGCCCGGAAGCGCGCGCGGTCGGTGTCCTCGATGCGCAGCACGAACTGGCCGCCGTGCCGGCGCACGAAGGCCAGGTTGAACAGCGACATGTAGGCGGTGCCGACGTGGGGATCGCCGGTCGGCGACGGCGCCACGCGCAGCCGGGGGGCGCTCACGCCTTCACCACCGGGTTGCTCAGCTCGCCGATGCCCTCGATCTCGACGCTGACCGTGTCGCCGGCGACGATCGGGCCGACGCCGGCCGGGGTGCCCGTCAGGATCACGTCCCCCGGCAGCAGTGTCATGATCGCGGAGACGAACGCGATCTGCGCCGCGACGTCGTGCATCATCTGGCTGGTGCGGCCGTCCTGCTTCACCGCGCCGTTGACCTTCGTGACGATCCGCAGGTCGGCCGGGTCGAGCACGGTCTCGACCCACGGACCGAGCGGGCAGAACGAGTCGTAGCTCTTCGAGCGGGTGAACTGGCCGTCGGCCCGCTGCTGGTCGCGCGCGGTCACGTCGTTGGCGGCCGAGTAGCCGAAGACGTGCCTCAGAGCGTCCTCGCGGGCGACGTTGCGGGCCGGGCTGCCGATGACGACGGCGAGCTCGCCCTCGAAGTGCACCTCGTTGCTGCTGGCCGGCAGCCGGATCGCGTCACCGTCGCCGATGACCGAGGTCGAGGGTTTGATGAAGATCAGCGGCGTCTCGGGCGGCTCGTTGCCCAGCTCGCGGGCGTGCTCGGCGTAGTTGCGGCCGAACGCCACCACCTTGCTGGGCAAGAAGGGCGAGAGCAGCCGGACGTCCGGCAGCGCCCACCGGTCGCCGGTGAAGGTGATGGACCCGAACGGATGACCGTCGATGGCAGCCACGGTGAGTGCGTCGCGGGGCGAGCCGGCCGGACCCTCGACCGTCCCCCAGGTGACGCCCGACACTGCGTTGGCCGAACCGGGATGGACGAAGCGGGCGATGCGCACGAGGTCCGAGGTTACCGGCCGGGCTCGACGAGCCTCGTCCCGCTCTCGTCGGTCATAATCGTCGACGTGACTTCACCGCTGTCCGGCATCGCCGTCGAGAAGCGCCGGCAGCTGGCCGCGACGCTCGGCCTGCTCGCCATGCTGTTCCTCGCCGTCGGCGCCGTCAGCGCGACCGCGAAGGTCACCGCGGTCACGACCGCGTGCATCGTCGTGTCGCTGGTCGTCGCCGTCCTGCTGTCGCTCATCGCGTGGGGCATGCTGCGCTCGGTGCGGGCCGACGCGGCCGACCGGCGCATCGACGCCGCGATCGAGGAGGCCATGAAGGCCGGCGGCCGCTCGATGTGCGACTGCGGCCACGAGCACGACCCGGACGAACTGCACTTCGTCGACGGCGAGGGCCAGCACGTCACCGGCTCGTCCCACACCTGCGCCCACGACGGGAGCGGCACCGACTGCGCGCACTCCTGCGACACCTGCGTGCTCGCGTCACTGCGCCTCGACCCGGTCGCCGCGTTCGACCGGCCGACGGCGCGCCCGGCGCCCGCGGGTGCCGCGGCTCCGGTGGGTGCCGCGGCTCCGGCCGGGCGTCGCCGCCCACAGCCCGGCCCCGGGCGCGGCTGAGGCGGCCCGTCCGTTGAGCGGGCCCCGAGAGGTCAGAGGGACGGCGTCGCGCCGAGCAGCCCGAACCGCACGGCGTCGTGCAGGGCCAGCCAGGAGGCTTCGATGACGTTGCCGTGCACGCCGACGGTCGTCCATTCGCGCTCGCGGTCGGTCGTCTCGATCAGCACCCGCGTGACCGCGTCGGTGCCGTGCCGGCCGGCCATGATCCGCACCTTGTAGTCGGTGAGCTCCATCTTGGCCAGCTGCGGGTAGGCCCGCTCGAGCGCCTTGCGCAGCGCGCGGTCGAGCGCGTTGACCGGACCGTTGCCCTCCTCGGTCATGATCACGCGGTGGCCGGCCGCGTGCAGCTTGACGGTCGCCTCGCTGACGAGCTGGCCGTCCTCGCGGCGGTCGATGATCACCCGGTACGACTCCAGGGTGAACGGCTGGGTGGTCGAGCCGAGTTCGTCGCGCAGCAACAGCTCGAAGGACGCGTCGGCCGCCTCGTACGACCAGCCGGCCGCCTCGCGCTCCTTCACCCGCTCGACGACCTTGCCGACGGCGTCCGGGCGCTGCGAGACGTCCACCCCGAGTTCGGCCGACTTGAGCTCGACCGAGGCCCGGCCGGCCATCTCGGTGATCAGGATGCGCTGGTCGTTGCCCACGACGGCCGGGTCGAGGTGGTTGTACAGCTCCGGGTCGACCTTGATCGCCGAGGCGTGCAGGCCGGCCTTGTGCGCGAAGGCGGCCGCACCGACGTACGGGGCGTGCGTGTCCGGCGCGAGGTTGGCGATCTCGGCGATGGCATGCGCCACGCGCACCATCTCGGTCAGGCATCCGTCGGGCAGGACGTCCAACCCCATCTTGGTGACCAGGCCGCCGATGACGCTGAAGATGTTCGCGTTGCCGGCCCGTTCCCCGTACCCGTTCGCGGTGCCCTGGACGTGAGTCGCGCCGGCATCCACGGCGGCCAGGGTGTTGGCCACTGCGCAACCCGTGTCGTCCTGGGTGTGGATACCGAGCCGGATGCCGGCGCGACGGCTCACGGCCGACACGACGTCGTGCACGCCCATGGGGAGCATGCCGCCGTTCGTGTCGCAGAGGACCCCGACGTCGGCACCGGCTGAGGCCGCCGCGTCGAGGACCCGCACCCCGTAGTCGGGGTCGTGCCCGTACCCGTCGAAGAAGTGCTCGCAGTCGAGAAAGACCCGCCGTCCCTCGGCCCGCAGGAACGCCACCGTGTCCCGCACCATGGCGAGGTTCTCCTCCAGCGTGGTGCGCAGGGCGCGCTCGACGTGCCGGACGTCCGACTTGGCGACGAGCGTGACCACCGCCGCCTGCGAGTCGAGAAGTGCCCGCACCTGCGGGTCGTCCTCGACCCGGACGCCCGCCTTGCGCGTCGAGCCGAACGCGACGAGGACGGCGTGCCGCAGGCTCAGCTCCCCGGCCGCCGCCCGCGCGAAGAACTCGGTGTCCTTCGGCATCGCGCCGGGCCAGCCACCCTCGATGAACCCGACGCCCACGTCGTCCAGCAACCGGGCCACGGCCAGCTTGTCGGCAACCGAATAGGTGATGCCCTCGCGCTGGGCTCCGTCGCGCAGCGTCGTGTCGAAGACGTGGAAGGCGTCGGTCTGCATGTCGTTCCTTCGGCTGGGGCTGATTGCGGGAAAACGAAAGACCCCCCGCGAAATCGCGGAGGGTCTGCGCGTCGGTGTGGAGCCGGTACCGACGCGCTAACTGATAATGAGCGAGTTGAGGTGCATCGAGGGCAGTCTGCCACGTGGGGACGCGCCCGACCAGCGCGATGCCTACAGGCCCTGCAGCACGCTCTTGGCCTCCCAGCGCGACGACCCGGTCAGCTCGCGGTAGCGGCGGGCCGCGGCGCGCTTGTCGCCGGCCAGCGCGAGTTGCAGCACCTCGGGCGGCAGCAGCGACTGCTCCGGGGTGAGGACGCGCCCGGGCGGCGGCCCCGTTGGCGGCGCGACCGGCGGCGCGACCAGCGGCCCGGCCGGCGGGTACGCGACCGGCACCGAGCCGGGTGGAACGGCCGACGGCAGCACCGGCGAACCGCCCGGTGGGATAGCCGGGGGGACGGCCGGGGGGACGGCCGGGGGGACGGTCGGCGGCACGACCGGCGATCCAACGGGCCGCCCGGCCATCGGGACCCCCGACGTCATGGCCAGCCGGCGGATGGCCGCGAGCTGCGCGGGCGGGCTCGCTCCGAGCGCCGGCATCCCCACCGGCACCCCCATCGGCGCCGCCGCCGGCCGCCGCCGGGCCGCCCCCGAGATGCCCGCCCCGACGAAGATCAGCAGGAACCCGACGAACGGCGCCCAGCCGCCGGCGGCGACGCCGAGAGAGCACTGCACTCCGTTGCAGGTCTGGTCGGCCGGCGGCCCGGTGGCCGAGGCGATCTGGCCGAGCACGTACCCGGCGAACAGGTGCACGCCGATCACCAGGATCATCCGGCCGAAGATCGCTTGCGGCAGCTTGCTGCGGGTGCCGCGCCGCAGGTGCGTCCGCACGGCGCCGAGCACCAGGAACACGTACAGCACGGCGCAGCCGATGAGCAGGTAGCGATCCCAGGGCTGGGCGCCGCGAACGTGCGTGAAAGTCGTCCCGGAAAGGTACGCCTGCGTCGTCTTGAGACCGCCGACGTGCGCGTGGTCGAGGTGCGCGTGCTCGAGATGCGCCTGGGTGAGGTCGGCGTCGGTGAGGTCGGCCCCGGTGAAGTCGGCCCGCTGGGCATCGGCCTGGCCGAGGTCGACGTGGCTCAGGTCGGCGTCCCGCAGCACGGCGTCGGTCAGCGTCACCTGGATCAGGTGCGCCCCGGAGAGGTGGGCCGCGGTCAGGTCGGCCTCGGTGAGATCGGCCTGGGTCAGGTCGGCGCCGGTCAGGTTCGCGTTGCGCAGGACGGCCCGGCCGAGGTTCTGCTGCACCAGCGACAGCCCGGACAGGTCGGCCCCGGTCAGGTTCGCGCAGCGCAGGTCGGGCCGGCGCTGCAGGTAGGCCGCGGTGAGCCGCTTCGCGTGCAGGTCCAGCCCGGAGCCCGGCGAGCAGGACGGCGGCGCGGCCGCGGCTCCCCCGGCCAGCAACGCGGACGCGGCGAGCAGCAGCCCGCCCAGCGCCACGGCCACCCACCCGCGCACGACGTTCATGGCGCCCATTCGTACCGCGCCGAGCGGGAGGCCGGAATGCCCGAAGGGGCGTCAGGAGGTGGCGGTCTTGGCCAGCCGCTCGCCGATTTCCGCGGTTCCGCCCGGATCGTTGGCATTCCGGTCGGCCAGGTCGGCCGCTACGGCCGCCTCGACGCGAGCCGCGCCCGCCGCGTCCCCGACGTGCTCGAGCAACATCGCGACCGACAGCACGGCGGCGGTCGGGTCGGCCTTGCCCTGACCCGCGATGTCCGGCGCCGAACCGTGGACGGGTTCGAACATCGACGGGTTGGTGTGCGAGACGTCCAGGTTGCCACTGGCCGCCAGCCCGATGCCGCCGGCAATCGCGGCGGCCAGGTCGGTGATGATGTCGCCGAACAGGTTGTCGGTGACGATCACGTCGTAGCGGCCCGGGTCGGTGACGAGGTAGATCGTGGCGGCGTCGACGTGGTTGTACGCAACGGTCACGTCGGGGAACTCCGTCCCAACCCGCTGCACGGTGCGGAACCAGAGGTCGCCGGCGTTGGTCAGCACGTTGTTCTTGTGCACAAGCGTCAGGTGCTTGCGCCGTCCCTGCGCACGGGCGAACGCGTCGCGCACGACCCGCTCGACGCCGAAGGCGGTGTTCACGCTGACCTCGGTGGCGATCTCGTGCGGCGTGCCCTTGCGCAGCACGCCGCCGTTGCCGGCGTACGGGCCTTCGGTGCCCTCGCGCACGACGACGAAGTCGATGGCCGGCTCGCCGGCCAGCGGCGTGCTCACGCCCGGGTACAAACGGGCCGGCCGCAGGTTCACGTGGTGGTCGAGTTCGAAGCGCAGGCGCAGCAACAAGCCGCGCTCCAGCACGCCCGAGGGGACGGACGGGTCGCCGACGGCTCCGAGCAGGATCGCGTCGTGGCCGCGGATCTCCTCCAGCACGGAGTCCGGCAGTACCTCGCCGGTGCGGTGCCAGCGCGCCGCGCCCAGGTCGTAGTGGGACGTCTCGACGCCGGGGTGCACCGCGTCGAGCACGCGCAGGGCCTGCTCCGTGACCTCGATGCCGATTCCGTCGCCCGGGATGACCGCCAGCTTCATGGCCGCGAGCCTAGTCGAGCCGCCGACTCCTTCTCACTGGGTGGTCAGACAGTCTCACGATGCAGGACGGGCTCCCACCATTGCCCGCGCTCGAGCAGGCGCAGCCGGTCGGCGACCCCGGCCGCCGCGAAGGCCGGCGCCAGCGTGGCCCGCCCCTCGCTGAAGTGCGCCCAATCCTCGAAGTGCACCGGCAGCACGTGCGCGGCACCGAGTCGGGCGGCGGCGGCGGCCGCCCACTCACTCGTCAGGGTGAGTGGTGCGCCGTCCATCAACGGGGTGCGAGCGGCCCCGGCGAACAGCACGGCAACGCCGATCGCCGGAAAGCGCTGGGCGATCTCCTCCACCAGCTCGAGCGCCGCGTTGTCGCCGCTGACGTAGACCGTGGCCGGACCGCCCTCGAGCACGAACCCGGTCACCGGACCGGTGTGCGGCTCGCTGCCCGGCGGTCCGTGCCGCGCCGGCACGGCCGTCACCGTGACGCCACCGAGAGCAGTGCTCTCCCAGGGCTGTAGACCAAGGGCGCCGATCCGCTCGTGCGCGGCCGGGGTCGAGACGACCACCGGCACCCGGCGCAGGAACTCCCGACCCCCGCGGTCGAGGTTGTCGGGATGCTGGTCGTGGGACAGCAGCACGGCGTCGATCGGCCCGACCTCGTCCGGACCGACGATCGCGCCCGCCGTCTTGCGCAGTACCCGGGCCCCGACCGGATACTCCCCCGGCGGGTCGAACGTCGGGTCGACGAGCAGCCGCAGCTCGCCGTACTCGAGCACGAAGGTCGGCCCGCCCAGGTACCGGATGCGCAACGTCCTCATACCGGCGGCAACCGGCCGCTCTCAGGCCGCATTCCCGTCGTACGCCGGCAGCTCGCGCATCCGGCGCAGCGGCGACGCCACGACGGGCAGGACGGGCAGGAACGCCCCGAGTGCGGCGACCAGCAGCGTGGCCCGCACGCCGATCGTCGCGCCCAACACGCCGCCGAGCAGGCCACCCAACGGCAGGACGCCCCACACGAGGAAGCGGATCGTCGCGTTCATCCGGCCGAGCAGGTGCGGTGGGCACACCGCCTGGCGGAAGCTCACCTGGGTGACGTTGTAGACGACCGTGCTCACCCAGAACACCAGCTGGGCCACGACCATCAGCACGAGCGTCCAGTTGCGCTGCAGGAAGGGCGCGACGAGACCAGTTGGCGCCGACACCAGGATCGAGATCCAGATCGCCGGCCCCTGACCGAGCCGGGCCGCGACCCGCCCGGCGACGAACGAGCCGAGCAGCCCGCCGACGGCCGAGACGGCGTTGATCGCGCCGATCACGCCGGCCGACAGGTGCAGCGTGCGCGCGAGCAACACGTAGAAGACCGCCATGCCGATCGCGGCGAAGAAGTTCCACAACGCGGTGCACGCGGCGATCGCGCGCAGGATCGGGTGGCGGACGACGAACGTGAAGCCCTCGGCGATCTCCCGGCCCAGGTGCCGCTCGGCCGGCGGGGGCCGCTTCGCCGGCCGGGTGCGGATCGCGGTGATCCAGCCGGCCGACCAGACGAAGCTGGCCGCATCGAGCAGGATCGCGTAGGGCGCGGTCAGGGCCTGGATGATCAGGCCACCCAGCCCCGGCCCGGCGATCTGGCTCACCGACTCGCTGGCCTGCAACTTCGCGTTGCCGTCGACGAGCTCGTCCCGGCTGACCAGCTCGGGCAGGTACGACTGGTAGGCGACGTCGAAGAACACCGTGCTCACCGACGTCACCAGCGCGACCGCGTACAGCTGGCCGATGGTGAGCCCGTCGAAGGCGGCGGCGAGCGGGATGGAGGCGAGGGCCAGGGCCCGGATCGCGTCGTTGACGATCAGGACGAGCCGGAACCGCATCCGGTCGACCCAGGCGCCGGCCGGCAACCCGACGACGAGGAACGCCGACATCTCCACCGCGGTCAGCAGCCCGACCTCGAAGGTCGAGGCGTGCAACGTCAGGATCGCGACCAGCGGCAGCGCCAGCTGGCTGATCGCGGTGCCGAAGTGGCTGACCGTCTCGCCGATCCATAGCCGGCGGAAGTCGGCGTGGTGCCACAACCCCGGCCGGCGGGGCGCATCGACGGCCTCGGCTACCTCCACCGGCCCAGCGTGGCGCCAGTGATTGAGATATGTCAATCAGTTATCGTGGGCCGATGACGGAGCAGGACGCCCGCCGTCCGGCGACCGACGAGGAGGCCCGGGCACTGGCCTCCGGGCTGCGGCTGCGCATCCTGCGCATCTGCCTGGACGAGCCGCGCACGAACAAGCAGATCGCCGCCGTCCTCGGCCGCGACCCGGCCACGACGCTGCACCACGTCCGCCGACTGGTCGCCACTGGCTTCCTGGCCGCGGACCCCGAACGCCGCGGTGCCCGCAATGCCCGCGAGGTGCCCTATCGCGCGACCGGCAAGTCGTGGCGGGTCTCTTCCCCCGCCGCCGACCGTGGCGTGCTGGACGCCTTCCTGGAGGAGGTCGCCCTCGTTGCCGTGGACGATCTGGACACCGTGCGTTTCGGGCTCCGGTTGAGCCCCGATCGGCGGCGGGCGTTCTTCGACCGGTTCGTCGAGCTGCTCGAGCAGTTCCGGGACGACCCCCCGGCGCCCGACGCCGAGCCCCTGTCGCTGTTCCTCGCCGTCCACCCGGACCCGAACCGCACCGACCCGAACCGGCGCTGACCTCAGACGTCGCGGCGGCGCAACACGACGAGCGCGGCCCCGACCAGGACGACCGACAGGGCGGCGAAGATGCCGAACTCGATCCACTGGAACGTCCAGTACCGGCTGGCCGGCTGGTAGGTGATCCGCACGCGATACCCGTGGGCGTTCATGCATTGGTTGAGGTCCACCTTCCCGATGCCTTGGCTGCAGGCCTCCGGAACCCCGATGATGTTGCCGCCGATCACGCGGCCGTTGTGCACCATTTCGTTGTTCTGCACCCACGACCCGGGCGGATCGTCCCGCGGCCCGGTCATCGGCAGCAGCCGGTACACCGGCGACAGGTAATGCGGCCGGACTACCAGTTCCACGATCATCCGCACGCCGACGAAGCCGGCGATCGTCGTCGCCACGGCAGGCAGGACGCGCCGCCACGCGACGCCGGCCAACAACCCCAGGGCCGCGCTGAAGAGCGAGTAGCCCACCGGCGACAGGTTCTCGAGATCGAACGGCAGGCCGGAGAAGCGGCTCTCCTGCAGCGCGTTGCGGGTGTTCGACCACCAGGTCACGAGGACGGTCAGCGCCGAACTGGCCACCAGCGTGGTCCCGAACAGCCAGAGGAGCTTGACCCGCACCCAGTGCCGGCGGGTGACCGACTGCGACCAAGCCAGCGTGGCGGTGCCGGTCTCGAGCTCGCGCCCGATCACGGACACGCCCCAGAAGATCCCGAAGATCAGCGGGACGGCGACGGTGAGGTTCACCGAGGTCAGCATCGCGTTGTAGTGATCAAGCAGGCCGCCGCACGGGCCGCTGGCCCGGCAGGCGACCAGCCCATCGGACAGGTGCCGACCGGTCACCACGACCGGGATGGCGAAGACGGCCAGGAGGCCGGCGACGATCGCCATCTGCGCCCGGTGCTGGCGCCAGAGCAGCCAGCTCATGCCGTCACCTCCACCGGCTGCGGGCCGGCCGCGGCGGGTTCGCGCAGGCTGAGGTAGGCCAGCATGATCTCCTCCAGTCCGAGTTCCTGGACGTCCCAGTTCGGGTCCACCAGCGGGCCGCGCAGGCGCACCCACACGCTCAGCTGCCGGTGCGTGCGCTCCTCGCGCAGCACGACGTGATCGCGCTCGATCGCGCTGATGTCGCGGCGCGGTCCGACGAGCAACCGGTGCGTGGCCAGCACGTCGTCCAGGTCGTCGGCGAGCACCGTGCGCGAGTCGGCCAGCACTACGAGGTGGTCGCAGACGCGTTCGAGGTCGGTGACCAGATGGCTGGAGAGCACGACCGTCGTCCCCCGCTCGGCCACCGCCTCCGACAGCGTGCCCAGGAACTCCCGCCGGGCGAGCGGATCGAGCGCGGCCACCGGCTCGTCCAGCAGCAGGACGCTCGGTTGCTTGGCCAGGGCGAGGACGAGCCCGACCTGCGCGCGCTGGCCACCGGACATCGTCCCGACCCGCTGCTCGAGCGGGATCCGCAGGCCGTCGAGGCGCTCGCGGGCCCACGGGTCGTCCCACTCGGCGTTCATCGCCGCGCCCATGCGCAAGTGATCGGCCGCGCTCCAGCGCCGGTAGAGCGGGATCTCCTGCGCGAGGTAGCCGACCTCCCGCAGGAACTCCGAGTCGTCCCGCGGCACCTGGCCGCCGACCTCGGCCCGGCCGGTGCTCGGCCGGCTCAGGCCGGCGAGCAGCCGCAGCAGGGTCGTCTTGCCGGCGCCGTTGGCGCCGACCAGCCCGCACACCCGGCCGGTGGGGACGGCCAGCGAGCAGTCGCGCAGCGCCCACTTCGCCCCGTACCGCTTGCCGAGTCCCTCGGTGACGATCGCTGGGGTGGCGTTCATGCGGTCTCCTCCACGGCGGCGGCGCGCAGCACCGTGCGCACCATGCTCTCGATGTCGCTGTCCGCCAGCCCCGCCTCCTGGGCTCTCGTGATCCACGCTCGCAACGAGCGCCGCAAGGACGCCTGGTCGGACGGCGACGGGCCATCCGGCCGGCGCAGCACGAAGGTGCCGACGCCCTGCCGTCCCTCGACCAAGCCCTCGCGCTCGAGGTCGCGGTAGGCCTTGAGCACGGTGTTCGGGTTGATCGCGAGCGAGCCGACGACCTCCTTCACGGTTGGCAGCCGGTCACCAGGGCGCAGCGTGCCGTTGAGCAGCGCTTGGCGCACCTGCTCGACCAGTTGCACGTAGGGCGGCACGTTCGATCGTGCCGTCAGGTGGAAGGCAATCATCCGCACACCTACTTATCTAGGAGACTAGATAAGTAGAGCAGTAGGGCTGGAGGCGCGTCAATCGTCGATCCTCTGACGATCCTGTGAACGTCGCCTACCTACGGTCGAGGCGAACCGACCCGAGGAGGCGAGCTCGATGTGGCGAATGAGCCTGGTACTGATCGTGGCGGCCGGTGCATGTGCCGCCGCGCCCGTAGCAGCGGTAGCAGCCCAGCCCGCCCACTGCCCGCTGCCGGCGTTCGGCCCCGGCGCGACGTATCGCCCGGTGTTCTTTGCCGGACACCACACCGCGCGGGTGACGAACCGGTGGTTCCCGCTGCGCCCCGGAACGTCCTCGATCTACACCGGCGTCGAGGACGGCCGGCGCGCGATCGACGTCGTCGTGGTGTCGCAGCACCGGCGAACGATCGACGGCGTGCGCACGCGCGTCGTCGTCGACCGGCTCTACCAGGGCGGCCGGCTGGTCGAGCGCACGCACGACTACTACGCGCAGGATCGCTGCGGCAACGTCTGGTACTTCGGCGAGGACACCGCCGAGGTCGATGCCGCCGGTCACGTCACGAGCCGCGAGGGCACCTGGCACGCGGGACGCGACGGCGCGCGGCCCGGCGTCTTCATGCCGGCCCATCCGCGGGTCGGGCAACGCTTCCGGCAGGAGTGGCTGGCCGGGCACGCCGAGGACGTCTTCCGCATCGTCCGCCGCACGCCGACCGAGGTGCGCACCCGCGAGACGTCGGCCCTCGAACCCGGCGTGGTGGACGCCAAGGTGTACCGGCGCGGGATCGGCGAGCTCACCGAGCACTCCGTCCGGGGCGGGTCGGACCGGCTGGCGCTCGACGCCCTCGTGCGCTGATCCGCGGCGTTAGCATCGGCACGGGCGGTGAGGCCATGCGCGTTCTGGTCGTCGAGGACGAGCCGAAGATGCGCGACCTGCTGCACCGCGGCCTGAAGGAGCACCGGTACGCCGTCGACGTGGCCGCGACCGGCGTCGACGGCATCTGGCGCGTCGAGGAGGGCACCTACGACGCCATGGTGCTCGACGTGCGGCTCCCCGACCTGGACGGCTTCGAGGTGTGCCGGCGCATTCGCGCCGCGGGTCGGTGGCTGCCGGTGCTGATGCTCACCGCCCTGGACGACGTCGAGTTGCGGGTGCGTGGACTGGACGTCGGCGCCGATGACTACCTCGTCAAGCCGTTCCACTTCGACGAGCTCGTCGCTCGGTTGCGCGCGCTGCTGCGGCGCGGTGCCCGCCCGCGGCCGACCACGCTGCGGGTGGGCGACCTGTCGCTCGACCCGGCCGGACACGAGGTGCGCCGCGGCGACGCGCCCGTGCCGCTGACGGCGAAGGAGTTCGCCCTGCTCGAGTACTTCCTGCGCCACCCCGACGAGACGCTGAGCCGGGACCGGCTCGCCGAACACGTCTGGGACGAGGCGTTCCACGGTGACTTGCACGTCGTCAACGTGTACGTGAACTACCTGCGCAACAAGATCGATCGCCCGTTCGGCCGGTCGTCGCTGCAGACCGTGCGCGGGGCCGGGTTCCGGTTGCGGGACGACACCGCGCGATGACGTGGCGACGGCTGCCGGTCCGGGCGCGGATCACCGCCGCGTTCGCCGCGGTGATGACCGTGCTGCTGACCGGCATCGGGTTCGCCGTCTATCGCTCGACGGCCGGCGCCCTGCTGGACGAGCTGGACTCCGGTCTGCGCTTCCGCGCCGCGGTGATCCTCACGCCCTCGGCCGGCGGCGCGGTCGAGCGCGTCGACCCGGCGTTGCAGGAGCGGGCCGAGGCGTTCGACCAGCTCGTCACTCGCACCGGACGCGTCCTGCGCTCGAGCCCCGGCCTGCCCAGGACGTCGATCCTGCGAGCGGGCGAGCTCGCCCGCGTTGACGCACCGCGGTTCTTCGAGCGGCACGTGCGCGGCGTCGCCGACACCGCGCGGTTGCTGGCGGTGCCGGTGCCCGGCTCCGGTAGCCGCGAGGTGCTCGTGGTCGGTGCGTCGATGTCCGACCGCACCGACCAGCTGGGCCATCTGCTGATCGTCCTCGGCATCGGCAGCCCGCTCGCAGTGGCGCTGGCTTGCGCGGCGGCGTGGGCCGTGGCCGGGCTCGCGCTGCGGCCGGTCGAGCGGATGCGCCGGCAAGCGGCCGCCATCACCGCCTCCGATCTGGAGCGCCGCCTCGAGTTGCCCGTCGTGCGGGACGAGCTGTACCGGCTGGCCGCCACGCTCAACGACCTGCTCGGCCGGCTCGCCCACGCGCGGGACGCCGACCGGCGGTTCCTCGAACGGGCCAGCCACGAGCTGCGCACCCCGCTCGCGCTGCTCAAGACCGAGCTCGACCTCGCGCTCGGCCGTCCCCGCCCCGCTGGTGAGCTGCGGGCGGCGATCGGCAGTGCCGCCGAGGAGGTCGACCGCCTGCACCGGCTGGCCGACGACCTGCTCGTCCTGGCCCGGACGAGCGAAGGACGGCTGCCGGTGCGGCGGGAGCCGACCCGGCTCGACGCGATCGTCGAACCGGCGGTGGCGTCGTTCCAGCGTCGCGCCGCGGCTCACGGCGGCCCGCTCACCGCCGAGGTCGAGCACACCGTCGCGAACCTCGACCCGCTGCGCGTGCGGCAGGCACTCGACGACCTCATCGACAACGCGCTGCGGCACACGCCGCCCGGCACCGCCGTCCACGTCAGCGGCACGGTGGTCGACGGCATCGCTCGGCTCGAGGTCGTCGACGACGGTCCCGGCTTCACCCTCGACGGACGCCGGACCGGGCTCGGCCTGGAGATCGCGGCCGCCATCGCGGCGAGCCACGGCGGCCGGCTCGACGTCCAGCCGGCCGCCGGTGGGGGCGCGCGCGTCGTGCTGACGTTCGCGGCCGAGACCCCGATGCGTCAGCGGGCGGCGGTGCCCTCGGTGTAGTCGTCGTCCGAGGCGACCCAGCTCATCAGCCCGCGCAGCTTGCGGCCGACGTCCTCGATCGGGTGCTTCTCGCCCTTCTCGCGCAGCGCCTTGAACTCCGGCGCGCCGGCGTCCTGGTCGGCGATGAACCGGGCGGCGAACGCGCCGCTCTGGATGTCCGCGAGGACGGCCTGCATGTTCTGCTTGACGTGCGGGTCGATCACCCGCGGGCCCGAGACGTAGTCGCCGTACTCGGCGGTGTCCGACACCGACCAGCGCTGCTTGGCGATGCCGCCCTCGTACATCAGGTCGACGATGAGCTTCAGCTCGTGCAGGCACTCGAAGTACGCGACCTCGGGGGCGTAGCCGGCCTCGGTGAGCACCTCGAAGCCGTACATGACCAGCTGCGACGCACCGCCGCAGAGGACGGCCTGCTCGCCGAACAGGTCGGTCTCGGTCTCCTCGGTGAACGTCGTCTTGATCGCGCCGGCGCGGGTGCCGCCGATGCCCTTGGCGTAAGAGAGTGCGAGCTCGAAGGCCTTGCCGGTCGCGTCCTGCTCCACTGCAACCAGCACCGGGACGCCCTTGCCGTCGACGAACTGCCGGCGCACGAGGTGACCCGGCCCCTTCGGCGCGACCATCGCGACGTCCACGTTGGCCGGCGGCTTGATGTAGCCGAAGCGGATGTTGAAGCCGTGCCCGAAGAAGATCGCGTCGCCGTCCTTGAGGTTCGGCTCGATCGACTCGGCGTACAGCTTGCGCTGCGCCGGGTCGGGCGCGAGGACCATGATCAGGTCGGCCTCGGCGGCCGCCTCGGCCGGGGTGAGCACGCGCAGGCCCTCGTCCTCGGCCTTGGCCCGGCTCTTCGAACCCTCGGGCAGGCCGACGCGCACGTCGACGCCCGAGTCGCGCAGCGACAGCGCGTGCGCGTGCCCCTGGCTGCCGTAGCCGAGCACGGCCACCTTGCGCCCCTGGACGATCGACAGATCGGCGTCGTCGTCGTAGAAGATCTCTACTGCCATCGCTACGTGCTTCCTTTGTGGTTGGGATTCGTCGTTGGGAATCGTTGGCGGGAACTATGCGCTGCGCTCGACCGAGCGCAACGCGGCCTGGGTCATGGAACGGGGGCCGCGCCCGAGCGCGACCATGCCGGACTGCACCATCTCGCGGATGCCGTACGGCTCGAGCATGTTCA
>Ga0068855_100005881_pt1 | contig 14962 bp, 12 predicted proteins | sample KBSCornC52_FD_66592 | JGI IMG/M metagenome (GOLD analysis project Ga0068855, IMG submission 66592) | Corn rhizosphere microbial communities from Kellogg Biological Station, Michigan, USA - KBS Corn C5-2 | ecosystem: Host-associated > Plants > Roots > Rhizosphere > Soil ...
TGTTGAGGCATTGGCGCACTCCACCAGCGGCAAACTCGCCGGTCCGTGGAAACAGGATGGCATCCTCGTAGGCCAGGACAGCGGCCATGGCATGATCTTCCATGCGTTCGATGGCCGTCTCATGCTGGTTCTGCATCAGCCGTTCGACGGCCGATTGGCGCGCGCCAAGATATACGAGATCGAAGATGTCGGCGAAACACTGAAGGTTAAGAAGATGGAGTATTTCTGACGGATCTCGGTGGCGGAACAGGCGTTGACGTAATTGTTGGCGCCTCCTGATCTCTCTGTCCTCCGTTACGGCCGTAGTGCACGAAACAATGGCGTTCCAAATGGTTCTGGGGCCACATGGGATGGTCGTAATTCCGCCGCTACGCGGTGCGTGTCGAGGAGCGATTTGACAGCAGTGAACCGTCCCACTCAAGAGCACTCCGCTAAAACGGCAGATAGGATAGGGGCGCGTCTCCCCCATATGGAAGCTGCAGAGTAACTGCGGTTGCTGTGCAGTAACTCTGGTTGGGAAGCTTGCATCAGGTGGCTCTTGAGCGTGTAGCCGGCGCGGGAAAGACTTCGTTAGCCGCTTGTCGCGATGCTGTTGAGCATCAAGGCTCGAAGTGGAAGGGCTTGCAGGGACATCGCGAGCGGCGCGGAATCTGGCGAGACGGGCATGGAAACGGAGACGAGTGAACTCGGATTCCAGCCCGCTTTAGGACGTACTCGTAGTAGGCGCTCTCATCCACGTCCTGAAAGCGGCCCCAGCGGCTCACGTCGTAGATAAGGAGAGAAGTGAAGGTGGTCCGCTTAGCCTCAACGTCGGCCATAAGCTGGTTGAGCCCGTCCCGGCCGTCGATGTTAGGCCGCTGCGGCCATGGTCGGAGTAATCATGGACGATCTCCATGTTGTGGGCCGCTGCGTACTGCCGGATGATCTCGAGCTGGTTTTCTGGCGAGTACTGCTGATTGTTATCGGGTTGCCGGCTCCCAAGTCCTCGGATTGCGGTCTTTGGGTACGGGCTAGTCGGAGGTGGACGCTGATTCTCCGAATGCGCGATCTCCCCAGCACATACACCTTGAAAACAACATTTTGTTTCCTAGTGCCCTGGAACCGGAGAAGAAGTACACATGAGCGGCAGTTCATGGGTGCTCCTCCATCGGGGTTGAACGGCCTAGCCAGTTGCTTCTGACCGTTCATTCGGACAGGAGTGTGACTTACATCACCGGGGATGCGCACATAAGCGAGTATCATTTCTTTGCCGAGTGACATGTTGCGGTAAACCGTAATCTCAAACATCGGAGCGGGGCACACTTTGTATCGACTTGCGACGACTGTCTTACCCCCTGGCTCGACGAGCATCTTCAATCCGGCAGGAACCCCCGCGCATTCCGTCTTTTCGCTCTCGATGCTGGTATTCGGCATAACGGGCGGAGTGTTCGTTGTCGTCGGCGGCCTGTTGCTCTATGCTTTACTGCGTTATCGGGGCTGGACCGGCGACAAGCAGGAGCCGCAGCAGATCTACGGCAGCACGCAGATCGAACTCTCCTGGACCGTCATCCCCGTCCTAATCGTCGTGATGCTCTTTCTGGCCACTGCCCGAATCATCTTCGCCACCCAGAATGCGCCCAAGCCTGACGACGCGCTGGACGTCACTGTCATCGGCCACCAGTTCTGGTGGGAGTTTCGCTATCCCAAGCTCGGCATCGTCACGGCAAACGAACTGCACTTCCCCGCAACCGACGGGCAGTCGCGCACGCCGGTTTACCTCAGCATGATCTCCGCCGACACCGACCACAGCTTCTGGGTCCCCCGTCTGGCAGGCAAGACCGACGTGATTCCAAACCGCGTCAACACCATGTGGATCGATGCCGACGCACCGGGCCTGTATGTTGGCCAATGCGCGCAGTACTGCGGCCTGGAGCACGCCAAGATGCTGTTGCGCGTCTATGCTCAGAAGCCGACTGACTTTGCTGAGTGGGTTGCGCACCAACAACAGCCCGCGCTAGAAGATCCCTCCGTGGCCGACGGCCGCGCCGTCTTTGAGCACAATGCCTGCATCAGTTGCCACACTGTGCGTGGCACAGTCGCCACCGGCACCTTCGGCCCGGACCTGACCCACCTCGCCACTCGCGACACCTTCGCCTCAGGTTCCGTGCCGCTGACTCGCGACAACCTCCGCGCGTTCATCGCGGACCCCGCAAGCTTCAAACCCGGCGTGCTGATGCCGGCAATGCACTTGAATGATCACGATCTCGACCTAGTGACCGACTATCTGATGACACTGAAGTAGCCCTGCAACGCGAAGGAACCGCTATGGCCACCCAGACAGCACCGCTTCCGCTCACCGCGTCCCCGCGCAAGCCCATCAGCGCCGTGCTGCACGACTGGATCACCACAGTCGACCATAAGAAGATCGGCCTGATGTACATAGGCTACGCGCTGCTGTTTCTTGTTGTCGGCGGCCTCGAGGCGATGCTGATGCGCATCCAGCTCATCCGGCCGGAAAACCACTTTCTTTCGCCAGAGACCTTCAACCAGCTCTTCACCATGCATGGCACTACGATGATCTTTTTCGTCGCGATGCCTGTGCTCTTCGGCTTTGGAAATTACCTGATCCCGCTGATGATCGGCGCCCGCGACATGGCCTTCCCGCGATTGAACGCATTCAGTTTCTGGGTCTCGGCGTTTGCGGGATTTCTGCTCTACTTCAGCTACATCGGCGGCAATGGACTCTACGGCGGCGGTGGCGCGCCGGACGTGGGCTGGTGGGCCTATGCTCCGCTCACCTCAAAGGTATTCTCGCCGGGCCACAGTTCCGATTACTGGACCCTTTCGATCCTGCTCGCCGGCATCGGCAGCATCGGCACAGCAATCAACATCGTCGCCACCGTCGTCTCCATGCGCTGCCGCGGCATGACGCTGTATCGGATGCCGCTGCTGGTCTGGCTCTATGCGGTAATGTCGGGGCTCGTCCTTGTCGCCATCAGCCCACTGACGGCGGCTCAGATCATGCTGCTGCTGGACCGCTACCTCGGCTCGCACTTCTTCGACACGCAGGCCGGCGGCTCAGCGGTGCTTTGGATGCACTACTTCTGGATCTTCGGCCACCCGGAGGTCTATGTCCTCATTCTGCCGGTGTTCGCGTTCATGAATGAGATTGTTCCCGTCTTCTCGCGGAAGGCGATCTTCGGCTATCCCGCGATGGTCGCTGCGTCGGTGGGCATTGGGTTCGTAAGCGTAAGCGTATGGGCGCACCACATGTTCACCGTCGGAATGACGTCCGCGGGAAACACGTTTTTCGTTCTGGCCAGCATGGTCATTGCTGTTCCCACTGGAATTAAGATTTTCAACTGGCTGGGCACCATCTGGGGCGGCAAGGTTCAGTTCCGCGTACCGATGATGTTCTCCATCGGCTTCCTCTTCCAGTTTCTCATCGCCGGCCTCACCGGCATCATGCTCGCCGTCGCGCCTTTCGACTGGCAACTCAACAATTCGTACTTCGTCGTCGCGCACTTCCATTACGTCATCGTGGGAGGCATTCTATTCTCGCTCTTCGCGGCATTCTACTACTGGTATCCCAAGATGACCGGTCGCATGATGAGCGAGCGGTTAGGCAAGTGGCACTTCTGGCTTTTTCTGATCGGCTTCCACGCAACGTTCGACCCGATGCACTTTGTCGGACTGGAGGGCATGGTGCGCCGGACTTTCACTTATCCCTTGGACCGCGGGTGGGGACACCTGAATGCGGTGATCTCGATCGGTGCGTTCATTCAAGCGATCGCCACGCTGATTTTCGTCTACGACTTGGTACATTCCTACTTCAAGGGTGCCCCGGCCGGCCCCGATCCCTGGGACGCCTGGACCCTGGAATGGTCGACCCAGTCGCCGCCACCCGCATATAACTTCGCCGTCGCTCCCACGGTCGAAAGCCGCCGCCCACTGTGGGATCTCAAACATCCCGAAGACCCGGACACCCTCTATGAGTGACGCCGCCGCCATCCCGCAGACCGATGCAACCTGGACGCTGCCCTCGCGCGGCATCGTGGGAATGGCCTGCCTCATTACAGCCGAGAGCGCCATCTTTCTAATCTTCGTCGTCGCCTACCTCTACTACGCCGGCAAGAGCCTCACCGGCCCCACGCCGCGCGAGGTACTCGAACTGCCCATCTTCACCTCCATCTGCCTCCTCTCGAGCTCGGCCACCGTACACTTCGCAACGTCGGGCCTTCACCGCGCGGCAAAGCGCGCAACGACGCTCTGGCTCGCCGCCACCGTCCTGCTCGGCGCCATCTTTCTCGGCGGCACCGCGCGGGAGTGGTATCACCTCATCGTCTACGACCACCTAACCATTCAGACCAACCTCTTCGGCACCACGTTCTATTCGCTCGTAGGACTGCACGCCTCCCACGTGATCGTCGGCCTCATCCTGCTCTCGGTCGCGTTGATCTTCTCGATCAACGGCTCCCTTAGTCGCGAACATATCAATCGCCTGGAAGTCCTCGCACTCTACTGGCACTTCGTAGATGCCGTCTGGATTGTCGTCTTCACCGTCGTCTACATTGTCGGCAGATAAGAAAAGGAGGACCATGCACAGCGAACCCGCCCACAGTGACAGCAACTCGGTCGTGCTCCCCCGCCCCACGGCGTGGCCCTTCGTGATGGCGCTCGGCATCTCGCTCGCCGTTGCGGGGCTGGTCACGGACATCGCGGTGTCCCTCCTCGGCCTCGTGCTCTTCCTCGCGTCCTCCCTCGGCTGGTTCCTGCAATTGTTTCCCCATGAGGCGCACGAGGTCTTTCCCATTTCGGACCCAGAGGCATACCAGCCTGTGACAGAACGCACACTCCCGGAACGCATCTCGGCCCAGGCGATTGGCGGCGCGCCGCGCAAGGTGCTGCCGGTTGAGACCTTTCGCATCACCACCGGTATCCGCGGCGGAATCGCCGGTGGCATCGCCATGATCCTGCCCGCCTCCCTGTTTAGCCTCATCAAGTACCACAGCATCTGGTACGCCGCGAACCTGCTCGCCGCCGGAGGGTTCGTCTCCTGGGCCGGCGCCAGCGACGCGTTCCTCAGCCAATTCCACTGGCAGGGGCTGCTGGCGGCAATGGGCATCCATGCGGTCACGTCGCTGCTAGTCGGGCTGCTCTATGGCGCCATGCTGCCCATGTATCCGCGCTATCCGATCCTGACCGCCGGCTTCATGGTGCCGCTCATCTTCTCCGGCATTCAATACTCCGCCCTCGGCATCGTCAGCCCAATTCTCGACGAGCGTATCGACTGGTTCTGGTTCGTTGTCTCGCAGGTCGCCTTCGGGCTCGTCTGCGGCTACGTCGTCAATCTCACCACGAAGGTGCGCACGCCGCAATTCCGCGCGCTGCCCTTCGCGGTCCGCGCCGGGCTGCATGGGGCCGAACCACATCACGGCGAAGAGGGGGAAAATCGCAAGTGACCTGCGCCCGCCGTCCATCTCGCCAAATGGCGCCAGTGCAGTTGCGCAGGTCTTCGTTTGCGCAAAAGCGCCGCACGGCAGCCCTCTTCGCCTGCGCCGTTTTGGTCGTAGTCGCAACCGCAGGATGCGACCACGCTCCCGGTAAACCAAGCCCCGGTCCGCTTGCCCCACGCCCCGACCAGGTGCTCAGCTTTCCCGACCTCTACGCGCAGAACTGCGCCGCCTGTCACGGCGTAAACGGGCAGAACGGCGCAGCCATCTCGCTCAGCAATCCCGTCTATCTCACCATCGCCGGAGCCGCGAACATCCAGCGCATTACTGCTAACGGTGTTCCCAGCACCGCCATGCCGCCCTTCGCAAAGTCCGCCGGCGGTATGCTGACGGATCATCAGATCGCAGCTCTCACCAACGGGATGGTCGCCGCATGGGGGAAGCCTGATGCGCTCAATGGCCAAACCGCCCCACCCTACGCCTCTTCCACTCCCGCCAACGCTGCACAAGGCCGACAGGCCTTTGTCGCCTACTGCGCGCAGTGTCACGGCACGGATGGCTCCGGCGGGCACGCACCCGGCAACATCGTCACCGGATCGCTCGTCGACCCTAGCTATCTCGCCCTCACCAGCGATCAAGGTCTGCGCAGCTTCATCCTCGCCGGCATCACCGAACAGGGTACCCATGACTGGCGCTCCTACTCGCAATCGCATCCGCTCACCGATGCCGACACTACGAATCTCGTTACCTGGCTCACTAGTCACCGTGTGGCTGCGCCGGGCCAGCCCTACAAGCAGCAATAAATCGCGGAGAGATATATATGACCGAACAAATTCCGCATCGATCCAACCAGCAGCATCCGGATTCCCCCGCGGAAGCCGTTGTGGCCCAGCCGCCCATCAACGCGGAATCCGCCCACCACTCGCGTCGCGCCTTCCTTTTCAAACTCTCCGTCGCACTCAACGCCGCCGTCGGAATCGTGCTAGCCGTGCCGCTTGTCGGATACTTTCTCGGACCTGCGATGCGCAAATCCTCCGCCACTGGCGGTTGGGTACCACTTGGCCCGCTCGACAACTTCCCAATCGGCCAGACGCGCCTCGCCGAGTTCCGCAACCCCCTCGCAACCTTCGATGACGGCGAGACCGCCAACACTTCCGCCTGGGTGCGCCGGGTTTCTGCGCAGCGGTTCCAAGTCTTTGCAGTCAACTGCGCGCATCTCGGCTGCCCCGTGCGCTGGTTCCCCGAGTCGCGCCTCTTCCTCTGCCCCTGCCACGGCGGCGCCTACTACGAGGACGGCACGCGCGCCTCCGGCCCGCCGGAGCGCGGCCTTTTCGAGTACCGCTACCGCATCGACGGTGCCCACCTCGTCATCCACGCGGGGGACATGCCTACGCTGGCCACCCAGGCGCACTGCAATCCGAAGCAGCAGCCGCTCGTGCAGATCGGATCGACTCAAACCACACGCGCCGAGGCCGACGCATGAGCCTCAAACGCCAAAGCACAAAACTTTACGACTGGGTTGAGCGCCGCCTCGGGCTCTTCAAGCCAGCGTGGAACGCCGCATCCCACCCCACTCCTGCCAACAACGCAAGCTGGTGGTATGTTTTCGGCAGCGCGGCGACCGTTCTCCTGATATTCCAGGTGGTCACTGGAATCCTGCTCGCCTTCGTTTACAGCCCCTCCGCCAATGAAGCCTGGTCCTCGCTCGGCCTGCTCAACCGAGCCATCCCGCTCGGCTGGTACCTGCGCGCGTTGCACGGCTGGGGCTCGGACTTCATGGTCGCGATTGTCCTCATACATCTCGCGCAGGTCTTCCTCTTCGGAGCCTACAAATTCCCGCGCGAGCTCACCTGGATCGTCGGCGTCTTCCTCCTGCTGCTCACGCTCGGCATGGCCTTTACCGGCCAAGTCATGCGCTTCGACCAGGATGCCTACTGGGGACTCGGCATCGGCGCATCCATCGTCAGCCGTGTGCCATGGATCGGCGCGCCCCTTGTGCATCTCCTCCTCGGCGGACCGATCATTGGCGGGGCCACGCTCTCGCGCTTCTTCGCACTGCACGTTTTCATCCTACCCGGCCTGCTACTTGCCGGCGTTGGCATCCACATCTGGATGACGCTCTACCACGGCGTCAGCGACTGGCCTATGCCCGGCCGCATCGTCCGCAAGTCCACCTACGAGCGCGAGTACCACGAGCTGACTCAGGAGACCGGCATCCCGTTTGTTCCCGACGCCGCCTGGAAGGACGCCGTCTTTGCCGCCGCCATCATCCTCGCCGTCATGGCCTGCGCCTTCTTCTTCGGTCCGTTTGGTCCCACCGGCACGCCCGACCCCACTATCATCCAGACCGTCCCCAAACCGGACTTCTTCTTCCTCTGGATATACGCGCTCCTCGCCTTCCTGCCGCCGGCCATTGAGACACCCTTCATGCTCGTCGTGCCCCTGCTCGTCATCGCGGCCATGCTCGTTCTCCCGCTGGTCGCGTCCGAGGGCGAACGCCACTGGGCACGCCGACCGATCGCGGTGCTCTCACTGTCCGTCATTGCCGTCACGCTCGCCATTTTCACCCACCTCGGCACCTACACACCGTGGAGCCCAATTATGGATGCCTGGTCCTCCGCTCCAATCGCGCCCGCGTTGCTGCATAACCGCACACCACTGGAACGCCAAGGCGCGCTGTTGCTCGAAGATAAGCAATGCCGCGATTGCCACTCCATCGGCGGCTCCGGCGGCCAGCGTGGTCCCGCTCTTGACACCGTCGCCGTCCGAATGACGCAGGACCAGATCATCCGGCAGGTCCTTCAGGGTGGAGGCAACATGCCCGCCTACGGCAACGCCCTCTCACCTGCCGAGACCTCCGCGCTTATGCATTTCCTGATGACCCTGCGCGGCAACGATATCGCGCCCGCCGTCGACGCATCGCGCAAGCTCACCAACTCCGATCATGGTCAGCCGCCCATGCCCACCGCACCCGAACGCGGCACGATCGCGCAGTAAGCTCTTTCCATGCTCGATCCCGTCGCCGGCGCGCTCTCACCTGCCATGCGCGATCTTCTGGCAGAGTGGTCACTGCCTATCACGGTCACAGCGGCGATGGCCCTCACCGCTCTCATCTACGTCCGCGGTTTCGTCCTCATCCATCGCACCCGCCCGGCGCAATTCACTAATCTTCGTCTCGCATCATTCCTAGCAGGCACCGCACTCCTCTGGATTGCCATAGCTTCACCGATGGACACCTTCGCCGACACACTCCTCAGCATCCACATGGTTGAGCATCTGCTCCTTATGTGCGCTATTCCGCCTCTGCTGCTCTATGCGCTCCCCTTCGTCCCGCTGCTCCGCGGCGTCCCGAGATCTCTTCGACGCCCGCTGCTCACTCCACTCCTGCGCCAACGATGGCTGCGCCGCGTCGGCCAGCTGCTTGTCAAGCCGCGCGTGGCTTTTCTCACAATGAACGTTGGCTACCTCCTCTGGCACATCCCCGCGCTCTACGATCTCGCCCTCGAGAACGAAGCTTGGCACGCCATCGAGCACCTCTGCTTCCTTATGCCCTCGCTGCTCTTCTGGTACACGATCCTCTGGCCGTGGCCTGCGCGGCCACACCAGCGCCCGTGGAGCGCCATCTTCTATCTGCTCGCCTCCGACGTCCTGATGACGATCCTCTGTGCCTTCCTCACCTTCTGCGATCGCCCGATCTACCACTACTACGTCGCACACCCGAATCCCTTCGGTATAACCCCACTCAACGATCAAGTTCTCGGCGCCGTCATCATGTGGGTACTTGGTTCGTTCGCCTTCCTTGTGCCTGCAGTGGGCATCACCTTCCGGCTATTGTCCCCGCAGAACCCAATGACACCTCGCGAACCGATCTGACCAAAGGCGACATTAGGCCCGCCGGCGCAAGGGCAGGTATCATCGCTGACGGAGTGGGCTTGGCTTGCTTGACAGCAGGAGCGGTGCTTCTCAAGGTGCAGACCGCGCTGCGGGAGCTGCCACTGTGCTGTGTACATGGGCATGGAAATCTCACCGGCCACCTAGGCTACCTGAGCGAGACCATCATGTTGCACCGCAATGAGGCAGCGGTGATGGCCAAGCACAGCTAGGCGGCCTACGAATGACGCATTTGCGTGCCATTCGGGCAGATGCACACGTAAGCGTCCTGAGTTGCTGACCGGCTGCACGATGTGAGAATGCTCAGTTTCTACTAGCGGTTTTGAGTGATCATCCCACAGTGGCTGCTGAAACATAAATTCAGCGTTGCCGTGGCGTTGGCTACATTGCCCTGTTTGGAATCGCGATCGAAACGTATGATGAAAGAACGGTCGCTGAAGCGGCGGCACTGGTTGCTCGCGAAGCCTCCGCCTCAACCCGCGGCTCGCGGTCCAACCTTCCTGAAAGGAGAACTGGTTATGCGAAAGTCCTTATTGTCCATCATCGGTCTTATCTCATTTTCCGCGGCATCTCTCATGGCCCAAAACGCTCAATCCTTCTCTGGCACAATCTCCGACTCAATGTGCGGTGCGCACCACATGATGAAAAACCTCACGCCCGCGCAGTGTACGCGTGAGTGTGTGAAACAGGGATCAGATTACGCCCTTGTGGTAGGCAGCAAAGTTTACACGCTGAAAGGTGACAAGGCCCAGATCGACAAGTTCGCTGGACAGAAGGTCACCATTAAGGGCGAGACTTCCGGCGACACGATCACCGTGAAGTCAATCGCAACCCTGAAATCCTAGTCATTTCTCTTCTTCAATCGGCAATGGTTCAAGTGGGAGCCATTGCCGTCCGATGGAACGAACCAACTCGCTTCCTATGGATTGGCGATGGGAATAAGACTGATCGCGTCACATAGCGCGTCAGGCTGACGCTTCAGTTACCGAGCCAGGATTGTAGTACCGTCCAGCTCAGGTCCAGCTACGAGAGAGATTTTCTTGTCGCCGAGAGAGATAAACGCCGTGTTCCAGCCGGTCCCGTCGGAGAGCTTGATCAGGAGGGGCCCCGAGGATGCGAGGGTAGAGGAGAGCGGATCATGAGCGGTCGAAGGCGCGTGGGCTCCGGATCCATTTTCAGCGACATCCGCGGATAGACTGGCGCATTCAGGGGCACTCCTCGACATGCGCTGGAGCGGTTGCGGGAGCGATGGCGATGTGCAGAATCTGCGGGGAGATCGCGGAGAGCCGCAGGTTCAGTTTCCCGCGCCTCGCCGCCGAAAGGGTGGACACGCGGGACGCATTCAGCTGCTTGTGGAAGAGCATCTGAGCGACGCCGGTAGTCACCCCGGCAAGTAGAGATCGACGTGTTAACCTCAGCCGCCTTTCGCTTTCTGATTTGCGAGCAGCTATTGGGATGGAGACATTCCCGTCGATCATAACCTCCGGACTATATAGATAGCCTCTTCGCGCTCGATCTCATGGACAAGAGCGGCCTTTCATCCCGCTTATTGCTGGGATTCTCGAAAGGCCAGGGTGGCCGGCACCGCTCCAGAGTTGGCAAAGACGACGTCCCTCGCGCTGAGAACATTTACGAACGTATCGAGAACGCGCTCACGGAGCATTGCCGAACGGGTCTTTGGCTGGATACGACAAGTTTATGTGTCAGATGTGCTTTCGCTCTGTTAACATCCCGTAACAATTGATGCAGATCGTTCAGGCCGTCTACGGCGTTTTCCACCATTTCGAGCTCGCGCACCAACTCCACCGTCGTGGATACCTCCGTCGTATTTACTCCACCTGGCCATGGGCACGGCTGAAGCGTGAGGGGCTTCCGAGCGAATTGGTGCGCACCTTCCCCTTGGTGCACACCGGGGATTATCTTCTGCGGCAGACTCCGTTCTACTCCGCCCAGGTCGAATCCCGGCTCAATGAGTGGAACTCTTTGGCATTCGACGCGTGGCTCTGCCGTAACCTTGAGCCCTGCGACGCTCTCATTGCAATCTCAGGGGCAGGGCAGAGAGCTGGTCCGCTGTTCCAGGCTGCGGGCGGCAAGTTCATCTGCGACCGGGGGTCAACCCATCAACGGGTCCAGAACCAGATTCTGACGGAGGAGTACGCCCGCTGGAATCTGCCACGCCCGGTCATAAGTTCGCACATGATCGACCGCGAAGAGGCGATCTATGCCGCTGCGGACGCAATCACGGTACCCTCGTCGGTCGCGCGGAGATCATTTCTTCGAATGGGCACGAGCCCAGAGAAGGTCCATATCATACCGTACGGAGTAAGTCTGGAACGGTTCCTGCCGAGTCAACCACCCCCGGCGGAATCGTTCCAAGTCCTATTCGCCGGTCTGATCAGCTTGCGTAAAGGTGTGCCTTACTTGCTGGAGGCCTTCGCTCGCCTGAAGCATCCGTATAAACGACTTACTCTGGTCGGCGCCATGCACCGCGACATGCTTGCGATAGTACGAAAGCTGCCTACGGAGCATGTCGAATTTGCTGGAATATTGTCGCAGGCCGAGCTTTCGGCGCGCATGTCGCGAAGTCACGTGCTTGCGTTGCCGAGCGTAGAGGAAGGTTTGGCTCTAGTTCAAGGGCAGGCGCTGGCTTGCGGTTGCCCTGTAATCGCCACACGTGCGACCGGCGCGGAGGACCTGTTCACCGATGGGATCGAGGGCTTTATCATTGATGATCGCAACACCAATGCCCTCACAGATCGGCTCCAGCAGCTCGCCGACGATTCCGCATTGCGTGAACGAATGTCTGACGCAGCTATTGAGCGGATGAGATCCCTTCGGGGATGGGATGCATATGGAGATCACTGGGACAATCTGCTACACATGTTGACAGGTTCGCCTCGCGGGAATAGCGACTCCGTAACTTCTCAGGATTGAGATAGCTAGTTTCATTCCTATAGCCCTCAATGCAATCCGAGATCATTCCATCGGGTTCTATTGGATATCGTCACAACGTGTGAAGGTCCCGGGCACGGAGTAGACCCGAAGCACCCGCTGCCCGATCGGAACGGCCTTCTCCACCTTGCCGGCAGCGCTCAGAGCCACGTAGCGATCTAAATCACCTTGGATGTAATCGGTCAGCAGAATTACATCAAAGTGTTCGAGCGGACTAGGAGAAGCCTTTTTCCATACTTCGAAGCCGTCGAGCCCTGGATAAAGAATGCTGAACGGGCGATCCTGCATTTGAAAGGCAAACCAGAGTTGAGGGCTTGCAGCGATCTTGGCTGAAGTGGGAATGCACTTGAGTACCGAGTCATACCGATGGACGTCCTCGGATGAATTCCTGCCCTCTGCAAGATAGAGGATACAGGCCAGCAATTGAGCAACGATAAACGCGGAGATTGCAGCCGTGACGTAGGAGCGCGAGGCAATCCACTTAGGCGGGCGGGGTGGCAGCAGGGCAATCAAAAAAAGATAGATGGGGTAAATGACTTCATAACGCGTGATGTTTGCAGGCAAAACGAAGCCTAAGACCAACACAGAAAGGGGGATTGCTATGGCAAGTGATACGGTGATCGATCGCAGCGTTTTATCCCCAGGGTTGTCCATTACCTGGCGAGATAGCGAAACCTGAATTACCTGGGCGGCAACGCAGACCATCAGAAGCAGAGTCAGACCAAAAAAGAGGAACAACATTAAATCGTGTGCGCTGGACCTGGCGTTCATCAGCAGCTCCAGGCCGAACTTCGGCAGGCTCGGGTCCGGAGCTTTCTCCCTTGCAATGAAGGCCATCTGAGTCAGTGCCAGCCACGAGCGGGACCGGTAGGTACCGATCCAGATGGCTGCAGGAATGGCAGCGAACAACGCAGTGACGCCGAATTTATGGGCTGTTTTCACTCGTTCCGAGAAGAGGACGAAAAGCATCCCTGGGAGAACGGCGTTGATGGCCTCCGGGTGGCTGGCAAGGGCAAGTCCCGCAAAAGTTGCCGTTCCCAGCGGCAGCCCTATATGCGATTTCCGTTCCAACTTATTTTGCCTATTCCCCCCGTCCAAGCCGAGTATGGCCCGAAACGCACAATAGAGACTCAAGAGACTAAGCAGTTCGATGAGAGACTCCATCCGTGCAATCCGGTGAAGGATGAGCAGTGGAGCGCTCAGGGCATATAAGCAACAAATCAGAATTCCGGTTCGATCGCTAACAATTCCATAGCCACGGAGTTCATAGACGATCGCCAGGAATACAAACACAGCCGCGATGCTAAATATGGTTGTGAGGAGTCGTAAGGAAACGCCGGAGATTCCGAAGACCCGGAAAATAACGGCCTGCATTGATATGAAAGTCGGGGGGAAATGGGCGTATAGCTTATTCAATCCCGCCACGCTGTCACTGAAGCTTGGTGCAACAAGGCCCCGACCGCGGCTCAACGCTATAGCCGGATCATTGATCACAATTTCGTCGCCGAACACGGGGATTGTGGGTACGAATCCTAGACCGTAGAGCATCGCCGCGGCATGCAAGCAAAGTAGTACCGCCCCACAGGGGAGAAGAATGCCTGCACGAGCTCTTCTTGTGACTGAACTTTGAAAGACAGATTTCAACTGCGCACATTCCTGGAAGTCGAATGGGATTAAAAAATTAAAGCAGTTCTTCAAGGCCGATCTTTATGCGAGAGTCTATTGATTATCTTAGGAGCGCGCTTACGAAATCATTTCGGTCTGCGTTCGATGAAGACGAAGCGCCGGTGCGGAGGCAACCAATTCCAGTAGGCAGTTGGACCCAAGTCAGAGGGACTCAGGCAGGGCATCGAATTGAAAACTATAAAATATTCCGGCTTGACAGCTGGTGTGTAGGCAGAGAAATCCAATCTGCACGCGGGAGCCAGTCCGGTATCAATGGAATAGGCGCGATATATGTTGCTGGATGTGCCATTGGCGGCCCAATTCATTGAGCGAGCATATTCCAGTTGTGTCCAACCGTCTAACTCGAAGCCACCTTGAATCCGTGTAGGTTCAACACCTGTTGCTCGGACGAGCGCGAAGGCCTGGACCCTGGCACGGTTCAGGGCGAACCAATCGTGGGTCGCGGCCACCCCATAAAGTGAAACTGCTCCGAGAACGAAGAACAGCCAGCCAGGAAGTCCCTCCCAAACCTCCTTCTCATACGAAAGTAATAGAACGATGATTGCTACCGGGAAAACTCCGAGCAGATAGCGATCATAGATGAACGAGTACAGCCCTCTTGGTATAAGGAGGCAGAAATACGAGGCAGCATAGGACCCCAGCAGGAACACTGCTTTCCGGAGCCGTGTATCCAGGGCTTTGCGGTTAGCTTGATGGCACAGGGCGGTGTAACTTAGGCAAATACCCGCAACGCCAATAACGGCCAGAGAGAGTACGGTTCGCCACAACAGATTTATAGTTACCGGGCGAGTACCAAGCATCTCTCCGGTGCTGGAGAACATGCTTTCGGTTCCGATTACATGACCCAGCCAGGGCGCTACGCGATGTTCGAGCGAGCCGTGGAGGTGGAGCGCGAATGCGAAGCCTGCGAGTACTGCGAGGAGCGTAGGGATTGCGATCCTGGCCTTTCGGGGAAGTGTTTTGTATCGGGGCAGCCATGCTGTGAGGATGGGGAACACGAG
>Ga0068855_100005882_pt1 | contig 14960 bp, 19 predicted proteins | sample KBSCornC52_FD_66592 | JGI IMG/M metagenome (GOLD analysis project Ga0068855, IMG submission 66592) | Corn rhizosphere microbial communities from Kellogg Biological Station, Michigan, USA - KBS Corn C5-2 | ecosystem: Host-associated > Plants > Roots > Rhizosphere > Soil ...
TGGCTCGGCCAACGTCACGGCAGCCGGAACCCTCGCCACGGTCAACGCCAACGTCGGCACATTCGGGTCTTCGTCGGCCGTTCCCGTCGTCACGGTCAACGCCAAGGGGCAGGTCACCGCCGTCACCACGTCGGCGCTCGGCACCGCCGCCACGCAGAACACCGGGACCAGCGGCGCGACGGTTCCCTTGCTCAATGGGACCAACACCTGGAGCGGCGCCCAGACGGTTTCCAACCCGGTCACCGCAACCAGCTTCAAGGTCAGCACTAACCAGGTCGTCGGCGCGCGAGCGACGGGCTGGGGCGCTGCGTCTGGCACGCTCAGCCGGTCAGCTTATGCGGCCTACGCCGGCCAGACCTACACCGGCAGCTACGTCCAGGCGACCGCCCAGGCCACCGACAACGCCATCAAACTGCTCAGCCAGACCGTCGCCGCCTTGATCACCGACCTTACGTCCCATGGGCTGATCGGAACCTGATATGCCGTCAACCTACACCAGCCGTTTCCGCTTCACCCTGGAAGCCCCCGGCGAGAACCTCAACACCTGGGGCACGATCCTCAACACCGGCGCGATCACGCTAATTGACGACGCCATCGGCGGCTATCTGTCCAAGGCGGTCTCCGGCAACGTCACCCTGACCTCGGCCAACGGCTCGACCGACGAAAGCCGGCTGGCGATCCTCGATTTCACGTCCGGGACCGGCGGCAACGTCACCATTCCGGCGGTGAGCAAGGTCTACCAGACCCGCAACAACACCTCTGGAAACGTGGTCATCACCACGGGCTCAGGCGTCTCGGCGACCGTGGAAAGCGGCTCGCTGGCCACGGTAATCGTGGATGGCACCAACGTACGCCGTATGACCGACGCGGCCGACCTCTCAACGACGCTCTCGACCGCTAAGGCCTATACTGACGCTGCGGCCTTCGCTTCGTCCTCAGGCGTGCTGCCAGGCCAGCCGGGCAACGGTGGAAAGTTCCTGACCACGGACGGCTCTACAGCGTCCTGGGGCGCTATTCCCGGACTGACGAACATTTCCACATCGCTGACCAATGTCAGCTCGTCGCTGGCCAGCGTCTCGACCTCGACAGCGGGCGTTTCCTCGTCGCTCTCAACGACGAATTTGACGGTCGGCGCGGTTTCGTCCTCGCTTTCAAGCACCAACTCGAACGTCACCAAGATCTCGTCTTCGGTCAGCTCGACCGCTTCGACCGTGGCGACCTATGGCAATGTCGTCACCCAAAACACCGGGACATCGGGCGCAAACGTCCCGCTGCTGAATGGCAATAATGTCTGGAGTGCTGCGCAGCAAATCGTCGCTGCTGCGCCGCAGCTAATTGTCAACACCTCTACCGTCCAAAATCGCAATATGCAATTTTGGACTAACGGACTTCCCAGGTGGGGAGTTCAAACCGACAATGCGTCCGAGAGCGGCGCCAATGCCGGCTCCAATTTTCAAATATTTCGCAGTTCCGATGCCGGATCTTTTATCGATAGCCCCATTTCTATCAGTCGGGCCACGGGATTGGTCACGATTGCCGATGGCTTGATTTTCACGCCGGCAGCCGTGCCCACCGCCAGCCATGTGGGCTATCTCGGCATCCCACAGACGACCAAATCCGGCAACTATGGCCCCGGCCAAGCGGATCTTGGGACGGAGATATTCTTCACAGCCAGCGCCACGGCGACATTGCCGGCGAATGCCTCCGTTCCTATCGTGATCGGCAGCTTCCTAGTCATCACCGCCGATGCGGGCCAGACGGTCACCCTGGCGATCACCACGGACACCCTGCGCTGGCCAGGGGGTGGCAACGTCACGGGCTCGCGCACGATCACTGGCCCGGGCTTCGCTGTCGTTTCCAAGAAGAAATCCACCGAATGGTGGGTCACCGGCGGTTCGGGCATTAGTTGATGAGTGGCGCAGCGGCAGTCATGCTTGGCGCGCGGGCGCAGGCGGCCGATGGGACGGTGCTCCTCACTTCAACGACCTCGGGCGCGGGGAGCTATACGTTCGGTCAGAACGCGCCCAATTTCGCATGGCTTGAGGGCTGGGGCGGCGGGGGCGGTGGCAACTCGTCCGGCGGCAAGTCGCCAATCTTTTATGGCGGTGCGGGCGCCGGCTACTTCAAGCACAAGATCGCGGCCTATCCTGGCCTAACCGTCAGCTTCTCCATCGGTGGGGGTGGTGCTGGGGGCGTAGCTGGATCCGCGACCAGCGTGTCAGCGCTTTCCCTCAGCGCGGGCGGCGGGGGAGCCGCGTCGACAAGCGCCGCGTCGACCTCTCCGGGCTCTGGCTCTGGCGGCAACCTGTCCAATCTGACCGGCAATAACGGTGGCAATCCGAACACCTGGACGGGTGGTGGCGCCGCGAACGGCGGCGGTGATCAGAACACAGCCCTGAACGTAGGCACCTCTCCGGGTGGTGGCGGCTCCGCAGCGGCCGGCGCCGATGGTCAATTCAAAATCACAGCGAAGGCGACCTGATGCCCTATCCAGCAAGCGCCAATATTCATTCCGTCAAGACCCTGCTTCGCTACTATGACGACAGCCTGGTCAAGAACAACCGAACCGCCTGCGAGGTTCGCAATGTCCTCATCGAACACCAGGACGAATGGTCGATCGAGGACATGGAAGCATGGCTCTACAGCCATGAATATCTTGGCATCGAGAACGCCGTCGAAGGCATTCGAGAGGCCCATCAGCACATGCCAGACCAGATCGCGCGGGAGCTTCAACGCTACTACGCCGGCTGGCTGATCAAACAAAACTTCATGCGCGCCCGCGGCCATGTCGAGCGACTATTGCATGAGCCGGTCCTGGGCGGGATCGATCGCGAAGCGCTGGATTTGATCGTCCCCTGGGTGCGCGACCATCATCCGCACTCGGAAGCCTTCTTCGCGCAAAAGCTGGCGCATAGATGAGGATACCCGTCGAGATCCCCCCAGGCGTCGTGATTGACGACACGACCTTCGCCACGGGTCAGAGCGCTTATTCGGACGCCAACAACGTCCGTTTCTGGCGTGGTCAGCCCCAGGTTATCGGCGGGTGGGAAAAGCTTGTCTCGACGGCTCTTACGGGCGTGTGTCGCTCGGCCTTCTCATGGACGGACAACGCCGGCCAGCTCAATGTCGCGTTTGGGACCAATTCCAACCTCGAACTGTGGATCGGCGGCGCGCTCTACGACATCACCCCGGCTGGCTTTACGGCGGGGCTGATCGACGGGACGGGTGGGGCGGGTTTCGGCACCGGCACCTACGGCACCGGCACCTATTCCAGCCCGTCGTCGGGAGGCTTCTTCCCCCTGACATGGAGCCTCGCGGACTTCGGCCAGACCCTCATGGCCTGTCCGCGGGGCGGGACCATCTATCAGTGGTCCAACGCCACTGGAACGCCCGCTGCGGCCCTGACGAACGCGCCGGCCAACGTGACCTTCATGCTGGTGGCGAACACCCGCCAGGTGATGGCGTTCGGCTGCAACGAAGAGGTCTCTGGCACCTTCAATCCCCGCTGCATCCGGTTTTCCGACACCGAGAATGCGACCGTCTGGAACACCGCAACGAACAACAACGCCGGCGAGTTCATCCTTGAAGGCTCGGGGCGCATTGTAGCGGCCAGACTGATTGGTGACTACATTTTCGTCTGGACCGACAACGGGCTCTATCAGGGCTCATTCGACGCGACCAACGGCTGGCTGTTCCCGCAGATCGGCGAACGCTGCGGGCTGATCGGCCCCAATGCCGCCGTCGTCCTGTCCAGCCAGATCGCCTATTGGTTCGGCTCGAATGGCCAGTTCCACGCCTGTCCCCTGGGGGGCGTGCCTCAGATCATTCCCTGCCCGATGCAGGCGGACGTCTTTTCCAACATCACGCCGTCCCAGCCCGACAAGATCGTGGCCTCGAGCTGCGCCGAGTTCGGGGAGATCAGGTTCGACTATCCCGACGTGCGCGATGGCGTCGAGAACTCCCGCTATGTGGTCTATTCGACCGGGGGGAACCTGCCTGCGGCCTCGACCTATGCGCGGCTGGATACGGTCTGGTGCAAGGGCACGATGGTGCGCACCGCCTATGTCGACGCGGGGCCTTCGCCCTATCCCATCGGCGTCGATTACGCCGGGCATATCTATTATCACGAGCGCGGCCAGTCGGCCGATGGCGCACCGATCGACGCCTATATCGAGACGGCGGACTTCTACCTCGGGGCGGGGGAAACCCTGTTCCAGGTGCGGGGCATCTGGCCGGATATCCAAGGCCAGATCGGCGCCCTGAACCTGACTATCAAGACGCGGCTCTATCCGCAGTCGGATCAGCGCGTGAAGGGTCCGTGGGCCTTGGCCCCGGGGCAATCCAAGAAGGATTTCATGGTCTCGGGCCGCATCGCGCGGATCCGATACGAGAGCAATTCGGCGCCCACCTTCTGGCGGTTGGGAAAGCCTGTCTATGACGCCATCCAAGCGGGGCTTCGATGAGAAAACTTGACGCTGATCTGGCTGAAATCCTCGGCCCTGAAGCCGAGCCGGCCAAGCCGATCCTGAAGGCGGTTCCGAAGTCCAACGACCAATGGGACCGCTGCAAACAGTGGATCGAAGCGGGCCTGGAAAACAGCCCCTTGACCATCGAGGACGTCCGCAAAGCAGTTGAAGGCGGCGGGGCGATCCTCTGGCCCGGCAAGAACTCGGCCATCGTGTCGGAGTTCATCGACTACCCGAGTGGGCTTCGAACAGCGGCGGTGATGAGCGCCGGGGGTGAGCTGGAGGAAATCCGCGCGATGACCCCTGGTCTAGAAGCGTTTGCGCGCTTGAATGGTGCGTCGGAAGTCCTGCTTGAAGGTCGGTTGGGCTGGAAGCGCGCCTTGAAGGACGATGGCTACGAATTGGCGTCGGTGACCTTGAGGAAAAAGCTATGAGCAGCAGCACCAAGACCAACTCCAAGACCACTTCCACGGCCACCCAGACGCCGACCAATCCGAGCTGGGTGACGCAGCCGCTTCAGAACCTCACGAGCCAGATCACCGCGCTCGGCAACGTGCCGGCGACCAGCTATGTCGCGCCGCAGTCCGCCCTTCAGATCCAGGCCAACAATCAGGGCGCCGCGACGCTGTCGGGCACCAACCCCGCCTATAGCAAGGCTGGAGGCCTGTTCGGTCAGGCGGCCGGCGGCATCAACATGGCGCAGAATGGGGCTTTCGGCTCGGCCAACGGCATCCTCGCCGCCAACAGCGGCATGAACGGCAACTTCGGGGCCGCCGCCAACGACATCAACAGCAACGCCAGCGTCAAGCCGAACAGTGTCGCGTCGTGGATGAGCCCCTATCAGTCGAGCGTGATCAACTCCGAAAACGCCCTGATGGATAACCAGTTCGGCCAGCAGAACGCCGCTCAGAGCGCGGCTGCGGCTGCGGCTGGAGCCTTCGGCGGCTCGCGCTTCGGTGTGGCCCAAGGCGTGCTTCAGGGCCAGCAAGGCCTCACCAAGGCCGCGACCGACGCCAACCTGCTCAACACCGGCTACACGAACGCCCAGACGGCGGCGTTCAACAACGCTCAGCTCGGCCAGAACGCCGGGGCGCTATCCACGCAACTCGGCTCGGCCGAAGATGCCTCGGCCCTGGCCAAGGCGGGCGCGTTCCAGGGCTTGGGGACGGCTGAAGATGCGTCCGCTCTGGCGAAGTCTGGCCTGCTGGGTCAACTCGGCGTCGATCAGACCAACCTCGGGACCAATCAGACCGCCTCGAACATCGCCAACCTGCAAGAGCTGCAAAGCCTCGGCGCGGGTCAGCAAGCCACGGCCCAGGCCCAGGCGACGGCGCCGATCTCGCTCGCCCAGACCATGGCCACGCTCTACGGCCAGAACCAGTTTGGCCTCTTCAACGGCCAGACAGCGACGGGCCAGAGCAACAGCAGCTCGACCACGACGCAGAGCAATCCGCTAGGCGTGTTTAGCAGCCTACTTGGGGGTGTGGGCTCAGCGGCCAATGGGGGCGCAAGCCTCGCCAAGCTGTTCGCGGCCTAGCCAGTGGGTATCTTCGACCCCGCCCTGGCCAATCTGGACCCTGACGCCATCCAGGCGGCGCAGGCCTCACAAGGCTTGCCGCCGACCAACGGCGTCTTCGCGCCGCAGTCCATGCCGCAATCCCAGGACACCGGCGGCGTCGCATCCATGATGATGACGCCTGACGATGCGCTGGCGGCTGCGGGCAAGAAGCATCCGTGGATCACTGGCCTGCGTCTCCTTGGCGCGACCATGCAGGACATGGGGCAGGGCCTCGCGGGCAAGGAAGGCGACGCGGTCACGAACGCGCGGGCCGATATCTACAATCAGGCGATGATCCCGGCGCGCGCGGGGTTGATGCAGTCCGTGCTTGGTGGGGGCTCTCAGGGCGGCGGACAGCCGCCGGCTGCGGGCGGCCAGCCCGCGCAAGCCGGCCCTGGCGCTGCCGCACAGCCACCCGCGACCGATCCGGCCTCTCTACTCAGCGCCGTGGCTCAGAAGACCCGACGCCTGCAGACCGCAGTCGCCGTGGGCCTGCTCACGCCCCAGCAATTCGAGGCGATGAAGCCCAAGATCACGGTTTCGCCGACCGGCGTGGCCTATGACGAAAACACCGGCCAGACCTACGGACGGCTGGGCGTCAATCTCGCCAACGTCAACGGCACGCAGGTTGACCCGAACGACCCGGGCAACGTCAATCGCTACGTCCCGCAAGCGCCCGTTCAAGGCGCCGTGCCGCTCTATGGCGAGCAGGGGAAGGCGGGGCCGCCCGTCGCCTGGCAGATGCCCGGCGGCGCGATCCAGGCTATCGGCGAAGTGGCCCAGGCCCAAAGCCAAGGAACCGAGCAGGGCAAGGCCAACGTCCAAGACCCGCGCACCCTCGTCACGATCCCCGATCCAGACCATCCGGGCGCTACCAAGGTCATTACGCAAGGCCAACTCGCCGCCATGAGCGGCGGTGGAACTAGTCCAAACCTGAACCCGACGCCGCCGAAGCCTGGGAGCGGCGCGCCGGCCTCCCTTGGCGGGACCGCCAGCGCAGCAGATACGGCCTTTGCCACCGGGCAAGCCAACGATCTGAGCAGCCATATCTCGGCCCTGGCGGACCTACGCGAGCCGGCCATCCAATCGCGCCAGAACGCCCTACAGGCCCAATCCTTCGCGCTCAGCCATCCGATGAACCCAGCGACGCCCGGTTTCGTCGCCGGGGCCAACTACCTGCGCGCTCTGCCGCCCGCTGTTCTCCAAGCCGCGGGCATTGATCCGCACAATGCGGATACGCTGGCCACGGATGCAGCGACCTTCAACCGCGTCACGAACCAGAATATCCTCAGCCTCGGCAAGTCGCTTCTGCCCTCGCGCTATACCGAGCGTGAACTGAACCTGACCAAGCCGATTGCGGGCTCGCTGACCACGCCCAATGAGGCGATGGAGTTCTCAGCCGCTATTCAGGGCGCCGGCGCGGCGCGTCAGAAGGCCCAGGCGGACTTCGCGGCCAACTACACCGGCCCGAAGTCCCGGCAGGCCTTCGAACAGGCGTGGGCCGCCAGCCCAGCGGGTCAACGCTCGATCTTCCAAGACCCGGAAATGTGGTCCCGCGTCCAGATCCACGGCAAGCCTGCTGTCGTCTACACGCCCGATGGGAAGTGGGGCGCGTTCGCTCTCGGAACGCCCCAGGCCTATAAGTTCCGGGTGCAATAGTGGCTGACGTCACCCTGCCGGGGATGAGCCTTGCGGACACCTACAACGCCGTGCGCGCCACGGTGGGGGAGGCGGCCAATCAGCCCCCCGATGTTCAGCAAAAAGTCTTCTCGACCATCGTCAACCGGGCGAACGCGACCGGCAAGAGCGTGTCCGAAATCGCCAGCGATACCGGCGTCTACCAGGGCTATGACCAAGGCCCGGCGCGCCACCTGGACCCGAACAGCGACACTTACAAAGCCGTTCTCGGCAACCTGACCCCCGTCGCCCAAAGCGGCCCGACGACGGACGCCACGCACTTCTACGCGCCGGGTGGAATGCCAAGAGACGCCCACGGCCAGCCCCAACGGCCGGCGTGGGACAACGGCACTGGCAAGCAGGCCGGGGCCTTCGTCTTCCTCAACCGCTCGGACACGCTGCCGGCCGCCGCCGCGCCGCCTGACAGCGCCTTTGCTGGCGGCTCGACTTCGCCCACCCAAGGCCCAGCGGCCCAGCAGACGGCAGAGGCGGATGCCGCGCCCCCGGACACGGCTTTTGCCGGTGGCTCGACCACACCCGGCGGCCCGCCGGCTCAACAGGCGCAGGCCGCGCCGCCGGCCGATCTGCCGCCGCCAAACATGCTGGGTTACGACCCGGCCCTGACGGCTCCGCAGACGCCCGGCGAAACCCTCCTGCGCTCGACTGGCGCGACCCTGCGCGGCTTCGCCAACGCAGCCAGCTTCGGGCTTGCTGACAAGCTGGATGCGGCCACCGGCGCCATTCCGGCCCTCGTGCATGGCGGCCTGGATGCGGCCTCCAAGCAATACACCTCGAACATGAACGCCGAGCAGGCCCAGAACCAGGCCGACGCCCAGCAAGTCCCGTTCGCCCATTGGCCGGCTGCGATCGCCGGGGCGCTAGCCCAGGCCGGTATCGCTCCACAAATCCCCGTGGCCAGCATTCTCGGGCGCATGGGGATCGGGGCCGGTCAAGCCAGCCTGTTCGCCGGCCTGAATGCTGTTGGCCAGTCACGCGGCTCGCTCGGGCAGGCGGGCAAGAGCGCTATCGCGCCCATGTTGACCGCCCCCCTGGTGGGCGCGCCGCTCGGAGCCGTAGCGGGTGCGGCGCCCCAGGTCGCGGGCGCTGGCGGTGCGAGCCTTGCCGATCATGCCGTGGCCGGCGTCGATCCCATGCTGGCCATCTCTGGTCCGCGTGCCGCCCAGCAACTTGGCCAGACCCTCAAAGGCATCCCGATTGCTGGCGCTCCGCTGGCGAAGGCCGCCGCGCGCACGTCCGGGCAACTGAGCGATGCAGTCACCGGACTGGCTGGAAAGCTAGGAACCGCAGCAACACCCTATGAGGCGGGCGGAGCGGCTGTCGAAGGCGCACAAGGCGCGGTCTCGCGGATGCAGGCCACTGAGGACGCACTTTACAAGCCTCTCAACGAGCTGGAGGCCAGCGACACGAAGGTCGGCGCGCTCAACACGCAGTCGGCGATCAACGGCCTGTTCGCCAAATACCCGAATATCCCCGACTGGCTGGCCAAGCAGGCGCCCACCCTGGTCAGCGTGCAAAACGCCCTGAAGTCCGCCGGCGGTCGCCTGACCTATGGCGAGCTGAAGTCCGTCCGATCCGACGTCGGCAAGATGATCAAGGATCACACCCTCGGCAGTGTCGATCAGGCCCGTCTCAAGACCCTTTATGGCGCCATGAGCGACGACATGCAGGCCGGGATCGCGACCACAGCCAAGGCCGAAGCCTACAAGCGCGGCGCCACCCCCGAACAGGCCACGCAGATCGGGCAGGCCGCTAAAGGGATGCTCACCCGGGCGAACGCCTATAGCCGGGCGCTGCACCTTCGCGTCGAAAGCACGCTTGAGAAGGTCGTCAACGCCAAGTCCAACGAGCAGGCCTTCGCGGCGATCCAGGCGGCGGCTCGCTCTGGGCGCTCGGGCGATCTGCGCCAGCTGACCATGCTGCGCCGCTCCCTGGCCCCCGAGGACTGGAACAACGTCTCGGCCGGCGTCCTGAACACCATGGCGCGCGACGCCAACGGCCACTTCAGCGTGGACAAGTTCGACACCGAACTGAACAAGCTGACCCCGGAAGCCAAGCGGTTGATGTTCGGCGAGGATGCGCCGGCCCTGGAGGCGATCGGCCGTATCGCCCGCCAGCAGAAGGCAGCGGGGCGCTTCTACAACCACTCCAACAGCGGCCACGCCAACATCGTCTTCGGCATGCTGCTGGAGCCGATCACCGAGGCCGCGGAACATGTCATGACCGGCAACCTGCATGGCTTGGCGAGTGTGGGTGGCAAGGTCGCGGGCGGCTTGGGTGTCGGCTATGGCGCGGCGCGTCTGCTGGCCAGTCCCGGCTTTGCCCGTCTCGCGCTGAGCGCATCCAAGGTCAAGACGATGCAGAGCGCGGAACTGATGGATGGCGCGCTGGCGAAATACGCGACACAGAATGCTTCGGTTGCCGAACTCGTCGGGCGGTATCGCCAGATCTATATGCAGAACGCCAGGGCCAACCTGCCAGCCGTCAGCGCAGGAAACCTAGCCGTTCACCGAAGCGCCACACCCATGCAAATGCCGCAGCCAGCAGGGGCAATGCAATGACGGTCCCGGCCAGGATGCGGCCATACCATTTGTACGGCGTGACCCGCGCTTCGGGCGGCAGGTACTCGCCTTGCGGCTTTGGATATTTCATCGGCCGCCATTCTAAACCCCTCGAAAGGGCCTGACCATGCTTGACGGTTCAAATCTCGCATCTTCCTGCGCGGCCGTGACGCCGAACGACTCCACGGTGATCGGCTTCAAGGCGCTCTACATCGGCGTGGCGGGGGATGTGACGATCATCACCAACTCCGGCTCTACGGTGACCTTCACGGCTCACGCCAATGGCTACATGCCTGTCGCCGGCTCGATCGTGAAGACGACCGGCACCACGGCCACTAACATCGTTGCGCTGTTCTAGATGCCGCTGAGGGTTGGCATAGGCATTGGCGTGTCGTTTGGCGCGGCGGCGAAGGCGCTGCTGTCAGTCGACTTTGTGAATGGTGTATATCAGAAGAGCGGTGTTAACTATCCACTAGCCAGCCTGCCAGGATGGTCGTTTTCGCGGGCCTCTACCGGCTATGCGCAAACCACGGCTGGACTACTGATCAATTTCGCGTCCGGTGCTCCACGGATCACGAACCAGGGCCTTCTGGTTGAAGCGTCTGCAACGAACCTAATGACGCAAAGTCAGGGGGCGTTCGCCACAGGGTGGACGCCTAGCAGCCTTACGGTAACTGACAATAATATAGTGTCACCCGACGGTACGACCACGGCCTCGTCGCTCGTGGATAATGGTGCAAATGTCACCCACAATGTCAATAGCCCTAGTGTTACACTGACATCTGGTGCGAACTATACGGTATCGGTCTATGGAAAACCCGGCGCGCCCACTGGGAGTGCATCCCTGCTACAGCTTCTGGGTAGTAGTGCGGGATGGGGTACCTTCTACGTCAACTATGACTTGACCAACGCCGTCGTCACGGCAAGCGTGAACGGCACGGGAACCATCGCCTCAACGGGTGTGAAATCTGTCACCAATGGATTTGTCCGCAGCATCGTCACAGTTAAAGCACTATCAACCTCGGGGACAATTGGCGTAACGAGGATTGGGACCAGCACCGATACGCGAGTGCAGACTTACTCGGGGAGCGGCACGACGGTCGGCGCATGGGGCGTCCAGGTCGAGGCGGGAAACACGGCCAGCAGCTACATTCCGACGACGGCCGCTGCTGCTACGAGGGCGGCGGACGTGGCGAGCCTGACCTTCTCTGGCGCCCCAGCCAAGGCCACCATCACCTATGGAGCGGGTCAAACGGCGATCATCAACAACCCGACGTCGCCTCTTGATCTGGGCGCTTCCAGCGGCGGCGCGTGGGTAGGCTCGTACATCCAGAAGGTTGTCATCCAATGAGCTGGAAAACGCCCGTTGATGGGAAGCCCTGTGTTATCGGCGCGGCGATGGTGGAAAGTGGTCAACTGGATAGCGACGGTTTTCCAGTCTCATCGGGGAACACTGGGACATTGGCCTATAGCGTACTCATGCCCCTGGAAAGCTTTCAGGATGCTTGGAAACCCTACCGCACCATCCCACCGCTAAACCGTGTCTACAGCGGCGATGATCCCTCAGATCCACGGTCGACAATTGAGCTGGTTTTCCCTGACGAAGCCACGGCGCAGACCGTGCTCTCCTCGCTCTGGACGCCAGACACCTAGCAACACCTACCCTTGTCTAGAACGCATCGAACCCTAGCGTCCGCGAGGGTTGCAGTGGTTCGATGGAGACGAGGCGATGACCGAAACGCCAGCGCCGGAAAGCCGGCTAGACGTCGCTGTCGTGCTCGGGCTGCTGTTCCTGTTGGCTTCGGTTCTAGCCGCGCTCGCCTTCGTCCCGATCCCTGAGAAAAACTCTTCGCTGTTCTCGGCGCTCGCCATGGGCGTTATCGGCGGCCTGAACCTCTATCTCGGCTATCGCTGGGGAGCCTCCAAGAGCGGGGCGACGAAGGACGAAACGATCAAGGCCATGCTACCGAAGGATGGCGTGCAGTGAGCCGGGGCTTCCTTCCCATCTTCGCCGCCGGCTGCGTCTTCCTCGCGGCGGCGATGATCGGTCTAGCCCTGACTGTGATGCAGGTGTGGCCGTGACGTCACCCTACCTGCTCACCGATATCATGGCCGACGAGGGCTTTCGAGCTGAGGCCTATCCAGATCCGTTGAGCGGCGGTGACCCGTGGACCGTGGGCTATGGCGCGACGGGGCCGACGATCCTCAAGGGCACGGTCTGGACGCAGAAGATGGCGCAGAACGATCTGGCCATGCGCGTCGGTAAGCTGACGAACCAGCTTCAGGCGTCTTTGCCGTGGTTCCGCAACCTAGCAGATTTGCGCCAGGACGTCCTCGTGAACATGGCCTATCAGCTCGGTTTTGCCGGGCTGCTGGGCTTTCACCGCACCCTCGGGCTGATCGCTGATAGCGACTACGAAGGCGCATCCAAAGCCATGATGGCGAGCGCCTGGGCGAAGCAGACGCCGAACCGCGCCAAGCGCCTGTCGCTCCAGATGAACTCGGGGCTTCGCCAGCGATGACCGTTCCCGAAGGCATCAGCGCTATCGGCGCGATGGGCCTTTTCATCCTCTTGTTCATAGCCGTCACGCGCCCGGCCAGCGCTCCCGGCTCATCTCAGGCCACCAAGGAACTGATCATGCAACTGTCCGACGCTGCCTCCTCGATTGGCGACGCTGCCGGCAAAATCGCTGGCGCCGCGCAATCCCTGTCCGACGCCGCCACCAAGCTCGCCGCTGTCAACGACACGACCGTGCTGGATGCCCCCGTGGCCGCCCTCAATGACGCCGTGACCGCCCTGACCGCCGCTGCGGCGTCTGTGTCGGCCCTGGTGCCGGCCGCCGGCTGATGCGCTCGCTCATCATCGCCGGCCTGGCGCTTGCCCTTGTGGGGTGCGCCAGTACGCCGACAACCCAGATCGACACCGGCAAGGGCATCGCCGCCGGCTGGGCCGCCCTGGACGCCGTGGCTGTCACCCTGGACGGACTGGCGACCAGCCACGTCCTGACGGGCGCGAACGCCAAGACGGCGGCCACAGACCTCACCCTCGCGAGCAAGGCCCTGACGGACGCCACGGCGGCCTACAAGGCTGGCAATGGCGCCACGGCGGCCCAGAACGTCGCCACAGCCACGGCGCTCGTCACCGAGCTTGTCCAGCTCGCCGCAAACCCGAAAGGCTCCTGACATGGGCGCGACAATCGCTCTTGGGCTCATCCAGAGCCTACCCGGCATCATCGCCGCGATCCAGTCGATCCGCGGCACGCTGGGCGCCACCGATCAGGCGACCGTTGACGCTGCTCTCGCGGAGGCCATGGCCTCGGCAGGGGTGGACGTCGCCAAGGCGGTCTCCGATCTAAACGCCGCATCGTGACCGCTGAGCCTGGACGAGTGCGTCAACACCCGCCCAGGCCGGGCCGCAAGGCCCCGATGGACAGGGACTTACAGCCCACACTAGCGGCGCTGTAACCCTGAGCCGAAGGGATTAACAGTTCAATGACTTTGGAGGGCGGGATGGACGCGCCGGTGATTTTCGAGATGGGAGGCCGGCGTGTCTCCAAGTGATTGGTTCAGCGGTGGAGCGCTTGCGGTTTCGATGGCCGCTGTCGGGCTTTCGATCTTGCGAGGGGAACGTATGAAAGGCGCTGATCGCCAGCGCCTGGGGGCCTTGGAAGAGAGGCTAGAGAAACATGCGTCCTCGGAAAGCGTTAACGCCATGGGCGGGCGTCTCGATGAACTGGAGGCCGACGTGAAACAGGTCGCCGCCGCCGTGACCGAAGTCTCTGTCGTCAAGGAGAAGGTCATGGGCCTCGACAGGCTGGTGACCAGCCAGCTTGACGAAATCAAACACACCCTTCGCCGATTGGAGGAGCGGAGCTTTGAGCCCGCTCACGCCGGAAAGGCTCGTCCCGCCACCTGAACCCCGCGCCTCCTCCCCTCAACGCGCGGCAGTCTGGCCCTGGGCTTCGGCCTGGGGCTTTTTTTGTTGCCTGAAGGGGTGAAAAGAGGGATTCTAGCGGGGCTGCGTGAGGCGGGGAAAGCAGACCCGCTCGTCACGGGGAACAGGCTACCGGGGCTTGAGCGTGAAATCCCTGGCGTGCCCAAGGTGGTTCAACTCCACCCGGCCCAACGGATTGCAGACCGAGTGGGCAGCTCCAGTAGCGCGGAGCCCGCAGCATCTACCCCTCGCCAAGAAGGCTATCAATAATCGCTTCATGAGCCGCACGAACCGTGCAAGCGCCATCGTCGGCCCATTCGTTGGCAATCCCGCCGCGCTCTAGCCGCGCATAAGCCGCCTCAATGGCACTATCGCCCGGAGCCCGAATCGTCTTCAGGACGGCTCGAACCGCTGCTTTAGCGTCGGCCCACTTCTTCGCATTTTCAGCGCCGCTGAAACTGCTAGAAATGTACGCATCGGGAAAAGCAGCGCGAGCCGCCTTCTCAATCAGAGTGGTCATTTGATCTCCTCGCCAAGCCCTTCTAACGGCTCATCTGGTTCGAATATCACGCCAACCGGATCGCCCTTCTGCAGGGGCGCCAGCTTCGTATAGCTATCGAGCGATTTTATCGTCCGGGGCGTCCCATTGACGATCCATACCTGGCCGACGAACTCAGAGCCCCGCTCCGTAATCGTGTCCATAGGACATGGGCCCGAGAAGACCGTGTAGCGCTTCCCCCGGACCG
>Ga0068855_100005883_pt1 | contig 14959 bp, 15 predicted proteins | sample KBSCornC52_FD_66592 | JGI IMG/M metagenome (GOLD analysis project Ga0068855, IMG submission 66592) | Corn rhizosphere microbial communities from Kellogg Biological Station, Michigan, USA - KBS Corn C5-2 | ecosystem: Host-associated > Plants > Roots > Rhizosphere > Soil ...
TGAAAGTGCTGCCGCCATCGGTACTTTTGTATATGTTATTGGCTCCCGTGCGGGAAACTCCTATATAGATAGTTTTAGTAACTCCCCCCGAAACGCTGGAAGGATCAAACACTACAAAGTTGATCCCGTTTCCATTGGTTGTAGTTGTTACTCCATTCCACGCCAGACTCCAGGTCAAACCACCGTTGGTACTTTTCCACAAACCATTTGATCCGGTTCCGCAAAAAAGGACGTTGCTGTTATTAGGATCCACAGCCAGGCGTTCGCCATTAGCTCTTCCCAGTCTATTTCCATGAGCAGTAAATTGTGAAGTTACTACCACTTCAGTAAATGTATTTCCCTTATCAGTGGATTTTAAGATCGCTGTTTTTCCACCGTTAAAGTAAGAAGTGCCGGCAAGTAAATATAGACTATTTGCATTCTGAGGATCCAGCGCCAGTGCTTCCACCCCCTGGTATGTAGTTTCATTCTCTGAAGTCCAATCGAGCAAAGGAATCCATTTTGAATTTGCAGCATCCCAACGGTAAGCGCCTCCAACATCTGTGCGACAGTAAATATCGCCTGATGTTTTATGACTTATAATTCCTGATACAAAACCGCCTCCACCCAGGGCTACATTACCAAATGTTTGTGCAATTAGTTTTGTTTGTGAAAAGCAAAAAAGAATGAGCGAAAAAGCCACTATAAATCGGACCCGACCGGCGGCGATCTTTACATTTTTCCATGCATAGGTTTGGGCAATATCCTTTGCTGACATTATGTGCAACAATAGGAACAATAAAAGCTTCTTAGGATAACATTGTTTCATGTGAGCGGATTTTATTCGTTGGTTGAATCCGTTCAGTGGTCAAATGTTATGCCATTAAGGTTGCACCATGGTGCCCGATTGTTGCAGGATGGGGTGCGAAATGTTGCAGGAAATTAAGGGAGATATCGTTTATTGAACTTGTTCAATATTTTGAGCATTCGATGATAGCATCTTTACATTATCAATTTTAAACCTTACAAAAATGAAAAAGATATTTTTAAACTATGCAATGATAATCGCACTTTTCGCCCTTGGTTTTTCTGCAAACGCACAAACAAAAAGAGACCTGAAGCAAGAAGACGCCAACAAAAAAATGGTGGTTAATTTTTATCAAAAAATATTTGGTGACAAAGATTTTTCGGTAATTGACAAATTTGTTGAAAAAAATTATATACAACATAATCCATCGTTGGCAGATGGTAGAGAAGCCTTAAAAAATGCTGTTACGGTTTGGCTAAAAGACGTTCCGAAAGGAAAAGTCAATTTTCAACATATAGCCGCCGATGGTGACTTAGTTTTCTTACACGTAAAAACTTATGGAGCAACTGGTAAAACAACGGCCATTACCGAAATTTTTAGGGTTAAAAACAATAAGATTGCCGAACATTGGGATGTAATTCAGGAAATGCCTGAAAAATCGGCAAATGCCCATCCATTATTTTAAAGTATAAGTTTATCAGAATTACCGAATGCCTTTAAATCATACAGCGCAGGTTTTAAAACCCCTTCGGGGCGGAAAAAGTTAGCAAGGGCTTTAAAGCCCTGATCGCAGCTATTCTTAACTACGAGGAAAGTTAGAATAGTGAGAAAATGAATAATGCAAAAAAGATCACTCCTATTAAAAAGTAGGTATGAACAATACCAGAAAATCTTCCAATCGTAAACGGAATGAAACTAAAAATTTTCATCCTGTATATATCATTCTGCTCGTCTGGACTACCAGAGTTGTTTAGCCGCATTTGAGCTGATGGAATGGAAGATAACAACCAGGTTGAAAGGATAATTGATGTGCCGTAGAAAAGAAGAACAAAAAAGGCATACTTTGTTTGAACCGCCGTCAATTGTACTTTCCTTCCCTTAACCAACAAGGCCATTGCACCAATAGCTGCTGTTTGAAGACCTGTAAGCCAGGTTGTCCAAGAGCTAAGTCTCTCCAGGGCAATTTTTGCACTCTCAAAAGTAACCTTGTCAGCTTTGACTTTAAAGATTTTCAAAGCAAGCTTTTCAGTCAAAAGATACAAGAGTGAAACAATAACGACACCTGCAATCCAAAAAAGATAAAATTTATTAGGCATAATCTGGAATTATTATCGAGATTACTAATGTTTGATGGTACATAAAAAGGTGTTTTTCACGTTTTTTATTTACCGGTTTATATTTCAGGTATTCGCCATTTTGTTCCTGCTTTAAAAAGCAAGGTGTCGTTTTCAAATACTTTTAAAGGCTGAGTTACATAGCCGCGGCGCCAGACCTGCTTATTTTATAGAACCTATACTGGTATTGCGTACATTTGAGAGCTACATGCAAGCTTATATGGACAAATTCTACGACATTAAAGAGAGGATTTTGAGTGACGGGTTTGCTGTTATTGATGGGGTATTTTCGACGGAAGAAGTGAATTCAATTCTTCAGGCACTTTCACAGGTTGACACAAGCAGGCCGACATTCAGGAAGACCGCTGACTTGTTTGCAATACGACAATTTCTCAAAGAAATTCCCCAAACCAAACAACTGATTTTTACTGACCGGCTAATCGCCATTATCTCACACTTATTTGGCGACGACTACTTTTTGACAAAGTCCATCTACTTTGACAAACCCGAACAATCAAACTGGTTTGTAGCTTATCATCAGGACCTGACTATTTCGGTTGACAAACGGCTTGACATTGACGGTTATGGACCATGGACAGTAAAACAAGATCAATTTGCTGTTCAGCCGCCGCCCGATATTTTAGAAAACAACTTCACGATTCGCATTCACCTGGACGATACGGACGAGAACAACGGAGCTTTGAAAGTCGTTTCTAAATCGCATCTGAAAGGGATTTACAGACCGGAAACTATTGACTGGACAAAAGAAACGGAAACCATCTGCAAGGTAAAAAGAGGTGGAATAATGATTATGAGACCTTTATTGCTTCATGCTTCAAACCGGACAACAAACAACAACAAGCGACGCGTTATTCATCTTGAGTTCAGTAATCGTTCACTGCCGGACGCATTAGAATGGTCGGAGAAACAGAGCTTGCAATAATCGCACCTTTCCCGACACTTTCTAATACTGGTATATACGAAACCGTGACCAGGAATTCGCCAGCAAACGGCGCTGATTGGTTGAATGAAAAAACATTTTCCCGCTTTTTGTGTTATCCTTCGGTGGCGTTAGTTGCAAGCTTGATTCAAACATACCATTTTATGGAACAAAGTAGTCGATTAATTCTTTCCCGTTTTTTTTCGGTTGAACCCCGCGCTGTTTTCGATGCCTGGACAAAACCTGAATTGATGAAATCCTGGCTATTTAAAAGTCCTGACAACGAAATTCTTTCTATAACGACAGTTTTAAAAGTCGGCGGTAGATTTTCAATTTTAGAATTAAATGAAAACGAAAAGATTGACCATTTCGGCGAGTATTTAGAAATAGAAAAACCTAATAAATTAGTTTTTACATTAGAAGTTCCCAGGCATTTTTCCGGAGTAAGCAAAGTGTCAATTGAAATAAGAGATAAACAGAATGGTTGTGAGATGATATTCTCGCAATCGGGAATTAACACAAGTAAAACAAGAGAAAGTTGGGAAATAATGTTTGAAATGTTAAAGGCTGTCATATCAAATATTTGTTTTTGACTTAGAATACGCTCCGTTTCCAGTTATCCAAACACAAAACTTCGTGGGTATCAAAAAGCGGTTTTTCTGCGTAGACAAAAAAAATAGTCCATGTTCGGCGTAGACAAGCTGCCCATGGTTGTGTTTATGCCAGATGGAACAAAATAACAACAACACAGCACTGCTTGTAATGGATATGCAGCCAGCGATAGTCGGCACGTTTCTCAACGCAACAAGTGTGGTATCTAAAGTACGCCGGTTAAGTGCATTCTCGGGCAGTGATTCCCCCGTCACGCAGATGTATTCACAGGAAGTGAGTATTTTGGGTTGTCCAAATGACGGGTCCGCATCGGCAAAAGCAGTTATAGGTGGAATCCCTATAGCGCAAACGCTACATAAGAATCTCCTGATTTCGTTTTTAATTTACCGCCGCCGCATGCAATGACGACGTATTGTTTTCCATTGATATTATAAACGGCCGGTGTCGCAAATCCGCACGCCGGCAAATCGGCTTCCCATAATAATTTACCTGTTCTTTTATTGAAAGCTCTTATTTTGCTGTCACTTGTTGCTGCGATAAATAATAATCCTGCCGCAGTAACAACCGGACCACCATAATTTTCAGTGCCGGTATGTATCCCTTTAGCTTTAAATTCAGGATAATCACCCAATGTATCTTTCCACACAAATTCTCCTGTATTTAAATTAATCGCTGTCAATGTTCCCCATGGTGGTTTAACTGCCGGAAAGCCCTCTTTTGTGAGAAATTTATTATATCCTGTATTTGTATATGGAAGATGCAAAAAAGTGTCTGCTGTTTTTTGCTCCGCCGTAAACTTTTTTGATTGATTCACTTTAAGGTCAAGGATGAATGATGCCATAGCACTTTTTTCCTGCTCTGTGAGCTGATTAAAGGCCGGCATCATTGCCCGGCCGGATGAAATAAGCTGATGAAACCGGCCTTCGTCGTACTTTTTATTTACACCAATCAAAGACGGGTAGTTTCCACTGCCCTTTCTTTCAGGACCATGACAGCCCATACAATTGTGCATGTATAACCTTCTGCCCGCTTCCAAATAATTTTCGGTTCTTGCAGGCTTGTCCTTTACATCAACCATAGTCAACACCCAGGGCATTTCACTGGAATTCACATACAATATTGCGGTGGAAGGATCAAAGGCAGGGCCTCCCCACTCTGCCCCTCCATCAAATCCCGGAAAAATAACAGTACCTTCTTTTGAAGGGGGATTAAACATATTTCCGGTTTTATAACCGGCTAATCTGTTTTTTATATCCTGGAAGGACGAATCGGCCACCATATTATTTAAATCGGCGGCTGTCAGCGTCTGGCGCACAAATGGTTTGGGTAATGTTGGAATGGGCTGGCTTGGTGAAGGTTGCTCACCCGCTAATTCAGACGCGGTAGGCACCGGTTTTTCCTCAACGGGATAAATGGGTTTACCTGTCCTTCTGTCTAACAGGAAAATGAATCCGGTTTTTGTCGCCTGGGCGACCGCATCGATCTCTTTTTCGTTTTTCCTGATGCGAACCAACACGGGTGCTGTTGGAAGATCTCTGTCCCACAAATCGTGATGCACTGTTTGAAAATGCCAGATACGCCTGCCTGTTGCAGCATCAAGCGCCAATATACAATTGCCAAAGAGATCATCCCCTGCTCTTTTGCCGCCGTAGAAATCAAAGGAAACGGAACCCGTTGGTATAAATACAATGCCCGCGTCTTCGTCCAGGCTCATGCCTGCCCAGCAATTAGCCCCACCAACATGTTTCCATGCCTGTTTGTCCTGCCAGGTATTGTCATACCCCCATTCACCCGGGTGAGGAATCGTATGAAATATCCATTTGATCTTTCCTGTGTGAACGTCATAAGCACGAATATCACCCGGAGTTGCCGAGGCATCTTCTGCTACACGGGAACCCATAATTAGAAGGTCTTTATAAATAATGCCGGGTGTGTTGGAAGTAATAAACCTGTCTTTAATATCCCGTTCCAATCCTTCATGCAAATCAACATGACCGTTATTGCCAAACGTAGTAACAGATTTCCCGTTCACAGCGTTCACGCAAAACAACTGGTCGCCTGCAGTATAAAAAACTCTTTTGTCATTTTTCCCGTCAGTCCAGTAGGTTACTCCCCGACCGGTATTTGAAAACATCATCAGTAAACGCGTTTGTGCGCTGGTGTCTTTGATTTTGGCATCCGGGTCAAAAAGCCATATTTGTTTTCCTGTTGCCGCATTCAGTGCAAACAATTTCATTTTAGGCGTAGTGCCAAAGAGAACTCCGTCAATCACAATGGGGTTGCATTGTATCTGTGTATGAAACGCGGTATCGGCATCCCCTGTATGAAATGTCCAGGCGACGCGTAATTGGTTCACATTATTAGTATCGATCTCGGTGAGCGAGGAATAATGGGCGCCGTCCTTTGAGCCGCCATATACCTTCCAGCTTTTATAGTGGTCTTCTTTCCGGTTGCACGACAAAAAACATATGGTTAATAAAACCAGCCATTGCTGACAGTCAGGCCCATACTGTTTCCAAAATGCAAACCACCGGTGCGGCCGGTTTTCGGTATTTTTTTTCATTTCTAATTATTTTAGCCTGTAGTCATTTATCGGGTAAGCGCACCTGAACGTCAGTTGAATACAGGTAAGGCTCGGGCACATTGCCGGAAAAAGGATAGTTATCAAATATACCGTTTTCAATCGTTGAACAGATCATTTCTGAAGAAGGTCCGGTTCCTGACCTGTCAGCTGGCAAAATCAATCAGCATTAAATGGCCAACTGTAAGTATTTTTTGCTGAGTGGTTTGTTTTTTGCGAAGCGAAAGCCTTATTTTATAAAATAATAATCCTAAATGCAATTCTTCCCCGCTGATATTTTAAAACCATATGTAAAGAGTTATACGCTGATTACCATTGACAGGGATCTGTCAGACGAAGTATTTTATCCCAGTGGCTATGTAGATTTGGTAATCAATATTTCGGAAGGAAACGCTACCACAGTTATTGATGGCAGAAAAAGGAATCTGCCGGAGGTTGAGTTGCTCGGACATCTTACGCTGCCTTCCAGGCTTACGGTTTCAAAGGGTACCTCCGTGTTGATTGCCAGAATTTACCCTTATGCCAGTTCTCTTTTCTTTCCCAACCCTATGTGCGAGTTCACCAACTTTGCCACGAATGCTTATGGAATATTTTCAAGGGAGATCTATGATTTCTATGATAGTATGATGGCAGGGAAAACTCTCAAACATAAGGTAGAAATGCTCGACAAGTTCCTCGTCACAAAACTGATGAAGAATGAAAAAAAGTTGAGGAAATTGACGATCATTGAGCAGGTTTGCAAACATATTTGTACGACCGGTGACGCATTTGACAGTATGGCTTTGTCAGGAAGTTATGGACTTTCGGAAAGGTATATACAAAAATTGTTTGTAGACATGGTGGGAATCTCACCATCTGCTTTTTTTTCGGTGTATAGATTTAATAAAAGTCTTGCACAGGTACTTTCAACTGACCATAGCCTTACCTCCATTGGCTATGACTGTGGTTACTATGACCAGGCCCATTTTATAAAAGAGTTTAAGAAGTTCACCGGTATTTCCCCTTTTGAAGTGAGGGCTTCACTTTCTATAAAGGAAGAGGAGTTTCAGCAGGCTGTCAATATAGGTTTTTGAAACATGATAGACATCGCCCCCGGGATGCCTATCATGCTTTTTTAATGTCGAGGATCGTTATTACTGCTAAACATATCGCGGTACATTTTCCAGCCTTCCTTTGTCTTTTTCCAGATCACGAGAACTTTTCCCTCGTCTATCTTTTTGTTATTCATGTCAAACAGTTCATAGTAACTTTCTTCAGTAACAAATTCGCTGCCGTCTCCGTATACATTTTGAATCTTGAATATGCTATGCACTTTAGGACTGGCTTTAAAGAACTGCAGAATATTATCTTTCCCACAAACGGGAGCGGCATTGGGTGGAAGCAAGCAGGCATCATCTGTATACCGGCTGAGAATTGATCCGTCGCCCTTATTGGCCAGGTCGGAAAATATAGCATCACTGGCGGCAATCGCTTTTTTGGCCTCTGCCAGGTTCTGATCCGCTTTTGACTGGGCCCGGGTAATACACACTGTGGTAAGCAGCAACAAAGAAAGGATGAATTTTTTCATACGCTCATTTTTTACAAAAAAAGTCATTTGGCCGCCATGAAAATTGTAAAATTCCGAACAAACCGGAAGTAATGGAATTTGTGTACCCGCGCTTTATAACTGGTGTCTGATTTACTTTTGAGACGGCCACTTTTATTATTTTAATACGGTCAGCAACCCGACCACATCTTTCTCGTCGTTGAAATTGGTTTTGTTTTCTTTTATAAAATTTTTGATCAGATCTTTTTTATCAGGGTAGATATTGATAATCTCTTGCTGGCTATTGGCTTTTAACAGCACCCTGCCTTTCAGCAGAAAAAATTTCTTTTGATAAGTCAGCTCAGAATAGCTTCTGAAATTATGGTTTGAATACGCATTCGTTACATTGTTGCTTACGGTTGCACTATTCCTTTTGTCGAGGCCGGAGTGTTCAATTGAAACTGATTGCGGAACTGGTCTATTGTAAATGAGCGCCAGCAGCGGCATATCGGTGGAAGTAGTTAATACCATGTAAAATTTTTCATGGTACGGCATAAACTTCTTTCCGTTGATGTATACTGTATCGATGGTTTCCAAACCGGTTAGTTCCATGTACTGGCCATCTTTCATAAAACCGATCTCCTGGTTGTTGGTATTGTAATTCAGCGGGGCTTTTTCTGTACTGCCGGATTTCATCAATACACGTCCTTCTACAAAATCAGCAAACAAATAACCTGCGGCGTGTATACTGTCGGCGTGAGTTGTAACCTGTGAATGGGCAGCGGTGGCAATAAAGCCAGCCAACCCTGCAATAAGAGGGGCAATGATCTTTCTCATGTGTTGTTTAGGTTAAGTTACCTACAATTTACGAAACAATGCATACCTTCAAAATCTTAATACCAATAATCATTAAAACTAATTCACATGAGTACAGTCACAGTAAAAGATGGTACAGAGATCTATTACAAAGATTGGGGAACGGGACAACCAATCGTCTTTCATCATGGGTGGCCATTATCCGGTGATGACTGGGATGCTCAAATGATGTTTTTTCTAAATCTGGGTTTTAGAGTTATCGCTCATGACCGCAGAGGACATGGAAGATCTACCCAAACTGCGAATGGACATGATATGGATACCTACGCAGCAGACGTTGCTGAACTGGCGCAGGCACTTGATTTAAAAAATGCCATTCATGTTGGCCATTCAACCGGTGGCGGTGAAGTGATTCGCTATGTTGCTAAACATGGCCAGGGCCGAGTGGCTAAAGCAGTGCTTATTAGTGCAGTCACGCCAATTATGGTAAAAAACGACAAAAATCCGGATGGCGTTCCCATGTCGGTGTTTGATGAAATACGATTGAATACTGCCACCCGAAGGGCACAATTTTTTCAGGATTTTACTATTCCATTTTTTGGATATAACCGTGAGGGCGCAAAGGTATCACAAGGCATCAGGGATAATTGGTGGCGTCAGGGAATGATGGGGGCAATAAAAGCGCATTACGATTGTATCAAGGCTTTTTCCGAAACTGATTTTACCGAAGACCTCAAAAATGCAGATGTACCTGTGCTTGTTATGCATGGCGAAGATGACCAGATCGTTCCTTTTGCACTTACCGCAGTAAAAGCTGTTAAACTTTTAAAAAATGGAAAGCTTATTTCATACCCCGGTTTTCCTCATGGAATGCCAGTCACAGAAGCTGCGACAATAAACGCAGATCTTTTGGCTTTTATTAAGTCGTAAGGATATGTTTTCCCGGTTCTTTGGCAGGTGTCAATAGCTGAAAGATTTCATGGAATGAATAAGTTTACTGTAAAAAACTTATTCATTCCATGAGTATTGTTTTATGGGGAGTGTTAAATAAAACCTGAAGCATCTTGATGTAACGAAAAGTCAGCCGTTGTATCAGTGATCTGGTATGTACACACTATCAGAATTTTTCCACACCTTTTACATTCATGCTTATAGCATTTAACTTGTCCACCGGTCCTGTAATAAATAAGGTCTTATTATTAATGCCACCAAAAACATTATTGGTTGCACCGTCGCCGGTAGGAATATTGAATATTCTGGTACCCGCCGGATTAAAAGCGGTTACTCCATGTGAGTTGCTGATATAAATATTCCCACGTTCATCCATCGACATACCGTCGCCGCCCATATCTATAAATTTACGCATATTGGCAAGCGTTCCATTAGGTTTAATATCAAATACCCAGGTGCCTGCTGTATTAATATCGGGGGCCCATTTATTTACGTACAGCTTTTTGCCATCAGGCGTTCCAACAACACCATTTGGCCAGCCGTCAGAATCCCATCCCATGGCCTCTGTAGTTACCCTTACTAAGGTATGGCTGCCGGGAGCCAGATAATAAACATAACCACCTTTACCCGTTGAGGCTTGTTCTGAATGAGTTGGAGGCCATGCCTGCTGGCGGGGATCGCCAGCATCCCAGTAACTTCTTGGAAATATCGGGTCTGTAATATACATACCACCATTAACGGGATTAATCCATACATCGTTTGGCCCGTTTAATAATTTGCCATTGTAATTATTTACCAGAACAGTGTGGCTTCCATTGGGAGCGATTTTCCATAATTCCCCATGCATATCGGCACAGGTAATGAGATTTCCATTTTTATCAAACTCCATTCCGTTCGAACGACCCGTACCGGTTAAAAATGTAGTAATAGCCCCTGTGTATGCCGACCATTTATAGATCTTATCATTCGGTTGATCTGTAAAAAATATATTGCCTTTTTTATCTACGGCCGGGCCTTCGGTAAAACTAAAACCTTCACCTAATGTTCTTAGGTGTGCGTTTGGCGCAACCAGGCAGGTGGCATCAAAAATACTCGTATCTGCCGGCTTACAGTTGCAGCCGCTGTTAAATTCTTCATGAACTTCTTTAACAGCCTGTTGCAAATCGCGAGCCTTGTTTTTTGAACATGAGCAGAATATGGAGTAACCCAATACTCCCATAGAGAGCAGCAGTACATTTTTTTTCATAGCAGCAATTTTCTACAAATTACTGTAGCCGGGTTAGAAAAACTTCCAATAAAAAACTATGAAGAATATTAAACAATTGGGAAAGCTCATCCGGCAAAACCGTGAATTTCGCTTACCCACCTCTGATTTCTGGTACCGCACGGGCTTATGATCTCGAAGGATAACGCTTACTCCTCAGAAGATATTTCGCCCAAGTATTAAACCAACAAGTATCAGGGCGATGATCAGCCGAACCGCGTCTATGACGGCTATAGCTATCACAGGCCTGCTGTTGACCCGAAAGGTAGAATATGTTGAAAATAGATAAGTACAGGATACAAGCAGCAATGGGATGAGCATTAGTTGGGAGATTGCCTTTTGTGAATACGTGACCAATAAAACAAGACCCAATGCCTGAAGCAATTTTTCAATCACGATCGCTATAATACGGGGCGACTCTTTGGGATCGCGTGCAATATGCCCAAAATTTGATTGAAACCAACGCGGGAGGGCAATTGCAAAAACGAGCGCACCGCTAAAGAAAAGCCAGGCCGCTGCTGTTAAGGAGGCTAATAAAGGTTGCATAATTTTTATTTATGAAACAAAGCTAACGGGGAACATTGTCAACCCTATGTCAGGAGATATGTGCGAAGTTGGAAAAAAATTATATTCTACCATTTTAACCCGCCTGCCACGGGAAGATGCGGCAACGCACCGTATAAACTTATTTCCTCGCCTCACTGAAAACAGCACTCATGGGAGCAACCATAGGGGCGGCGCCAAATTTTTCCGACAGTTCCTTTTCGAGCTTGCTCTTTATCTCATCTAGCCATTCGGGATGATGTTGCCTTATTTCTTTAAAAACAAACCCGCCATCAACCAGACCGGTCGCGGCTTCCCTGGCAGTTGGGCAAACGGAAAACTGAGCTACTTTTTCAATACTTATTTTTGAAAACCCCGCTCGTTCTAACAACAGCCTTATATCATTTTCATCATTCATTGAAACCGCAACATCGTACGACGCGGGTAGCGGACCTTGCAGGTATTTTTCTGCTAATGTTCTGGACGCATAGGACACCACATTATGCTCCAGTTTGTCCCAGGTTGTAAACAACAATACCCCTCCCGGCCTTAAAACACGGTAGGCTTCGGCAAATGCTTTCGGCTTGTCCGGAACGAACATATAGCCGAAGCAACAAACAACCAGGTCAATACTGTTGTCGCTGAACGGCAGTTGCTGTGCATCTATCTGTTGCCAGTCAATAGCAAGATGGCTTAATTGCTTCTTTGCCTCAGCCAGCATTTCCGCGCTTAGATCCGAAGCGATTAATTTTGCCGTGGCTGGGAGACACTCTCTGAGATGGCGTGTAACCCGCCCTGTTCCGGCAGCAATTTCCAGCGCAATTGATACCGGGGCCGGATCGATTCGTTTTGCAATTTCTATGGCACAAGGCTCAAAGAAAAGAGGGCCCAAAAAGTGATCATAATAAAAAGCGCTTCCGGTGGGCGAATCAAAAGCAGGTATTTTTCCCGAAGTGTCATTCATAAATTATTGTCTTTATAATCAGGAATGGTGTAGGATATTTTTATTCTGTTCACAATGTTGAATTGCCTGCCCGCGTCCTCTGTTTAAAAAGCCACTCAAACAATCCCGGCTCATTATAAGCTTTGCCCCAGATGTTGTGTTTAAAGCCCGGGTATTCTGTGTAAATGGGCGTGCCGTTATATTTTTTGAGCGCAGCAATCATTAACCTGGAATATTTAACATCATTCACATCATCCTGGTCACCGTGAAATGCCCATACAGGAATTTGATAAATAAGCCGGGCTCTGGCTGTATCTGCTACCGAAGAAATGGGTATAGCGGCTGCGAATAAATGCGGACGGCGGGTTAAAAAATCAAAGGCGCCTTCGCCACCCATTGAGTAACCGGTGATGTACACTCTTTTTTTGTCAACAGGCAATTGCCTGATCAATGAATCCAGTATAGCCAACGCTGCCTGCGCACTTCGCGTAGGTAGTTCAGTGGTTTGTATGCTTTCGGGGAAATGAGGGAATTTAACCCACACATCGTTTTTGGGGCATTGTGGTACAAGAATGAAGCAGGGATATTTTTCTCTGCCTGCAGTATCCGTTAATGCCTTCGGTACCCCCGTGAGTTGTGCCTCATTATCTGTACCGCGTTGCCCTGCCCCATGTAAAAAAAGTACAAGCGGATATCGCTTATGTTTGTTGTAATGTAACGGGTATAAAAGACGGTAAGGCAGGCTATCTTTACCTATTGTATACACCGCCTTCGTATAGGGCAGCACTGGTTGCGCTTTTATCCGCAGACTAGCAGTCAGCAAAAGAACAAGTATGATAAGGTATGACTTCATTTCAAACTTCCTTTTTGGCGGCGTTTCTTATTCTCTTATGATATTCCCGCTATTTTTTGATCCTCTAAAATGGTTCTCAACTTGTCATGCATACGTTCACTTTCTTCACGAATGATCTGCTGGTAATAGTCTCTTTCTTCAGAATTTTGCATCACCCTGCGATTGCGCAGCGCTTCAACTGCAACAGACATGGTGCTGAGTGGGGTCTCTAGCTGTTGCATCAGGTTCCTGATAATTTCAGTCCTGTTATCGTAAAATAATTGCCGCCTCTGCCCTACCAATATGACAACACAACAAAATATCGCAGTAACTATTATCGTAAGAAACCATGATGCTGCGATAATCCATACGGTGCCCTTTAATGCATATATTCTCCATTCCGGTATTACTACAGTCAATCGGGTTGGTGCATCAGCGATTAGATCTTTTGCGTTTCCCTGCAATTCGTAATACAAAGTAAGATTGCCGGGATCTTTTGTCAGTTTCTGACTGAACCCATGGGAAGCAAGATGATTATCAGTTGAACTAATCGAAAATTCAAATGGAATATCACCCAATCCTGTAGATAGAAAAGATTGGCCAGGCATTTTACCAATGGTGGGATCATTCATTTCATGCGCCGACTTGTCGAGGGAAATACCTTCCTTTGCTATGGCCGATATTATGCGGGACCTGAATTCACGAAGCTTGTCATTTTGCAATGATTTTATCCAGCTGTACTGAATGACAATCAAGCCTGCGAGAATTATACTAAAAAAGGATATTCTGAGTCGTGTAGATCTTTTCCCCATGGGCGATAGATTTTAAAGGTCCATACTAAAATTAGTATTTAGTATCCGGGGCCAGAATAGAAAATCGCCTGATGCGTTGATTTAACTAAGTTTTATGGAATGGCGGTTTGTTGGGGTAACTGGAACCAGGCATTTTCATTCGATGTTCTGCCGGAATATTTTGACAACTCAGTTTCTTCTTGCTGATTTATCACAATAACTTCCTTTACAGCTTAACGGGGTGAAAGTAGCAGAGAGAATATAATAAGTGTCACCTTTCAGAAACCACATTATCCAGTATTTCCCTTTTATTTCCGATCGGGTACTATCTCCGGTTTCAGTCCACGATTCTGACCATTCACCGGTTTCATAGGCTGCCGGCCATTGGTCATTTACCTCAATTTTAGTGCTTTTAATATACCAGTTTATATCGGGTCTTTTCGCATAAAGGCTTCTGCAGAGATATTTGCATTTATCAAGCCCTATCCATTTACCTCCCAGTGAAACAACAATCGCTGACGAATCAAAAAGGGAGAAAAAACTAAGCGAATCACGACTGTTATAAGATGTGTTCCAAAGCTTACTTCGAGCTTCAACAGATTTGATATGTGCATCATGTTCATTTTGAGCCAGAGCCGTGGCTATTGAAAACTGAAAAAGAAAGCTGAGAAGAAAAATACTTTTCATTTTAAAATGGTTTTTTGACTGTGCTATAAAAACCACGATCTCTATAAACTTTTTCTCTATCTTCTTTTTAACTCGCACTGCCTATCAGCAAAACTGCTTCATTAGCTTCACCTGATCTGATGTAACCTTTGTTTGATCATAAGCCAGATACAATGTATTGTCTGTAGGCACATGACCACTCCAGATTATTTTCAGGTCATCATCCAACAGATAATCCGGCGCTACTGTTAAAGCAGCACAGTGCTTAAGCGATTGTAAGATAATATTCATGTCGGGTATTACACAGTATGGTTTAATAACCGGACGTTTGTAAAAGTTCTTTTGCCAAAACCTGCGGATCACAGCAAGATCTG
>Ga0068855_100005884_pt1 | contig 14957 bp, 9 predicted proteins | sample KBSCornC52_FD_66592 | JGI IMG/M metagenome (GOLD analysis project Ga0068855, IMG submission 66592) | Corn rhizosphere microbial communities from Kellogg Biological Station, Michigan, USA - KBS Corn C5-2 | ecosystem: Host-associated > Plants > Roots > Rhizosphere > Soil ...
GTCCGCGATGCCGAAGGGCAGAAGATGTCGAAGTCGAAGGGCAACGTGCTCGACCCGCTCGACCTGATCGACGGCGTCGACGCCGACACGCTCGTGTCGAAGAGCGTCGCGAACATGATGGATCCGCGGCAGGCCGAGAAGGTCGCGAAGCGTACCCGCAAGCACTACCCGAACGGAATCCCGTCGTTCGGCGCCGACGCCCTGCGCTTCACGTTCGCGTCGCTCGCGACGTTCAACCGCACGCTGAATTTCGACCTCAACCGCTGCGAGGGCTATCGCAACTTCTGCAACAAGCTCTGGAACGCGACGCGTTTCGTGCTGATGAACGTCGATGGCAAGGACGTCGGGCTCGATGACGCCGCGCCGCGCGAGCCGTCGATCGCCGATCGCTGGATCGAGGCCGAGCTTCAGCACGCGATCGAGGACATCCGCGAGCAGCTCGACCAGTATCGCTTCGACCACGCCGCCAAGGCCCTCTACGAGTTCGTCTGGAACGAGTACTGCGACTGGTACGTCGAGCTCGCGAAGGTCGATCTCGCGCGCGGCAACCAGGCGCAGCAGCGCGCGACGCGGCACACGCTCGTGCGCGTGCTCGAGTCGGTGCTGCGACTCGCGCATCCGTTCATCCCGTTCATCACCGAGGAACTGTGGCAGACGGTCGCGCCGCTCGCGGGCGTATCGGGGGAGACGATTCAATTGCAGGCTTATCCCGAAGCGGACATGCAGCACCTGGCGCCGACCGAATCGGCGCAGATCGCGACGCTCAAGGCACTCGTCGATTCGGTTCGGTCATTGCGCAGCGAAATGGAACTCGCACCGGGACAGAAGGTCGGCGCATTCCTCGCGGGCAGCGCGGAATCGGGCGTCGGTGCGGGAGCGCTGGTCGACTATCTCGCGACGCTGGCTCGACTGTCCGAGGTTCAGCTCGTCGACGAGCTGCCGAAGCGCGAAGCGCCGGTTCAGGTGGTGGATCGACTGCGCATCATGCTCGACGTGCCGATCGACGTTGCAGCCGAGCGCGAGCGAATCGCGAAGGATATCGCGCGGCACGAGGGGGAAATCGCGAAGGCGAAGGCGAAGCTCGCGAACGAGGGGTTCGTCGCCCGGGCGCCGGGTCCCGTCGTCGAGCAGGAGCGCAGCCGCCTCGCCGGCTTCACCGCCACGCTCGACAAGCTGCGCGAGCAGTATGCGCGGCTCGGCGGAATATCGTCATAACCAATCGGTCCTGCGCGCAGGGCGCCCAGCCACGCCAGGCGTCCGTGTCGGCGTTATACTCGTCAGTTGCAACGCTTCGCACATTTCCCATCGGGAGCCCTGACGCAAACGCGGTTTCAACCGCGACTGCGGCACGCCGGCTCCCGCAACTCAACGGAGGACGAACATGGCGGTACACATCGGTGACGTGGCTCCGGATTTCACCGCGGACACCACGCAAGGAAAAATCCGTTTTCACGACTGGATCGGCGATTCCTGGGCGGTCCTGTTCTCGCATCCCAAGGACTTCACGCCGGTCTGCACCACCGAACTCGGCACGATGGCGCGGCTGAAGCCCGAGTTCGACAAGCGCAACGCGAAGATCATCGGGATCAGCGTCGACCCGGTCAGCGACCACACGCGCTGGCAGAAGGACATCGAGGAGACGCAGGGCTCGGCCGTCAACTATCCGATCATCGGCGGCGAGGACCTGGAGATCGCGAAAACCTACGACATGCTGCACCCGAACGCGAGCGGCGGCGGGCCGCGCACCGCCGCGGACAACGCGACCGTGCGCAACGTCTTCCTCATCGGCCCCGACAAGAAGATCAAGGCGATCCTCGTCTATCCGATGAGCGCCGGCCGCAACTTCGACGAAGTGCTGCGGCTGCTCGACGCGCTGCAGGTCAACGCGAAGCACAATCTCGCGACGCCCGCGAACTGGAAGCCCGGCGAGGACGTGATCATCCCGACGTCGGTTTCCGACGAGGACGCGCGCAAGAAGTATCCCGGCGGCTTCAAGACGCACAAGCCCTATCTGCGCACCGTCGCGCATCCGAAGTAACGCGAGGCTGACGCTGCACGAGCCGGGGCGCCGCAGGGCGCCCCGATCGTTTCTGGCTGTGGTTTGACCCGGATAGCCGAATCGGGGACACTTTCGCGCCGTGGGCAGCCCCTTCCCGAATACTCCGCCCGCCACGCTCGACGAGGATGCGTGGGACGACCTCCTCAACTTCATCGAGGAGCGGCGCGTCATTCCGATCATCGGCCCCGAGCTGCTGCAGATCGACATTGAAGGATCGCCGCGGCAGCTCTACGACTGGGTCGCCGAGAAGCTCGCCGCCAAGCTTAACGTCGACACGTCGCAACTCCCGCGGCCGTACAACCTGAACGACGTCGTCTGTTGGTTCCTCGCGTCGCGCGGCCGGCGCGAGGAGGCTTACACGCGGCTGCGCAGCCTCCTTCGCGACGCGAACTTCGCGCCGCCGCTCGCGCTGCGTCAGCTCGCGCAGATCACCGACTTCGATCTCTTCGTCACGACGACGTTCGACCCGCTGCTCGAGCAGGCGATCAACACCGAGCGCTTTGGCGGCGCGCAGACGACCGACGTCATTGCCTATGCGCCGAATCGGGTCGCCGACCTGCCGAGCGAACGGGAGAAGCTGACGCGTCCGGTGATCTACCACCTGCTCGGACGCCTGTCGGCATCGCCAACGTACGTAATCTCCGACGAGGACACGCTCGAGTTCATCTGCGCGCTGCAGAGCGAGCACCTGACGCCGGAGAGGCTCTTTCACGAGCTCGAGCACAACCATCTGCTGTTCATCGGCAGCAGCTTCACGAACTGGCTCGCGCGGCTGTTCCTGCGCATCGCGAAGCGGCACCGGCTGTCCGATCCGCGCGACGTCGGCGAGGTGCTCGCCGACGATCACACGCTCGCCGACGTGCGGCTGATGCATTTCCTGCAGCAGGTCAGTGTGCGCACGCGCGTCTACCGAGGGGCAGAGAAGTTCGTCGACGAGCTCCATCGCCGCTGGACCGCGCGCCACAAGCCGGCGGACGTGATCCCACTCGCGCAGCGCTTCCTGCCGCCCGAGCGCGACATGCCCGACAACGCGGTGTTCATCAGCTACGCGCGCGAGGACTTGGCCGCCGTGCAGCGGTTGCGCGCCGCGCTCGAGGCGAACGGCATCCGCACGTGGTTCGATCTCGACCGCCTCGAAGGTGGCGACGACTACGACCGCAAGATCCAGCGCAACATCGCGCGCTGCTCGTATTTCATCCCGGTCGTGTCGTCGACGACCGAGCGCCGCCTCGAAGGCTACTTTCGACGTGAATGGAGCTACGCGATCGACCGCGCGCGCAACATCGCCGAAGGCGCGCTCTTCATCGTGCCCGTCTGCATCGACGACACCGATCCAATTCGCGCGCACGTACCCGACAAGTTCAAGGCGCTGCACGTCACGCGGCTGCCCGGCGGCGAGATGACGAGTGAATTCGCGCGCCACATGCACGACTTCCTGACGGCACGCCATTAGGGCGACGAGCGTGGCGCCCCTCGACAGCTCCACGGACCCCACGTCGGTCGACGCCGAGCATCCGTGGCTCGGCCTCGTGTCGTTCACCGAGGAGACGCGCGAGTTCTTCCACGGACGCGAGGAGGAGGTGGCCGAGCTTGCGCGCCGCGTCCAGCGCAAGCTGCTGACGATCCTGTTCGGCAAGTCGGGTCTCGGCAAGACGTCGATCCTGCGTGCCGGCATCGTTCCGCGCTTGCGTCCGCTCGGCTTCTGCCCGGTCTACGTGCGCATCGATTATTCGCGCGATGCGCCGCCGCCGGGCGAGCAGATCAAGCAGGCGATCTTCCGTGCGAGCGAAGCGTCGGGACAGTGGACGCACGTCGGCGTCGCGGTTCCCGGCGAATCGCTGTGGGAATTCCTCCATCACCGCGGCGACTTCCTGCGCGATGCGTCGGGGCGCACGCTGACGCCGCTGCTGATCTTCGACCAGTTCGAGGAGATCTTCACGCTCGCGCAAAGCGACGATTTCGGTCGCCGTCGCGCCGCCGAGTTCGTCGAGGAGCTCGCCGATCTCGTCGAGAATCGGCCACCGAAGGCCCTCGAAGCGCGCATCGACGCCGACGACGCGGTTGCCGAGGCCTTCGACTTCACGCGCAGCGACTACCGCGTGCTGATCGCGCTGCGCGAGGACTATCTCGCGCATCTCGAGGCGTTCAAGACGTCGATGCCGGCGATCACGCAGAACCGGATGCGGCTCGCGCCGATGACGGGCGAGCAGGCGCTCGAAGCGGTCATGAAGCCCGGCGGCCGCCTCGTCTCGCGCGAAGTCGCCGAAGCGATCGTCCGCTTCATCGCGGGCGGCTCGGAATTGCGCAATGCCGAGGTCGAGCCGTCGCTCCTGTCGCTCATCTGCCGCGAGCTCAACAACGCGCGCGTCGCGCAGCGACGAAACGAGATTTCTGCGGATCTGCTCGCCGGCTCGCACGACACGATCCTCGCCGAGTTCTACGAGCGCGCGCTTGCCGACCAGCCGGCCGGCGTGCGCCATTTTGTCGAGGATCAGCTCCTCACCGAATCGGGCTTCCGCGAAAGCCTTGCCGAGGAGCGCGTGAAGAAGGCGTTCGCCGCCGCGGGCGCTGCGCCGGACGCGCTTGCGCGGCTCGTCGATCGGCGCCTGCTCCGCGTCGAGGAGCGCCTCGACGTGCGCCGCGTCGAGCTGACGCACGACGTGCTGTGCAACGTCGTGCGCGGAAGCCGCGATTTGCGGCGCGAGCGGGAAGCGCGCGATGCGGCCGAGCGTCAGCTTGCCGAGCAGCAGACACGCGAGCGCGCCACGCGCAAGGCGCTCGTGCGCGCACGGCAGGTGGCGACCGTCTGCGGGCTGCTCGCGCTCGCGGCGATCGCCAGCGCGTTTTTCGGTTACGAAAGCATGCGGCGCGCGCAGAAGGCCGAGGCGCAAGCGCAGCAGACGCGGCTGCTCGCCGAGCAGGCGCGCGGCGAAGCCGAGAAGCTCGTCGTCTACCTGCTCGACGACTTCTATCTCGAGCTCGAGCCGATCGGGCGCCTCGACATCGTCGCGTCGCTCGCGAAGCGCGCCGTCGATTACTACGCGGCGTTGCCCGCGGAGTTGCGCACGCAGGACACCGAGCGCAACCGCGCGCTGGCGCTCGTACGCTACGGCGCGGCGCTGCGCAACCAGTCGAACCTGGCCGACAGCAGGAAGGCGCTTGGCGAGGCCGTCTCGATGCTCGGCAAGCTGCGCGACCAGGGCGACAAGTCGGAAGCAACGGCCATTGGCCTCGCGGTCGGACTGGTCGGCGAGGCGAAGGTGGCGAGCAGCGAGAACCGGTTGGACGACGAAATCGCCATCTCGAAACAGGCGGTCGACGCGCTGCAGCCTGCAATGGCGGCACCTTCACCGTCGATCGCCGCGCGCCGTGCGTACGGACTCGCGACGACGTACCTCGGCTTCTCGCAGGCGCAGGTCAATGAGAACGAGGCGGCCGTCGCGACGCTCGACGAAGCGCGCACGGTCAATCGCGGGATTGCGAACCTCTCGCTCGACGATGTGCCGGCGGCCGTCGCATTTGCGGAGGCGACCGCGTGGCAGACGTCGGCGCTGCAGCAACTCGGCCGCCTCGACCAGCTTCGCAAGGTGACCGACGAAGCGCTCGACGTGACCGGCAAGGTTCTCGCGAAGCAGCCGGGCAACATGTCGGCGCGCCGAGCCGAGGCGCTGCTGCTCGAAAACCTGTCGGGAGCCGAGTGGAACGATCTCCACGTTCGCAAGGCACTCGAGTTCGTCCGACGTGACGCCGGCGACTGGGACGCGATCACGAAGCTCGATCCGACGAACGTGATCGCCTGGAACAACCTGGCGAGCGCTTATTTGACGATGGCCGGCGAGTTCCTCTCGCTTGGGCAGGTCGATGCGGCGCGCAACCAGCTTCGCGCCGCGATGGCCATTGCCGACCACGTGAAGGAAGGCGGGTTCATCGGCAACGTCCTTGCGCTCGCCGCAGGGTACGTGGCGCGCTTGGACGCCGAATCGGGGAATCGCCAGGCCACGGCAACCGCGCTCGCAGCCAACCGGCGATTCGTCGACTCGGCAATGCGCGGTCTGCCGGCCGGCTCGTTCGGTCGCGAGATGGGCTCGGAATTCTTGAGTCACTACGGATTCTTCACGTCCGGCTTCGGCTACGGCGTCTATGCTCCGCTCTACGCGGACGGCGATTTCGAAGGTGTCCGCAAGGAGGCCCGCGCGTCGCTGCAGCGGCTCGAGCGCGTCGCCACGCAAACCGCCGGCGAGAAGGATACGATCGCCCGTGCGCTGGAGATGGCTTGGCGCACCGCGGCCGACGCATCGTATGCGCTGCGCGATTACGCAAGCGCCGACGCGGAGATCAAGCGGGCTTTGGAGATACGCAAGACGCTGCCGCCGCGCAATCGCGCCGAAGAGCGCGACGCAGGCATCCAGACGACACTCGCAGCAACGATCGCGGCTCGCCTCAGCCGGGACGATGAAGCGCAACGGCTCATCCAGCCGGTGATCGAATTCCAGCGTGGTCTTTACGCGCGCGCCGAGAACGAAGATCTCACGCAGCACCTGGAATTGGCGTATGCGCTGTACGCGTCGGCCCTTGCCGGGTCGCCGCAGAAATCGGCGGAGCTCAAGCAGGCAGGAGCGCTGCTCGATGCGCTGCCGACGCAAATGCGCAACCTGATCAGCGTACGGCGGCTCCGGTCCAACATCGCCCAAGCGCAGGGAAGTTGACGACGCCGATCGACGACATCCGCGCGCACCTCGACCGCGGTGCGCCGTGGGATGCGTGCGATGCGTTTCGCGAAGCCATCGGTGAGCGGCCGGATGACGCCGGCCTGCTCTACGTCGGCGCGCTCGCGCATGCGCGCGCCGGTGCGACGCGCAATGCGCACGCGCTGCTCGACCGGGCACAGGCCGCGCCGCATCCGGAACCGCTGCTTGCCGACATCCACAGTCTGCGCGGCCGCCTGCTCAAGGACGCGTATCACCGGGCGCCGGACAGCGACGATGCGATTCGCCTTCTCAGGGCGGCCCGCGAGCAGTACCTGAACGCCTATCGCTATGCATCCGATCCGTACCCCGGAGTCAATGCCGCGACGCTGACGCTTCTGCTCGGCGATCGCAACGCGGCGATCGAACTTGCGCGCGACGTGCAGGCGATCGTCGCCAAACGCGGCGTCGGCTCGCCGTGGGATCTCGCGACGGACGCCGAAGCGCGGCTTCTGCAAGGCGACGTCGATGCGGCGGCGCGCGGTTACGCGGCCGCCTACGCGATGGCCGGCGACAACGCGGGCATCGTCGCGACGATGCGGCGGCAGGTTCGTCTGCTGACGCGCGCGATTCCAGAAGCCCGCACGTTGTTGCCGTTGCTGCGCGTACCCGACGTCGTCGCCTTCGCCGGGCACATGATCGACGGTCCCGCGCGCGAGACGCCGCGCTTTCCCGCTGCGCTCGCGCCTGCGGTACGGGCTGCGATCGATCGCCATCTCGCGGAACTCGAGCAGCCGATCGTGTTCTCGTCCGCCGCGTGCGGCAGCGATCTGTTGTTCATCGAGGCAGCGCTTGCACGCAACGCCGAGGTGAACGTCGTGCTGCCGTTCGATCGCGACGACTTCGTCCGCACGAGCGTCGCGGTCGGCGGCAGCGAATGGGTGCAGCGCTTCGACGCGGCGCTCGCACGTGTCAGCCGGATCATCATGGCGACGGAAGAGAACCACCTCGGCGACGACGCGCTGTTCGAGCATGCCGCCGAGCTCGTCGAGGGACTGTCACGGCTGCGTGCGGCGCAGCTCGAGACGATGCCGTCGATGCTCTGCGTGCTCGATGCGTCGTCGCAGGGCGGCATCGGCGGAACGCACAGCGCGCAGGCGCGCTGGTCGCGGCTGCTGGGACCGCCGGTCGTGATCGACCTTCGCGTGTTGCGGGAAGGCGCTACGCCGGACGGGCGGTGGCGCTCGGACGCCGGCGATCCACGGCAACGTCGCGGCGACGACGTCGACCGCTTCGCGACCGAGCGTCCGCCGCGCGCGTGGAAATCGATGTTGTTCGCCGACTTCGCAGGGTTCAGCCAGGTGCATGACACGTTCGCGCCACTCTTCCATCAGCGCTTCCTGGCGATCGCCGCCGCGCAAATCGGCGACGCGAGCGTCAAGCCGCTCGACGCGAAGACGTGGGGCGACGGCCTCTACGTCGTGTTCGCATCGCCGGCCGACGCGGCCGAGTTCGCGCTCGGTTTCCTCGAGCGCACGTTGAAGATCGACTGGACCGCCGCCGGGCTTCCATCGACGAGCCGCATCCGCATCGCGCTGCACGCGGGTCCCGTCTTTCGCGGTTTCGACCCGGTGATGGACCGCGAGCACTTTTTCGGCGCGAGCGTGACGCGCGCGGCACGGATCGAGCCCGTGACGCAGCCGGGCACCGTTTACGCGAGCGAAGCGTTCGCGGCGACGCTCGCGGCGTCGGGTCAACAGGGGTTTGCGCTCGAATACGTCGGACGATTGCCGCTTGCGAAGAGCTACGGCGAATCGACGATCTACCGGCTCGATCGCGCGTGACGCACGCCCAATGTCGATGTGCTGCACGTGGGCACCCGGTCCGTCACGACATCGCGTGGTTTACAATCGCCGTCCTCGCAACGTGAGCGCAACGCTCGCGGGAGACCGATCATGCGCGTTCGCCCCCTTGGTTCCACGCTGACCCTCGTCCTGATCGGCGCCGTGGCGCTTTCGCTCGCCGCAAGCGCACGCGCCGACGTTCTGGACGACGTGAAAGCGCACGGCGTCGTGAAGTGCGGCGTCACGCTCGCATCGCCCGGGTTCTCCGCCGAGAACAACGCCGGCAAGCGCGAGGGCTTCGACATCGATCTTTGCCGCGCGATCGCGGCTTCGGTACTCGGCGACGAGACGAAGATCGAGCTCACGCCGATGGACCTCAAGACGGCGTTCGCCGGCCTGCCGACTGGCGTCGTCGACGTGCTGACGCACCGCTTCACGTGGACGCAGAGCCGCGACGTCGGCGGGCTCAAGTTTCCGAAGATCATGTTCTTCGACGGGCAGGGCTTCGTCGTGGCGAAGAAGTCGAAGGCGAACAAGATCGCGGACCTCGACAACGCGACGATCTGCACGCTGCAGGGCAGCACGTCGGAGCTGATCGTCGCGAGCTACTTCGCGGCCCACAAGCTCAAGTACAAGATCGTGACGTTCGCCTCCGCCGAGCAGGCGTGGGACGCGTTCGTGAGCAAGCGGTGCGACACCGTGATCAACGATCGCTCCGGCCTCGCGGCGCGCCTCGCGAAGCTGCCGAATCGCGACGATTACAAGGTGCTCGCCGAGACGGTGTCGAACGAGCCGATCGGCCCGATCGTCGCGCAGAACCAGACGCGCTGGGAGGACGTCGTCCGTTTCACGCTGAACGCGCTCGTCGCCGCCGAGGAGCTGGGCGTGACGCAGGCCAACGTCGACACGCAGAAGAACTCGCAGAACCCGGACGTGCAGCGTCTGCTCGGCGCGACCGGCGATTTCGGCACCAAGCTCGGCGTGTCGAACGACTATGCGTACAAAGCGATCAAGGCGGTCGGCAACTACGGGGAAATCTGGAATCGCAACGTGGGCCCCAACACGCCGCTGCGGCTCGAGCGCGGACGCAATGCGCTGGTCGCCAACGGCGGAGTGATGATGTCGATTCCGATCCGCTGATGCGCCGCGCGGTACCGGCCCGCGCGCGGGTCGTTTCGCCGCGGACGGGATGATGGTCCGGCGCAGGCTGTCGCGCACGGTACTGGCCGAACGGTGGCCCGGCTGGGTGGTGCAGGCGCTCCTGCTCGCCGTCGTCGGCTGGCTCGCGTATCGCGGCGTCGTCAATTTCCAGGCGAACCTGCGCGCGCTCGGCGTGTCCGCCGGCTTCGGTTTTCTCCACACGCAGGCCGGCTTCCAGATCGCGCAATCGCTGATCCCGTTCGGGCCGGCGTCGCCGTATCTCGACGCGGTCGTCGCAGCTGCGCTCAACACGCTGCTCGTCATCGCGCTCGCCGGCGTGCTCGGCACGCTGCTCGCGCTGGTCGTCGCATTCGGCCGCCTCTCGCCGCCGGGTATCGTGCGCGCGGCTTGCGGCGCCTACGTCGAGACGTTTCGCAACATTCCGGTGCTGTTGCAGATCCTGTTCTGGTACGCCTCCGCGATCGCCTTGCTGCCGGGCGTTGCCGACAGCCTTCAGTTCGGCGGCGCGCTGCTCAACAATCGCGGCCTGTTCTTGCCGCTCGGCGGTGATAGGCCGCACGTCGAAGGCTTCGACGTGAGCGGCGGCATCGCGATCCTTCCCGAACTGATCGCGCTGACGCTTGGATTGTCGATCTACAACAGCGCATTCCTCGCCGAGATTTTCCGCGCAGGGATCCTGTCGGTGCCCCGCGGGCAGATCGAGGCCGCCACGAGCGTCGGGCTCACCGGCGTTCGCGCCGCGCTGCTCGTCACGCTGCCGCAGGCGTTGCGCGTCGCGCTGCCGGCGGCGGGCGGGCAGTATCAAATTTTGGCGAAGTCGTCCGCACTCGCGGCGGCGGTCGGGTATCCGGACATCATGCAGATCGTCGGCGGCACGATCGCGAGCCAGACGAGCCAGGCGCTCGAGGCGATGGGGCTCGTCGTATTGCTGTACGCGGCGATCAATCTCGGCATCGCGGCGATCGTGGCGTTCTTCAATCGCCGCCTGCTTCGCACCGAGGGCCGTTGACGCCGACGCGAGCGCGGACGTGCGACATTGCTCTCACCGAGGTTGGAATTGACGGCGGTTTTCGTCCGCGAGTCACCGGTCGCGCCGCGCGTCGCTCCGGCGAGAGCGCTCGCGCCCGGTGAGCGTTTGCGACGCTGGCTCTTGCCCACACCGGCAATCGGCGTCGTTTCGGTGCTGCTGCTCGCGGTGTTGCTCGTGACCGGCGCGCGCTTCTTCGACTGGGCGATCGTGCAGGCGCATTGGCGTGGCGCTTCGAGTGCGGCGTGTCCCGGTGACGGGGGCGCATGCTGGTCCTTCGTCGTCGCGCGGTGGAAGCCGTGGCTGGTCGGCAACTATCCTTCGGATCAATTGTGGCGGCCACTTACGTGCTTCGCGGTCTTCGTCCTTTTCTGGGCGTGGGTCGTACGCCGCCCGCACCGAGCAAGTCTCCTTCGGGTGCTGCAGGGCTTCATCGCTATGCCCGTCGCCTTCTTCCTGATCCTCATCGGCGGCGGTCCGTTGCCGGTCGTCGTCCCGACGCAATGGGGCGGATTGCTGGTGACGCTCGTCGTCACGCTCGCCACGTTCGCAACCGCGTTGCCCCTCGGACTGTGCCTTGCGCTCGGCCGCCGCTCGCACTGGCCGGTCGTAAGACTGCTTTGCGGAACGTTCGTCGAAGCGATGCGCGCCGTGCCGCTGCTCGCCGTCTTGTTCATCGCGGCAACGCTGCTGCCGCTGTTCCTGCCGCGCGATCTCGCGATCGGGCTCTTCGCGCGCGCCGCGACCGCGTTTGCGTTGTTCAACGCCGCGATGGCCGCCGAGGTCTTTCGCGGCGGGTTGCAGGCGGTGGGTCGCGGGCAGATCGAGGCGGCGACGACCGTAGGCTTGGGCGATTTCGCGGCGTTGCGGCTCGTCGTATTGCCGCAAGCGTTGACCGCCGTCGTTCCCGCGGTCGTCAACATCATGATCGCCGTCATCAAGGAGACGACGCTGCTGTCGGTGATCGGGGTCAGCGACCTGCTCGGGGCCATCGAGATCGGAGCGAAGTCGCCCGACTGGGTCGGCGAGCCGAATATCCTCACGTCCGGCTACGTTTTTCTCGCGCTGGCTTACCTCGGCGTCTGCTACGCGCTGTCGCGTTACAGCCGGCGGCTCGAGCGTGCGCGCTGAATCGGTCGAACCCGTGGCGCTCGATGCTTCCTCGCGTTCCGATGCGAACGTTCCCATCGTGAGGATGTCAGCGATCAACAAATGGTACGGCAGCTACCACGCGCTTCGCGACATCGACCTGCGCGTCGCTTCCGGGGAGCGCATCGTCGTGTGCGGACCGTCGGGCTCCGGAAAGTCGACGCTCGTGCGCACGATCAATTTGCTCGAGCCGTTCGAGCATGGCCAATTGCATGTCTGCGGCATCGACGTGGACGCTGACGACATCACGCGCACGGCGAGGATTGCGATCAACCGTCGTGTCGCCATGGTGTTTCAGCAGTTCAACCTCTTTCCGCACATGACGGTATTGCAGAACCTGACTGTCGGACCGATCTTCGGAAGCGGCGTGAACCGCAGCGAAGCGCGGCAGCGCGCGCTGCATTACCTCGAGCGCGTCGGCCTCACCGATTACGCGGATCGGCACCCGGCGCAGCTTTCGGGCGGACAGCAACAACGGGTCGCGATCGCGCGTGCGCTTTGCACGCGTCCGCGCCTCGTGCTGTTCGACGAGCCCACGGCCGCGCTCGATCCGGAGATGGTGAACGAAGTGCTGCAGACGATGGAGACCCTGGCGGGCGAGGGCATGACGATGATCGTCGTCACACACGAGATGGGCTTCGCGCGGCGCGTCGCCGACCGCGTCGTCTTCATGGACCAGGGTCAGATCATCGAAACCGCGCCGCCCGATCGCTTCTTCGACGCGCCGCAGAGCGCGCGCTTGCGCACATTCCTGGGCCAGGTGCTCTCGCATTGAGCGCCGGCTCACGAGCGCCATTCACGCATCACGTGGAGACATGAAATGTCCGTAATCGACGTTCACACGCACATGTTCACCGAAAGGTGGCTCGAGCTGCTGAAGAAGGAGGGCGGCCTCTACAACATCAAGACGCGCCCCGACGGACAGCAGGAGATCTTCCGCGGCGACACGCCGGTCGTGATCCCGCAGCGCGGCCATTTCGACTACACGCTGCGCATCAAGCACATGGACGAGGCGGGCATCGATGTCTCGATCGTCTCGCTCACGTGTCCGAACGTTTACTGGGGCGACGAGGACGTGAGTACGCACGCCGCGCGCGAATCGAACGACACGATGGCCGGCGCGCAGGGACGCTATCCCGATCGCATTCGCTGGCTCACGTCGCTGCCGTGGGAATATCCGGGTGCGGCATGCGAGGAACTCGCGCGCACGTGTGCAAACGGGGCGGTCGGCGTCATGGTGCTCGCGAACGTCGCCGGTCGCAGCCTGACCGACCCGTTCTTCGCATCTATATGGGCAGAGATCGACAGACGGGCGCTGCCGGTGCTCGTCCATCCGACCGATCCGCCCGGCGTCGACATGATGGACATGACGAAGTACGACCTTTCGTGGGCGGTCGGCTTCATGTTCGACACGACGCTCGCGATCACACGCATGATCTTCGACGGCTTTTTCGACCGGTATCCGAACCTCAAGCTGATCGCGTCGCACGGCGGCGGGACGCTGCCCTATCTCGTCGGCCGCTACGAGAAGGGCGACGAAGTCGAGATTCCGAGCCGCCGCAGGATGAAGCGCAAGCCGACCGACTATCTTCGCCATATCTACTACGACAGCATCACCTACGACGTCCGGCCGCTCCAGTATCTGATCTCCGTGGTCGGCGCGGAGCGCGTGATGCTCGGTACCGACTGGCCCCACCAGGTGCAAGACACGAAGGGCGCGTTCGCGAACACGGCGCTGCTACCGGAGAATCAGATGCGGGCGATCCGCTTCGAAAACGCCAGGCGTGTGTTTGGCCTTTAACGCGCGACCGCCGACGCCACGGCGACGACACCGTTTCGCGCGATGACGCGATCGATTCCGCGCACGTTTCGCGCGCTCGCGCATCGCAACTTTCGGCTGTTCTTCACCGGTCAGGGGCTCTCCGTGATCGGCACGTGGCTCCAGCAGGTCGCGATGGGCTGGCTCACCTACCGATTGACGAATTCGGCGTGGCTCCTCGGTGTCGTCGCGTTCTGCGCGAACGTCGGCATCCTTCTCTTCAGCAACGTCGCCGGCGTCCTCGCCGATCGCATCGACCGCCGCCGCGGCCTTCTGACGACGCAGTCGCTGATGCTCGCGCAGGCCGTCGTGCTCGCGGTGCTGGTCGGCTTCGGCTGGATCCAGACGTGGCATCTGATCGTTCTCGCGCTGTGGCTCGGCACCTGCTCGGCGTTCGATATGCCGCTGCGCCAATCGATGTACGTGCACTTCATTGCCGATCGTGGCGATCTCGGCAACGCGATCGCGCTGAACTCGATGCTCGTGAACACGGCGCGCGTCGTCGGTCCCGCGCTCGCCGGCTTGTTGCTCAGTCTCACGAACGAGTCGATCTGCTTCGCGCTCAACGCGCTGTCGTTCCTTGCGGTGATCATTGCGATCGCCAAGATGGAATGGCCGGCGGACATCCGGCCGGCGGCGGATTCCGGATGGTGGGCGAGCTTCGTCGAAGGTTTCCGCTATGTGCGAGGACTCGAGCCGGTGCGTGCGCTGCTCGCGCTGGTCGCGGCGCTCGCATGGACCATCGCGCCGTACTCGTCGCTGATGCCGGTCTACGCGAAGGACATCTACGGCGGCGGCCCGCACACGCTCGGCTACCTGTTGTCGTCAGCCGGCCTCGGCGCGCTCGTCTCGACGCTCTATCTCGCGCATCGCGCAACGGTACGGGGGCTTGGGCGCGTGATTCTGTATGCGGTCGCCACGGCGGGCGCCGCGCTCGCCGCGTTCGCGTACATCCGCATCTATCCGCTGGCGCTGCTGCTGATGGTGCTGGTCGGCGGCGGCACGATCCTCGCGGCGGCCTCGGCGAACACGATCCTGCAGACGATCGTCGACGACCGGCTGCGCGGACGCGTGGCTGCGTTCTACACGCTCGCGTTCCTCGGCGTGGCGCCGCTCGGCAACCTCGCCGCCGGCGCGATCGCGGGCGCGCTCGGAACGCCGTTCCTCTTTGCGCTGAACGGCGTGCTCGCGATGCTTGCGGCGCTCTGGTACC
>Ga0068855_100005886_pt1 | contig 14953 bp, 17 predicted proteins | sample KBSCornC52_FD_66592 | JGI IMG/M metagenome (GOLD analysis project Ga0068855, IMG submission 66592) | Corn rhizosphere microbial communities from Kellogg Biological Station, Michigan, USA - KBS Corn C5-2 | ecosystem: Host-associated > Plants > Roots > Rhizosphere > Soil ...
TGGGCGCAAGGAAGGCACGCGCCCCTGTTGGATCGCCCAGCGTGGCGGATAGACCGACTATGCGTGGTTTCCGACCGGTCTTGGCCTCCAGGCGGGCGAGCAAGCTGCGCAGGTGAACGCCGCGCACGTCGGACAGAAAGGAATGCAGTTCATCGATGACGACGAACTCCAGTTCGGCATAAATCCGAGCGAGTTGCGCTCCGTAGTTGATGAAATTGGACTCCAATGATTCTGGCGTGATGAGCAGAATGCCGCCGGGCGCTTCACGAAATCTTCGTTTCTCGGTGGCCGAAGCTGCTCCGTGCCAGCGATGCACAGGCACGTCAACTTCGGTGCAAAGAGTTTCCAGTCGTGCGAACTGATCGTTAATCAGAGCGATGAGCGGACCGACATAAAGCGCTTGAACGGAAGGTCGAGGAGTCTCGGCGAGTCGTGAAATGATAGGGAGGAAAGCCGCCTCGGTTTTGCCGGCGGCAGTCTGTGCGCAGACGAGTAAATGTCCATCGCCCTCGAGTAAGGCTTTGATAGACTCCGCCTGAATCGATTTGAGCTCCTTCCATCCCTGTTGATAGATGGCCCTCTGAACGCCCGGGTGGAGAAGCGAGAAGGCTGCCGCGCTCATCAGAGCTTGAATGTTTCGAGATCGCCTTCGTCGGAGGCGGAGCCGACACCCAGAGCAACCTCTTCTTCGACCGATGACGGCGTAGGGGCGGCCTTGATGAAGCCCGCACCAACGAAGTCCGACCAGTTTCGCCCTGGATTTTGTTCAAGCACATTCAGGAGTCCGACGAAGGAACGCACGATGTCACGTGGAGTTCGGTAATACTCCGCGCCCAGAGTCTCGTTCGCCCGCTGCAAAACGGCCATGAGGGCCTCGTCAGGGACAAGGCATTTCGTCGCATCGCCATTCCCATGGACGTGACGGATATTGCGGAGCAAAACGAACAAATCTTCCGGCGTCAGACTTTGCAGCCGGACCACCGGTCCAGATAAATCCCGCACGCCTTCGACTGCGAAGGAGTTCTCGATCAAGCGTGAGCGGAGCGCCTCGTAACTGTAGAGTCCTCGGCGCTTGTCCTCCAGACACTCGTCGGTCCCGGCGAGCAGGAAACCGAGATGACTGACGCTGCCTTGAAAGCAGTCATTGATGATGGAAAGCAGCGCTTCGTAGTTCGCCTGCCGGACTCGCGTATTTGGCAAGCGGTGGGAGAGGACGACAAGTTCATCCAGCCCTACGAGTAGCCCGCCGTAGCCGGCCTTCTTACAAAATGCCGCTATGAGTTTCAGGGCGTCGTAGAAGTTGTCGTCGTCGATGATTTCGCGAACTCCCAGATCCTGCCGCGCTTCAGTCTTCGTCGAGTATTCGCCACGCAACCAGCGCAGGGCGTTTCCCTGAAGCGCTTCATTGCCCGCTTCATACCCCTCATAATATTTGGCGAGCACTTCGGCGAATGCGAAGCCGCCAACGTATTCCTGCAAATCGCGCAGATCTTCGAGAATGCGCCGTTTGACGTCCTCCGCGTTACCATTCGTGCTGGTCACCGCATGATGCACGTCCGAAATCCAGCCCTCGCACAAGTTCCGCAAAGCGCCTCCATCGGGTTTCGCCTTCGTAGCAAGGTTGCGCATGAGCTCGGAATAAAGCGCGCGGCTCTCTCCGCTGGTCGCACGGATGCGGCGTTCCATGGTGAAATCCGCCTGAGCCACGACGAGCCGCTTTTGCAAGGCAAGGGTGCGAACGAGATTGAGAAAGAAGCTTTTTCCACTGCCGAAGCGCCCGACTACGATGCGAAATGCTGCTCCGCCCTGCTCGATCCGTTCCAAGTCTTTGAGCAGTGCGGCGACCTCGTCTTTTCTGCCTACCTGCAGGAGGTGCAAGCCGAGCCGGGGAACCAGTCCCGCTTGGAGAGATTGAATGATGGCATCACGTTCGCGGCGTTTGATCTCGCTCATGGATTGGTCGGGAGGATGGTGGTATTTACGTTCACGGGGTCGTCGCCTTCGAGTAGGTAATCGCCGAATTGCTCGTCCGCCCATTCGTTGATGGCATCGAAAACGCCCAAGGGCATCAGTTTGAATTCACTGGCGAGTCTCTGAAAGTCCTGCCGTGACCAAGTTGCTTGGGTCACGATGCGCTCGGTGATGGCGTGATATTTGGAATCCAGGTTGGCTAGCCACACAGGAGCTGCGGACGCGGACGAAGTCGGTGGCCGCGCCGACAGCGGTAGTGGGATCGGCACGGACGCTTTCTCCGGTTCATCTTCCTTCATCACTTCAGAAAGCAGGCCGATCACTTGCGCGGTTTCCTGCGAAATGGCTTCGACTCGAGACATGTCCAGCTTGAACGCCAGCGGCGCGGCGACTGGTTCGATCGCTGGCAATGGTTCGCCAGGAAGAGCAGGCTCGGCTTCTTGCACCGTCGGTTCATCGAAATTGGCTCCGAGTTTGCGAAGAATTTCATCAAGTGCGCTGGACGGTAGTTCAAGTACTTTGAACGCTTTTTCCAAGGCCTTCCACTCAGCGGAAGTGATGACGTAATCGGCTCCAGCTACATAAACCAATACTTCGCCGACGAGTCGGCGTTGCGCCGTGGCCAGCAGTTTCGCCAGCCGCGCTAGAGAACGCCTGGTGGTCTCGGGATTGCGGCAAAGATAATTTTCCAGCACCAGCAAGCGCTGTTGCTCGTGCCGGGTCAGGATCGCATTCTTTTGAAAGAAGTCGTGAACCACCGCCAATTCCTGCGCGGTTGGGTAATCGTCGATTGCCGCCACCATGATACATAGTTGCAATAAGGCAGCCATGCCGGGGTAGGCGTTAGTCACCTTCGTATCGAGAGGGCGGAAAAGCGCGATTTCGTCCTGCGAGCGATAATTTGGCAGGCTGAAACGTGCATCCGGTTCGACGGCATAGCCTCTAGCCGCGACGGCTTGCACGAGCTGCTTGCTGGCGACGGCGGAAAACTTTTCCTGTGGGGAAAAGCCCAGCAAAGAGGCGAGCGTCCCGACCTGAAGAAACCGAATATCCTCTGGATCGGCAATGGCCTGGACCAAATCCTCCCATTCATTCAGACCGGACGGGCGCTCGCCGGTGACATCTTTCGCGGCAGTGAATCGTTGTTCGCTCCGATCGATCTTCGCGAGCGATTTGACCGCGCGACAGTCGAGCATCTTGGCGCCCGCGGCGCCGCCGAGCCCATCAAAGCACGCTCGCGATTCGACATTGCGGAGGTCGACATTCTCGAAGACGTCTCTCGGGGCACATACGGACGCAATGCAGCGGTCTTCTGCGTGGCCGGTGCCGGGATTCAGCACGTGGACGGTGCCCGTAAAAATCACGGAATCGAGCGCGCGAATCACGTCCGCATCGAAAAGTTCGTGAATAGTGCGAAGCACGATTTGAAAGACGACGTCACTGTAGAGTTGCTCGAAATCACGTTTCGTCATCTCGGTCTCGACGAAATCACCCTTCGTCCGGGAAAACTTTACGGATTCCAGGCGGGGCAGGTCGTCCGGGATGGGTAATTGGTATTCAACCGATAGAGTCTTGGTCGCGGCGCGGTAATCGATCTCGTACTGCTTGGGAAAACTGTCCGGATATGAAGAACGCGAGAGAACGAGGTCGCAATAGTCCAAAATGGCGTCCGGGGTCAGAGCCTGATACGCGGCTTGCGCCTGTGCGACGGAAGTGTTGTGTTGAGCGCGCGCCTCTTCGTAAGCGGTTTCGCGCCGTTTCCAGTCTTCGTATTCCCGCAGATTGTCGGCGTAAATTTTCTCGTTGGTGGTCTCGACTTCTTTCTCGCGAGTGACCCATTTTGCGTGAGCGGTTGCAAATTCCCGGCGCGCATTTTCTTCCGCACGTCTGGCCAGAAAGGGGATCAGGCCGGTGACAAATCCTTGGTGCCGCTTCCACTCATTGAGATCGAAAGTGGGCTCTGTGGGGAGCGGCAAATAAGGGATGGGCTTCGGCTTGGGTTGAGAGAAAGCCGGTTTCTTCATTGCTTCCCAATCGAGGCGATGTGAGAGGCCCAAGCCGGTGGCCAACACCCCACGTAGTTCTTCCAAGGCGGCTTGTGCCTCGACGGTACGCTGTTCCGCCTCGGACAGATTGTCTTCCAATTCACGCCGCTTGTCTTCGCGCTCTTTCCGCCTCTCCTTGGCTGCCAGTTTTCGAGTGTATTGTTGCTCCCACGCCTTCTGTTGAGCCGCCGCTGCGGCCTCAACAAGGTACCGGTCTGCTCCGCGAACCACTCGGTATTTGTTCAGCCCCGAATGGCAAACGGCTATCTGGAAATAGCTCCGCGCCATGACGTTACTTGTATGACTTTAGAGGTGGCGTTTTAGCAAGTTCCAACGTTAGCTATTCCGTATTCACTGCGCAGGTTCGGCGGGAACCAGGGAGACACCGTGAAGGCCGTGTTTATTGAGGGAAGCTCGGACGCGGTCTCCGTGGATGCAGATCGCCCGGAAACGGTTTTCCTGACTCAGCTTGCTCCACTGACCGGAGCCGGCTTCGCGCTCCGCTGAAATAGTGGCGAGGCGATTGATCAACTCTTCCCAGAAATTCTCCTCCTCATGGGCGGTCAGGGCCTCGCGTGCTTTGGATTCTTCTTCCAGGAAGCGAGTGGGGAAGTATTGCTTGTCGCCCGGCTCACGCATGACCAGATCCGTATACTCCTGTTCAGCTGCGTGGCGATAGATCTTCTGCTCCAGTTTCTCGACGGCGTTTCGGTAGGCGCGGTCGGTAAATTCCTCGCCGGCGCAGACGACCCATTGGGAAAGATACATCATCTCAACGAGTAATCTGAGCTCCCGTTCGGTAAGAGTCAGTTGGATGCTTTTCTTTTCGGTCATGACGAGTGTTACGGCGCCTTGTCTTCCGTGAATTCGGAATACTTCTTGTTACTGCCTTTCGACTTCTCCACCGGATACTTGATCGCGTTCTTGGCCATCTTCCGCTGGATCGCGGTCGGCAAATCGACGCCGACTTTGTCAGCAAGTTCGATGAGGTAGACGGCGACGTCGGCGAGTTCGTCGGCGATATCCTCTTGCCGCGTAGCAATGCGCTCCTCGACCTCCGCGGGCGATTTCCAGAGAAAGTGTTCCAGCAACTCGCTGGCCTCGATGGACAATGCCATCGCGAGCTCTTTTGGCTGGTGAAATTGGTCCCAATCCCGCTCGTCACGGAACGCCAGGATCTGGGCACGGATTGCGTCAAACGTCATGGGGAGCATGTTCGGGGAAGCGCTGCGGCAGGCAAGACCGGTTGTCGCCGGGCGGCTCACGAGGACCGGCATGAACGGTATGCCGGTGGATGCCGATCTCCGAGTGGCATGGCAAACACGGTCATCAGCACGGCGATGAGTTTCATGGGTTATTTCGGGGGATAGTGCTCCATGAGGCTGGAAGGTGGAATCGGCCAGACCAGGCGCATGCCGCCGTCGGGATCAATGATCACCGGTTTTCCGCGCTGGTGGACGATGACCAATTCGAGTTGTCCAATGCTCGGGTCGGGAGCGAGGCCGCCCCAGGCGCCATAACGCCAGGCGATGCCACGAGCGGTGGCGTCTTCGTAATTGACGAAGTGTTTCGGGGCCGGACAACCGGAAGGGGCGGGGTTGGAGAAATGGGGCGGAATGATCGTGGTAAAATGCGGATAACACTGACGGAAGCGGTGTCCATCGCTGGCGCGGGTGAGGCCATCAGCGGTATGGAAGGCGGGGGAGCTCGCTTCGACCTGGGCGGCGTGATTCTTCCGAAAATAAACGGTGACGAAGTCGTGTTTGTAGTAGAGGCCGTGGCGCACATACGCTTGGGGTGCGAGATGTTTGCTGAGCCAATCTTCGCGCAGGGTGCCATCGGCGAGACGCGTGGAGGTGTTCGGGTGGCCGAGGGTTTTGTGGATTTTCTGGCGCGTGGCGCCGATCGTTGCCGCACCGAGCCGTTCACCAGGAATGATGCTGCGGGTATCGTCAGCGGAGACTGTCGCCGTCGCGAAAGTGGTGATCAGCAACAGGAGGAAAAAGAGGCGAAAATGGGCCATGGGAGGCTGGAGGCTGGTTTTTTCCGTTAGCTGCAGTACGTGCTTGGGGAGTGGATGCTTGCAGGAAAGGCGCTCGATCTCCGTTTGCGAATTGCCTGTGGCGACGTGTGGTGCTCGCGTTTTCAAATTCGGAACCACGACCGGGTGATCACGCCTTTCCGCCGCCGGCTCGTTTCAGCGCTTCCCGGAGTCGCCGATTTTCGCGTTCGAGGTCGGCCACGCGGGAGTTGTCACGAGGTGCTTCGGCAGGACGCCGGCGGTAGCGCACGATGCGATCGTCGGTGAAGTAGACCCCGGCGCCCATGCTGGTCTTGCACTGCGCGCAATGCTCGTTGCCATCCCGATCCAGATAGCGCACTTCGTAAATCCGGTTGTTCCGTTCGCCGGCCCAACCTTTGCCGAAGGGCGCCCAAGTGGAGGAGAGGAAACGACCGCCACGTTCCTCGATATAAGTTTGCACGCGATCTTCATCCAAACAGTCGGCAAGCAACCGAAACACGACGACGATGATCCCTAGGATAACGATGCCGAATCCGAATTCCATGGCGCGGAAGTGTATCCCTCATTTCCGTTCAAGGGAAGCGCTGAGCGGCTTGGCTTCCAGCGCTGCGTCACCATCGTCTCGCGAATGGCGAAGCACTACGTGTAGGCCGCCAGCACCTTCGACATGTAATCCACGGCGAAGTCGATGAAGGCGCTCACGCGGGCGGGCAGGAGGCGTTGGGCGGCGTAGACGACGTGCAGCGGGAGGTCCCGCGGCTGCCACTGGGGCAACACCCGCACGAGGCGTTTGGATCGCAGGTCTTCCTCGACCAACCAGTCCGGCAACAGCGCCAGCCCCAAGCCGGTGCACGCCGCTTCGCGGAGGCTCGTCGCGCCTTCGGAAATCAAAATGGGCGAGATGGGCAGCGTTTGTTCGGCGCCACCGCGGCCGACGAGTGTCACTTCTTTTGAACTCCAAAATTGAAAGCCGCTGATCGAAATCCACGGCCAGGATTTCAAGTCGGCCGGCTTTTTGGCGACGGGATGCTTTTTGATCAAGGAGGGTGCTGCGACCAAATGGAAAACGATCGTGCCCGCGGGCCGGGCGACGACGCTTTCGTCGATGATTTTGCCGGGAAGAATGCCGATGTCGCAGCCTTCGCGCAGCATGTGCAGCGGACGATTCGTCAGCGCGAGTTCTGCCGAGACCCGGGGATGCATCTGCAAAAAACTGCTGAGCATCGGCGTGACCACCCATTGGCCCCAGTCAATCGTCGCGAACAGACGCAGATGGCCGCTCAGTTCCATTTGATCCTGGCGAAGACGCTGCTCCGCCTCCTCCGCGTGAGCGAGCATTGTCCGCGCATCCGCCAGCAAACGGCGCCCGATCGAGGTGAGGCACATCGCGTGGGTATCGCGCTGCAGGAGCGGGGCGCCGCAGTGTTCTTCCAGCGTGCGCAGTTGACGGCTCAAGGTCGGCTGGGAAATCTTCAAGCGCCGCGCGCCCGCGGAAATGCTGCCGCATTCCACGATGCAGACGAACGCGCGGAGTAGGGAGAGATTCTCGAACGCGGTCATGCACTTTGTGCATAGCTGATATGGGCAATCTGCGGCTACACCGAAAGCGGGGCGGGGTGAAGGATGGCGCCCCTATGAATACAACCTCTTCCATCCACAACGGTTCGGGAAACCCCATGAAAATCGTGGTCATCGGCGGCAGCGGATTGATCGGCAAAAAGGTCGTCAAGAACCTACGCGAGCAAGGACACGAGGTAGTGCCGGCATCACCCTCCTCGGGCGTGAATACGATCACCGGCGAAGGCCTGGCCGAAGCGCTGGCCGGCGCGCAGGTCGTCGTCGATGTCGCGAATGCGCCCGTGTGGGAGGACCAGGCGGTGCTGGAGTTCTTCGAGAAGTCGGGCCGCAATCTGCTGGCCGCGGAAGCAGCCGCGGGGGTGAAGCATCACGTGGCGCTGTCGGTCGTCGGCACCGAGCGGTTGCTCGACAGCGGTTATTTCCGCGCGAAGATGGCCCAGGAAAATCTGATCAAAGCGGCCTCGATTCCCTACACGATCGTCCGCGCCACGCAGTTCTTCGAGTTCGTGAGCGGCATTGCGCAATCCGCGACGGAAGGGCAGACGGTTCGGCTGCCCTCAGCGCTGTTCCAACCGATGGCGGCAAGTGACGTCGCCGCCTTCGTGGCGGAAGCCGCCGTCGCCCAACCCGTGAACGGGATCATCGAAATCGCCGGCCCCGAATCGATCGGCCTCGACGAAATCGTCCGCCAATATCTGAAGGCCAAGCGCGACCCGCGCACGGTGACCACCGACACCCATGCCCGTTACTACGGCATCGAGGTCAACGACCAAAGCCTCCGGCCCGGCCAGCACCCCCGCCTCGGTGGGACGCGCTTCGAGGATTGGCTCAAGAACTCGAGCGACGCGGGTGTCGCACCCGTCCACTAAAGAATCAACGCGAGCGCGCAGCGTTGTAGCCGGGTTCATTGAACCGGGGAGAGAGCGCGCCCTTCATGGACGAGGCCCTTTCTTCGCCAGGGGGCAGGAACATCATCCCCGCGCGATCTGAGAATACTTTGAGGTGAGGTTGACGCGGCCGAACAGATCCACGGAGACCGGGCAGTCCGAGTTGAACCTGTCGTTCGTGAAGTAGTGATCCACCCAACAAAGACCCAGCCACTCAAAATTCGTCTGATCCGTCTGCGCCACGAGGAATCTTTCAAGAGAAGCGGCTGGCCGGACGCGGTTTCGGTCGGCGATTGGCAAGTCGCCGCGTCCAGTGGGACAGGGCGGCGGTTTTCGGGAAAAATGTTTTGACACCCCTGCGGGTTCCGCTACGTTGCGCGCCCCACTTCCATTCTGGAGGTGGGAACTAACTTAGTAACGCAGGAGAGCCTTAGACTCGTTTGCACTGCACCCCTTTGATGTCCAATAAACGTAGTAAACGTTATCGCGCGGCGGCCGAGAAGGTCGACGCGAAAAAGAGCTATCCGCTCGCCGAGGCCGTTTCCCTCCTCAAAACCCTTCCCGCCACGAAGTTCGACCAGACGGTCACCCTGAGCTTCCGCCTCGGCGTGGATCCCAAGCAGAGCGACCAGATGGTCCGCGGCACGACGCCGCTCCCGCACGGTTCGGGCAAGAACGTCCGCGTGCTTGTTTTCGCCGAAGGCCAGGCGGCCACTCAGGCGAAGGAAGCCGGCGCCGAATTCGTCGGTTACAAGGACATCATCGAGAAGGTTACCGGTGGTTTCCAGGATTTCGATGTGGCGATCGCCACGCCCGGCGCGATGGCCGAAGTGCGTAAGCTCGGCAAGGTCCTCGGACCGCGCGGCCTCATGCCGAACCCCAAGACCGGTACCGTCACCGACGACACGGCCAAGGCTGTGAAGGAAGTGAAGGCGGGTCGTGTGGAGTTCAAGCTCGACAAGAACGGCAACATCGCCGTCCCGGTCGGCAAATTTTCCTTCAGCCCCGAGGCACTCGTCGATAACGGGCGGACCGTCATCGAAGCCGTCGTCAAGGCGCGCCCGGCCACGGCCAAGGGCGTGTTTGTCGAGAATGTCACGCTGGCAGCGACCATGACTCCCGGCCTCAAGGTCGATGCGTCCAGCTTCCTCAAATTTTAATCGGAGACCCTAGCCATGCCCCATCCTGCGAAAGCAACCATCGTCGACGATCTCCAGCAGAAGCTGAACGCTTCGCCGTTCCTTTTCGTGGCCGACTACACCGGCCTGAAGGTTGGTCAATTTGCCGAGCTTCGGACCCGCCTGCACAACACGGGCGCCCGTTGCCACGTGGTGAAGAATACCTTCCTGCGCCGTGCGGCGAAGGAAGCCGGCTTGCCCGAACTCGCGGAGTTCAAGGGTCAGACCGCCATCATCGTCGGTGACAAAGACGTCGCCGCTGCGGCCAAGGTCCTGAAGACCTTCAGCGCCGAGTTCAAGAAGCCGGAAGTCAAGACCGGCATCGTGGACAAGATGGTCGTCACGACCGACCAGATCAAGGCCATCGCCGACCTCCCGTCGCGCGAAGTCCTGCTGGCCACCTTCCTCGGCGTCCTCAATGCCCCGGCGACCAAGCTCGTCCGCGTGCTCAACGAACCCGCCTCCTCGCTGGCCCGCCTGCTCAAGGCCAAGGCCGAGAAGGACGGCGCTCCTGCCGCTTAATCCGAGTCCTTGGTAATTAGTGCTCAGTGCTCAGTAACTAAGAACTAAGAACTAAGAACTAACCACTTTTCCACCGGTGCCAGCAGGTGGGATTCCGCGAACGTCGCAATTGGCGCTCGCACCTTAAACCAACAACCAATGGTTCCTCGTCGGAGCGGCGGCTGCCGCTTTGAAATCGCCCGAAGCCTCGGGTGGCGACGATACCGAAAAATAATATGGCCGATACCAATACGTTAGTGGAACAGCTCAGCGGACTCACCGTCCTGGAAGTCGCTGACCTCGTCAAACAGCTCGAAGAGAAGTGGGGCGTTAGCGCCGCTGCTCCGGTTGCCGTCGCGGCAGTCGGTGGTGGTGCTGCTGCTCCGGCGGCTGCCGCCGAAGAGAAGACCTCCTTCGACGTCATCCTCAAGGCGGCCGATGCCGCCAAGAAGATCGCGATCATCAAGGAAGTCCGCGCGGCGGTTCCTGGCCTCGGTCTCGCCGAAGCCAAGGCCCTCGTCGAAGGCGCTCCGAAGTCGCTCAAGGAAGGCGTCACCAAGGAAGAAGCGGAAGACATCAAGAAGAAGATCGAAGCCGCCGGCGGCACGATCGAAATCAAGTAAGTCGATTCTCTCGGGCCGAAGCGCTCGCAATTCCCAAAGGGAAGGGCGCTTCGAAACCACGAAAGACTTTAGCAAATCGCCATCCGGGCAACCGGGTGGCGATTTCGCTTTGTACGAGGGATGGCCACGAAGAGGCACAAAAGACGCAAAAGCGGAGAAGCGGAGAAGCGGAGAAGCGGAATTTGTGCGAGGAGGAGGTGTTGGAGAATGTCTGGGTGTGCAGTCTGCTTCTCTTTCCGGGAACATGGGAAACGATGATGTGATGACGTTCGAGCAACCGGCGGAATTGGACCGCTATCTTTGCACCTCGCAGGAAAGTGAGGCGCTGTCACAGTTTTGGCACGAGGTGAAAATCATCAGCCCGATGCTTTTCTTCATGGGCCTGCTGATGATGGAAACGCGGTGGTTGAAAGGACTTCCGGTTGTAGAGGGGGTGGTTGGTTACCTGCTGCTCATCGCTATGTTGCTGCTCATCAGGTGGTATGAGATCAGGAAGGAAGATCGCTCAAAACCGAAGCTGTCCATCCATGAGGACGGCTTGAGTTTGAGTCGCGTTCCGGCGCCGCGAATTTTGTGGAAGCGACTTCAGTGTTTTCGGGTTGAACCCTGTAGCCCACATGGGGAGTTCAAGAAGTTCACTGTCCGCTATGCTCGCCCTGGGATGTCACGATCCCGCAGGTGGTCGATGATCTTTGCCGACGTGACGGATTGCGCGACGCTTCTGGGCGAATTGGGAAAACGGCGAACCGGGAGGGATCGGAAATGGACGATCGAAATCCTGAGGTCGCCCGTGACGCCTCCCAGGGAAATGATTCCCCTCGTGCCCTTGTGGCTGCATATGCTGGGCATCCTATTTCTGCTCCATGGTCTGGCGATATTATTGGCCTGTGTCACGCCGGCGGAAAAGTCCCATCCGGCAGCGCTCGATGAATTGAGTCCGCCGGTCAGGGCCTTTGTGCAACGGTTCCCGCGCGATGTTGATCCGGACCAATTTTTTACGGTGACCGGCGCCGCGTTGACTGCGATCGGTGTCGCGATTTTTTGCGCCGCCGAAATACGGTTGCGTCGATGGCACAAAATTCTGGACGCGAAAGAGGCTGAAGACGTGAGGAAGAAGCTCGTGGCTGCTGACGACACGATGAACATCAAGTAACTCAGTTCTCTTAAGCCGCGCTGAGTAGGAAATTGCATCTGTGGTGCTCTTGAATGATTCTCGGCTTGATTCGTCGAAAGGTTTCTCCATGAAGATCCTGGCATTTGTCTTGTTGGTCGCAGGTGCGTTATCCGTGAACGGCCGTGGTCAAAGTAATGATGCCGCGGCAGCGGCCTTGGCCGCGCCGGTCGTTCCCGGATCGGGACCGGCGAGCCCCTTGGAGAAAATGTGGGAAGCGCGACGGGAAGGAGCCAAACGCTCCCAGTGGGATATCGGTGTGGATTTGGCGATGGTGGCGGTGGAACAGGGGAAGGCGTTGGATCTGATTCCCGATCTGGAGTCGGGTGAGCAGGAAAAGGTGGACGCCGCCTGGGACAAGATACAGGCAATGGATCCCACCGTGCTGGACGATGGAAAGCGAGTGCACGTCGAACTCGCGCCGAAACGAGTGGAATTATTGGAAATGGAAAAGAGCGACAGCCGGATGAATGAAGGGAAGACGGTCGTGCGGGAAATGCTGCCGCTCTTCGGTGTTTCGTCGACGAACGAGTCGCTGACCGTGACCAATGACAAGTATCAGTTGGTGGGCGTCCACGTTTTGACGAAGCCGAAAGGTTGGATCGAACTACATCTCGTCCGGGTGCGATGGGCGATGGCGAAATGATCTGGGTCTTGAAGCAACGAATGGCCATGAATCGGATCGCGCTCTTTTTAACGGCCGCGGGAATGTGGTCGGCCACTACTTTTGGTCGGGCGCTTTCGGTGCCGCCGGAAAAGACGCCGCCGCCTTCTCCCGAAACCGTGAAGATGTGGCAGAAGGAGGCGGACGAGGCGCAAGCCCGCATTCACGCGCGGTGGAATGTTTCCATCGATCTCCAGATGGTAGCCATGGAAGAGACGAAAGCGTTGGAGCTGATTCCGGCGTTCCGATCGGGAGAGAAAAAGACGGTGCAGGCGGCCTGGGACCGATTGCAGGCGATGCTGAAGACCAAGGAGGCCGTGCTCATTGGATGGCCGATGGTGCGCACGGTGGATCAAGCGCGAGCTGTTTCGGAAACTCTTTTGGAAAAGCGCTATGCGACCGGGTTTGAGCCGCCGCAGGCGCCGGGGGATAATCCACCTCCGAAAAAACCGGAGCCCGTGAATAACGCCACGGTGCAAGGCCTTCCTCTGGCCTTCGAAACTCGGAATCTAGGAACGACGCTGGAAGTGGAGCCCACCGTTCTGGATGATGGCCAGCGGGTCTATTTGCGCCTCACGCCGCAGCATGAGGAGTTGCTTAAAATGGAGGAGGAGAATCAGGTTTTGACTGCGCACAACACGCTGATCACCGTCCGCCCTCCGCTGATCGCATGGAATAAGAGCGATTTGTATTTCACGGTGAACAATGGGGAGCGTGAGTTGATCGCGGTGCACAAGCTGGCCAAACCGGGAAACTTCATCGAGCTCGACCTGGTCCGAGCGGTGGTGTGTGCGGCGGAGTAAGCGAATGGCCGTTTGCGGAATCCGCTCGCCAGGAGAGGGCTCGAGTGCGACAAGGGTTGCGATGCGCGGTGTCGTTTCCCGGTTGGATCCTTTGGCGCCTTGGGCGTCTGGGATGCGGTTCACCGTCGCAATGTATCGCCTCGCATCGTCTCCCATCACCTCACCATGAAGCTCTCCTCGATCCTCCCTGTGTTCCTTGCTGTATCCCTCATCTTCGTCGGTTTGTCTGTCCGTGCCGAACCGGCTTTTCCCGGCCAGCCGTCGATCAACAGCGCGCTGAAGCATCTCACAGCGGCCAAGGAAAAGGTCTCCACGGACGCGAGCACGGCTCTGTCGGAACTGGAGAAGGCACACGATTCCCTTTCTCACGCGATCAAGAAAAAGGGGACTTATCAGCCGATTGCCCGCCAACTGACGGAGCAGGCCACGGAATACCTGCGCAAAGGCGACCTCGAAAAGGCCACGCATAAAATCGACGAGGCCATCGCGGCGGTGAAGCACGCGGGGGAGACGGGCGAGCACTAAGGGCGGCCGGCGAATTGGCAGGGGGTCTGGCCTTTCCTGAGGAGCAGAAGAGGGGGACCAAGCCAGTCCTTTCGTCCATCGGGCCCTCCCCTACGGGGTTCCGTTTTTTCCAAAGCTGACCCTTGATTTCCCTCCTGATTGAGCGAACCTCCCAACCTTTCGGCGGTGGTGGGCAGGAAAAGCTCAACTTTTTTGAAAATTTTCTTGCAGAAGGCATGGAACCGCACCAAGTTCCCCGTCCCTTTATACCGCGAGATTTACAACCTCGCGGCTTTTTGTCTTGACCACCGTCGCCGCCCGCCGAACGCAGATAATTTTAGCAGAGACCCCGAAACGCAGAGGATGCACGCCGTCCCCTGCGTTTCTGTGCCTCTGCATTTTTGCGTCCCCGGGTTTGGCGGCACGATAATTCAACCCATTTTCCCACGCGCGCTCTGCCTCACTGGCGGCGGAGCGAAGGCGACCTGCACTACAGCCAGTCCACCGAGCACCACTCATGTCTGAACGCAAATACTTCGGTAAACTCCGGGAAGGCGCCGAGCCCCCAAACCTCATTGAAATCCAGCTCGACTCTTATGTTGAGTTTCTCCAGACGGATGTGCCGCTTTCCAAGCGCAAGGAGACGGGCCTCCAGGCCGTGTTCAAGGAAGTTTTCCCCATCACCAGCTACGACGAAAAGGTCACCCTCGACTTCGCCAGCTACGAAATCGGCGAGCCGAAGCTGAGCATCCGCGAAGCGATGCGCGAAGGCCAGACCTTCAGCGCCCCGCTGCATGTCACCTTCCTCCTGAAGGAAGAGCACGGCACCAAGGAAGAGAAGGTGTATATGGGCGAAATTCCGCTCATGACCCCGCAGGGCACGTTCGTCATCAACGGCGCCGAGCGCGTCGTCGTGTCCCAGCTTCACCGTTCGCCGGGCATCTGCTTCGAGAGCTCCCTGCACCTCAATGGCAAGGTCCTCTTCAGCTTCCGCATCATTCCCGA
>Ga0068855_100005888_pt1 | contig 14948 bp, 12 predicted proteins | sample KBSCornC52_FD_66592 | JGI IMG/M metagenome (GOLD analysis project Ga0068855, IMG submission 66592) | Corn rhizosphere microbial communities from Kellogg Biological Station, Michigan, USA - KBS Corn C5-2 | ecosystem: Host-associated > Plants > Roots > Rhizosphere > Soil ...
ATAAGATCACAAAGGCGATTGCCGGAAAAAGTACAGTTGATGAAGATGTATTGGATGATTTGGAGAATGCATTGGTAAGCGCTGATGTAGGTGTAGATACGACTGTAAAAATTATTGATGGAATTGAGCAAAGAGTTGCAAAAGATAAATATGTCAATACCAACGAACTGAACCGCATTTTAAAAGAAGAGATTCAATCGATTTTGGTAGATGCACCCCAGGATACCTCTTACATTAATTATGAACTTCCTTCCGGGCATAAGCCTCATGTGATTTTGGTAGTCGGCGTGAATGGCGTTGGAAAAACAACAACGATCGGAAAGCTTGCGCATAATTTTTCCATAGCAGGGAAATCGGTTTTGTTGGGCGCCGCTGATACGTTTCGTGCCGCTGCTGTCGATCAATTGAATATTTGGAGTGAAAGAACCAATGTGCCGATTGTCAAACATGCGATGGGTTCTGATCCGAGCGCTGTTGCTTTTGATGCAGTCCAAAGCGGAATGGCAAAAAATGTGGATGTGGTGATCATTGATACTGCCGGAAGATTGCATAATAAAATCCATTTGATGGATGAACTGAACAAGATCAAAAGATCCGTAAATAAGGCTCTACCCAATGCACCACATGAAGTAATGCTGGTTTTGGACGGGAGTACTGGTCAAAATGCTTTGGAACAAGCAAGGCATTTTACAGCCGCAACGGAGGTTTCAGCTTTGACAATTACAAAACTCGATGGAACGGCGAAAGGCGGCGTGGTTTTGGCAATTGCAGATCAGTTTAAAATTCCGGTAAAATTTATTGGAGTTGGGGAAAAAGCCACCGATCTTTTGGTGTTTGATAAAAAAGATTTTGTGGATAGTTTGTTTGGAGGAGTGAAGTAGTTTAATTATGGGTATTAAATGGTTGGATAATTTGGAGCGATTCGTGTAATTCGTTGCAAAAATTCGTGCAAAAAATGAAAACAAAAAATAAAAAAGATAAAGTCAATATCATCACGCTTGGTTGCAGCAAAAACATGGTGGATAGTGAAGTGTTGAGCGGCCAATTGGCAGCTGCAGATTTTGATGTAAAACATGAAAGTAAAAAACTGGATCATAATATCGTTGTAGTAAATACCTGTGGATTTATTGACCTGGCCAAACAGGAAAGCATCAATACCATTTTAGAACAGGTAGAATTGAAAAAGCAGGGAAAACTTGATAAAGTGTATGTTACAGGCTGTTTGAGTGAGCGATATAAACAAAATCTTGAAGAAGAAATTCCTGAAGTAGATGCATTTTTCGGCACGATGGAATTGCCTTTTTTATTGAGAAAGTTTGATGTCGATTACAAAGCAGAATTAGTGGGCGAACGATTATTAAGCACCCCAAATCACTATGCGTATTTAAAAATCAGTGAAGGTTGCAACCGGACCTGTTCTTTTTGTGCTATTCCGTTAATGCGAGGAAAACACGTAAGCCGACCGATAGAATCTTTGGTGGCTGAAGCAGAAAAATTAGTAGCACGTGGCGTAAAAGAAATTATGCTCATCGCCCAGGAACTCACTTATTACGGACTGGATATTTATAAAAAAAGAGAATTGCCAAAATTACTTTGTTTACTATCCGATATTCCGGGTTTGGAATGGATCAGATTGCATTATGCATACCCGTCAAAATTTCCAATGGAAATAATTGATGCAATGAAAGAGAGGGAAAATATTTGCAATTATCTCGACATGCCTTTACAGCACGCCAGTAACAGAATTTTGAAATCGATGAAAAGACAAATTACGAGAGAAGAAATGGAAGACATTATTGGTGAGATCAAATATAAGATTCCCGGAATTTGCCTGAGAACCACACTGATTGCGGGTTTCCCTGGGGAAACACAGGACGACGTAGAAGAAGTAAAAACCTTTTTGCAGAAAATAGAATTCGACCGTGTTGGGATTTTTACCTATTCGCATGAAGAAAATACCTGGGCTTTTAATTTAAAAAATGATGTTTCTGAAGAAGAAAAAGAATGTAGAGCACAGGAAATAATGGATATTCAACAGGAAATTTCATACAGAAAAAACGAAGAGAAAGTTGGAAAAATTTTTAAAGTAATTGTTGATAAAAAAGAAGCTGGAAAATATTTAGGCCGAACCGAATTTGATAGTGTTGAAGTGGATAATGAAGTAATCATTAATTCTCAAAAAAAATTATTTCCCGGTGATTTTGTGAATGTAAAAATCACTAAAGCTTTTGATTATGATTTGGAAGGAGAAGTGATTTAACTTCTTTATACTGCAAACAAAGAAAAACGCCGGTTCCTGCTTGTCCAATCATTGAATAATTTACATTTTATATTTCTTCCTTAAATCACTTCTCAGTTGATGTAAAGGCTCACTTATACCGACTTTGTAGAGATGCGGGTTATTGAAACGTTTGTGTTCTTCAGGCAATTGTTGTAATCTTTTTTGTACAAAATTGGCGACGTCTTTTGGCGCGTACTTTTCTAATAATGACTTTCCATTTTCCATTACTTTAGACAATAAAGGAACCGCTATTTTTGTATCAAGCGGCATGCTTTTTTCAATGTCATACGGATGAATCATTTTAGAAGGAATTGAATCTTTTTCCAGTGCAATAGCATCAGCCATAAAAGAATCTGATTCATCTGTGAAACGATAGACTTGTTTAATTCCCGGAAGCGTCACTTTCTGAATATTTTCCGATAGCTTCAGTTTTGGTTGGTGATTAATTTCACTTAATTTATAAACCCCATCAAGCGCTGCCTCCGGTTGTCCTGTTGCCAAACTTGTGCCAACACCAAAAGAATCAATTGGTGCTTTTTGTTCCAGCAAACTTTTTATTAAATATTCATCCAGTTGATTTGAAACTGAAATTTGAACATTTTGAAAGCCTGCTTCATCCAGCATTTTGCGGGCCCTCTTAGAAAGATACGCAAGGTCGCCGCTATCAAGCCTGATCGCTTTTAATTGTCTTCCTTTTTGCTGCATTTCTTTTGCAACAATAATTGCATTTGGAATTCCACTTTTTAATGTGTTGTAAGTGTCAACAAGCAGCGTACAATTATCCGGTTTTGCTTCGGCAAATTTTCTAAAAGCAGTCAATTCATTTTCCTGGCTTTGGATAAATGAATGAGCCATTGTGCCCACGGCTTTTATATCATATTTTTTTGCAGCAAACATATTGGAGGTGCTGTCAAATCCTCCCGCAATTGCTGCACGGCTTGCAGAAATTCCCCCTAATGACTGCGCTCTTCTCAATCCAAATTCACTTAAATATCGATTGCCTGCAGCATAACGAATTCGTGCAGCTTTTGTAGCAATAAGTGATTGAAAGTTGAGGTAATTTAATAAAAGAGTTTCTATTAATTGTACTTCTGCCAGTCTCCCATGTACTGTGAGCATGGGTTCCAGCGCAAAGGCAACTTCCCCTTCCTGCATCGAACGGATCGTTCCTTTGAAACGAAATGATTCCAGCCAGCCTAAAAATTCTTTATCAAAACCTTGTTTGTAAAGCCAATCAATTTCATTTGAATTAAAATGAAGCGTTTCAATAACAGGCAACAATTCTCCAAGACCGCAAAAAATAATATAGCCGCCCCCAAAAGGTAATTTGCGAAAAAAATAATCAAATGATGTTGGAACATCCTGCATGTTTTCTTTAAAATACGCTTCTGCCATTGCCAGTTCATACATGTCTGTATAAAGACCGGAATTAGTATGAATCGTGAATTTATTCTGATCAGCCATTTTACGAATTTTATAAGCGTCTGCGCATTTTCAACGACCCGTTAATTGATTTTTATTCCACTCAATTCTCTGTTGCTTTTCAAATCAAAATGCTTTTCTGCCATCTCTCTTATATTATCGCCAATAGCTAAAGATGCAGTGGCAGCGGGGGATGGCGCGTTCAACACATGAATACTTGTATCACGATATTCAATTCTAAAATCGTCGCGTGTGTCGCCATCCTCGCTCAGCAACATCGCTCTAACGCCTGACCGGCCTGGCTTAATATCATCCATCGTTAAAGAAGGAACCAGTCTTTGCAACGTTTTTAAAAATAATTTTTTTGAAAAAGCGCGGCGGTATTCATTAATACCGAATCGCATATTCTGAAAAAATAATTTCCATGTTCCTCGGTACGTCAATGCGTCAATAGTGTCTTTCCAGTCAAAGTCTGTTTTCCCATAACCTTCTCTTTTGAAAGTAAAAACAGCATTTGGGCCACATTCAATTTCGCCGTTGGTCATTCTCGTGAAATGCACACCCAGGAACGGAAAATCGGGGTTCGGAACGGGGTAGATGAGATTTTTTATTTTGTGTTTGGCTTCTTCCGTCAGTTCATAATAATCGCCGCGAAAACCCACCACCTTTTCTTTCACATGCACATGATCTTTATGCGCTAACCGGTCTGCCTGCAATCCGCCACAGAAGATGGTGTATTTGCTACGGTATGTTTTTTTGTTGGTAAAAATAATATTGATGTCATTTTCTTTTTCAAAAGAAGCTGCCTGCGTGTTTAAAACCAATTCACTTTTTGGATTGATGCTCATAGCAATTTCGACCATTTTCTCCGTTGCCTGTACATAATCAATTATGCCGGTGCACGGAACCCAGATACCTGCTATTCCTGCACAAAACGGTTCATGCTCTTTGATTTGGTCTGCATTTATTTTTTCAATCCCTTCAATCCCATTTTGCAGCCCTGTAGCAAAAATTTTATCTAGATAAGGAAGTTCCGATTCATCAGCAGCAGCCACAATTTTCCCGCAAACATCATGAGGAATATTATTTTCTTCCGCAAATTTTACCAGCGCTTTTCTGCCCTCCACGCAATTTTTTGCTTTCAGGGAACCCGGTTTATAGTAAAGTCCTGAATGCATCACACCTGAATTATTTCCTGTCTGATGTGCCGCCAGGTGCGACTCTTTTTCAATCAAAATAATTTTTAAAGAAGGATGATGTTTTTGTAATTGATAAAATGTAGCTGCCCCTACAATTCCGCCACCAATAATCGCGATGTCAAAAATTTCGTTTTCCAATATAATTTAAAATTTGTTGTAATTGTTTGTTTAATGTAAATGTTTATTCAACAGCATTCTGCAAAAATAAATCTTCTCTTTTATTGACTTGGAAAATAAATTAAACGAAAATTAAAAGCGTAACTTTCTATAAGAAAATAGAATTTTATGGTTTATTCTTATGAAGAAATTGCCGGTTCAGAATTAAAAGCCTGGCAAAGAAAAATGTTGCGCAGGCCATCTTTGTTCAGTATGTTTTCAAAAAAAATTCAAACAAGGATCAATTCATGGATTCCTGAAAAAGTTCATAAAGCGATTACTGTTACAATAAAGCAGATGATCCGGGGTGTTTTGTTTGGCGCGAAATATACAACGGCGAAACCATTGCTGAATATGAGTTTGCTGGTTCGTGAAAATATGGTTAGAAAGAAAATTGAAAATTATAAGACTACCGCCGCTGTTGAAGGAGGTGTTACAGGCGCAGGAGGGATTTTGCTTGGCTTCGTTGATTTCCCGGTTCTGATTGGCATCAAAATAAAATTGCTGTTTGATATTGCGGTGCTCTATGGTTTTGACATCAATGATTATAAAGAAAGAGTTTACCTGTTGCACATTTTTGAACTTGCTTTCTCAAGTGATTCTCACCGTCGTGATGTTTATTTGGAAATGATTGATTGGGGAAATAAAAGCTCGAATTTACCGGATGATATAAATCAATTTGACTGGAGGAATTTTCAACAGGAATACCGCGATTATTTAGACATTGCAAAAATGGCACAGCTCATTCCTGTGATTGGTGCTCCTATTGGTTTTGTTGTAAATTATCGATTGGTAAAAAAACTGGGAATAACCGCGATGAATGCTTACAGAATGAGATTAATAAATGGAAAGTGATGGGATATCGGTTCGGATATTTTAAATGTGGCTTTTCAAATAAAGGACATTGCTTTATTCTGTCTCAGTTAGATCAGAAGAATAAAACTTTATCTCCGGAATATGCATTTATCACGACAATATAAAATAAGTTGCATCATTTTTTTTCCGGTAAACCTGTTAAGAAAGGGTATCTATTTGGTTCTGATGCGAGAAATGACTTCCTCACGAAATTCGGAAAAACGTTTTGCATTTATTAACCAAATTGAGATCGAGGTGAAGCGTGTGATATGCTATCAACTGGATTAAAGCAAAAACATCCGGAAATAAAGTGGACTCAAATAAACGGATTTCGAAATTGTTCACGAATATTCTGGTGTAAATCTGCATCTTGTTTGGGATAACGCAAACCATGACCTTCCCGTATTGAAAGAAAGATTTAGTGAAATCTTTATAGAACTATAGAAAATTTCTGCAGCAGACGAAGAAATAATTACTTTTTCTAATTCCTTCCAAGTCTGCTTACCTATTTCTTTTTTCACAAAACCGCCCTTTCTCTTTTTGATTACTTTTGCTGCTTCATAAATTAAAATATGTCATCAGAAAAAAAACAATTGAAAGGTTTTGGCTCAACAGCTATTCATGCAGGTCACCAAACAGAGGGCAATTATTCTCATCTTACGCCTATTTACGCCAGCAGCACTTACGTTTTTGATACTGCTGAACAGGGTATGCGCCGTTTTAGGGGTGATGAAAATGGCTTCATTTACAGCCGTTGGGGAAACCCGAGCATGAAGGAACCTGAAGATAAAATTGCTGCTTTGGAAAGTTTTGGTTTAACCGGTAACGGAAAACAAGTGCAATTAAAAGCACGTTTACACGCCAGCGGAATGGCAGCAATCAGTACGTTAATGCTTGGAAATTTAAAGAGCGGCGATAAAATTTTATCTCATTATTCATTATATGGCGGCACGCAGGAATTGATGAACCGCATCCTTCCTGAATTGGGAATTGAAGCAATCATCGTTGACCTCAGAGATTTGAATAAAGCGGAAGAAGTTTTAAAAAGCGATTCCAAAATAAAAATGCTCTATCTGGAAACTCCTGCCAATCCTACAATTCAATGCGTGGATATTGACGCGCTGACTAAATTGGCAAAACAAAAGCATCTGCTTGTGGCTGTTGATAATACTTTCGCCACTCCTTATTTGCAACAACCTTTTAAATATGGAGTGGACTATGTTGTTCATTCTACCACGAAGTTTTTAAACGGTCATGGAACTGCCATCGGGGGAGTTTTGGTTGGAAAAGATATTCAGGAAATGAACACGCGAATGGAAAAAGTGCATCGTTTATTAGGGGGCAACAGCAATTCCTTTGATGCGTTTTTACTGACACAGGGAATGAAAACATTGGAAATAAGAATGGAAAAACATTGTTCCAACGCAATGAAAGTGGCACAGTTTCTGGAAAAAAATTCTGCTATCAGTAAAGTGAATTATTTGGGATTGCCTTCTCATCCTGACTATGAGACGGGGAAGAAACAAATGCGTCATCCGGGTCCAATGTTGAGTTTTGAAATGAAAGGCGGATTGGAAGCTGGGAAAAAGTTTATTGATAAATTACAAATGTGTGTTCGCGCGGTTTCTCTTGGAACCTGCGACACGCTTCTTTCTCATCCGGCTTCCATGACCCACTATGGGGTTCCAAAAGCCGATCGCGAAAAATATGGAATTACCGATGGACTGATCAGAATGAGTGTTGGGATTGAAGATGTAGAAGATATTCTGAATGATCTGGAACAAGCATCGAAGTGAATTGAGAATTAAAAATTAATAGGGAAGTATAACAATTCAGCATCCAACAATAATTCAATCATTAAATAATTTACAATTGTCTGAAATTATTATCCGAAAAGCAAAAAAAGAAGATTGCAGTTCAATGATGCAACTGATTCATGAACTTGCTGAATATGAAAAAGCTCCGGAAGAAGTTACAGTTGATTTTGATCATTTTGTAGATAGTGGTTTTGGAGAAAAGCCGGTGTGGTGGGCATTTGTAGCCGAAGTTGAAGGAAAGGTGGTTGGCTTTGCATTATATTATATCCGTTATTCTACCTGGAAGGGGCAACGACTGTATCTCGAAGATATTTTGGTAAATGAACCTTGGCGGGGAAAAGGAATTGGCAAATTATTATTTGATGAATTGATTAAAGAAACGAAAGAAAACAATTTATCCGGAATGGTTTGGCAGGTTTTGGAATGGAATGAACCGGCCATTAATTTTTACAGAAAATATGAAGGCGTGACTTTCGATAATGAATGGGTGAATTGCAGTTTATATTTATAGCCACAGATTTTACGATCAACACTGAATTAAATTCTCTGGAAATCAGTGTCATCATGGGAAAAAAATAAAAAGTTATGGAAGATAAAATTTCAATGGGGAAAAGCGGCAAGCTGAATGTTCCGGATCAACCGACAATTCCATTTATAGAAGGCGATGGAATTGGTCCGGATATTTGGCGCGCAAGTGTCCGTGTATTTGATGCCGCAGTTGAAAAAGCATACTATGGAAAAAAGAAAATTAATTGGTTGAAAGTGTTGGCCGGTGAAGAAGCTTTTAAAAAAACGGGGGAGTGGATGCCACAATCAACAATGGATGCATTCAGAAAATATTTAGTCGCTATCAAAGGCCCGCTTACAACTCCGGTTGGTGGTGGAATCCGGAGTCTCAATGTCATGCTTCGCCAGGATTTGGATCTGTATGTTTGTCTCAGGCCGATAAGATATTTCGAAGGAGTTCCCTCACCAATGTGGCAACCTGAAAAAGTGAATATGGTTATTTTCAGGGAAAATACTGAAGATATTTATGCGGGAATTGAATACATGGAAGGAACGCCGGAAGCGAAAAAAATGCTTGATTTTCTGCAAAATGAATTACAGGTAAAAAAGATCCGTTTTCCTGAAACCACTTCTTTTGGAATAAAAGTGGTTAGCAAAGAAGGTTCTGAAAGATTGATCCGCGCTGCTATTGAATATGCGATTGCCAACAAATGCCCGTCAGTTACTTTAGTTCATAAAGGAAACATTATGAAGTTTACGGAGGGGGCTTTTAAAAGCTGGGGTTATGAACTGGCAAAACGTGAATTTCCCAATAATGTTTATACCTGGATTCAATGGGAACAAACAAAAAAAGAACGGGGCGAGGCGGTTGCCAATGAAGACATGCGAATAGCGGCAATTGGTGGGAAAGTGATTATCAAAGATGCGATCGCTGACAATTTTTTACAGCAGGCATTGCTGGCGCCACAGGATTATTCGATCATTGCCACATTGAATCTGAATGGAGATTATATCAGTGATGCATTAGCTGCACAAGTGGGCGGAATTGGCATTGCACCGGGTGCAAATATTAATTATATAACAGGGAATGCGGTGTTTGAAGCAACGCATGGAACGGCTCCAAGATTTGCCAACTCGAATAGCATGAATCCTTCTTCTTTGATTCTTAGCGGGGTAATGATGCTGGAATATATGGGCTGGCGCGATGCAGCAGAAATGATCACCAATGCAGTTGGAAAAACGATCAGGAATAAAACCGTTACCATAGATTTTTACAATCTGATGAAAGGAGGAAGCCTGTTGAAAACAAGTGAATTTGGTGAGGAGATTATTAAGAATTTGTAGGATTAATATTTTCAGTAAAGTTTTTTGATTGGAGCTTCCAGGTTGATAATGACAAAGATTTTGATAATATTGCAAAATATAGCACACTAAAAATTTATAAACCGAACAATGAAAAAAATTAAAGTTGAAAACCCGGTAGTAGAAATTGACGGGGACGAAATGACCCGTGTAATCTGGAAAGTTATTAAAGACCAGCTCATTCTTCCTTATGTGGATGTTGACCTAAAATATTTTGATTTAGGTATTCAAAACCGGGATGCAACAGACGATAAAGTAACTGTAGAAGCTGCCAATGCAATTAAGAAATATGGAGTAGGAATTAAATGTGCTACTATCACACCTGACGAAGCAAGGGTAAAAGAATTTGGTTTAAAACATATGTGGAAAAGCCCAAACGGAACGATCAGGAATATTTTGGATGGAACCGTTTTCCGGGAACCAATTGTGTTGCAAAATGTCCCCAGATTGGTTCCAAACTGGACAGCACCAATTATTATTGGCCGTCATGCATTTGGCGATCAATACCGCGCAACTGATACTGTTATTAAAGGGAAAGGAAAATTAACTATGACCTTCACGCCTGAAGATGGAGAAGAAGTAATTTTTGATGTATATGATTTTAAAGGAGATGGCGTCGCACTTTGCATGTACAATGTTGATGAAAGTATTGAAGGATTTGCCAGAAGTTGTTTCAATATGGCTTTGAACAAAAAATGGCCGTTATATCTTTCTACAAAAAATACTATTCTTAAAAAATATGATGGACGCTTTAAAGATATTTTTCAAACTATTTATGAAAATGAATTTAAGACCCAGTTTGAAGAAGCGAAAATTACTTACGAACATCGCCTGATAGATGATATGGTTGCAAGCGCTTTAAAATGGCATGGCAATTTTATCTGGGCTTGTAAAAATTATGACGGTGATGTACAAAGTGATACCCTTGCCCAGGGCTTTGGTTCGCTCGGTTTGATGACCTCAGTTTTGATCACTCCGGATGGCAAGACTTTGGAGGCAGAAGCGGCTCATGGAACCGTCACAAGGCATTTTCGGGAACATGAGAAGGGAAATCCTACCTCAACAAACCCCATTGCCTCCATTTTTGCATGGACAAGAGGATTGTCTTTCAGAGGAAAACTCGATAATAATCAACAATTGATTCACTTTACAGATGCGCTTGAACAAGTCTGTATCGAGACGGTAGAAAGTGGGAAAATGACAAAAGATCTTGCCGTGTGTATCAGTGGCAATAAGGTTTCCTACGGAAAGGACTATTTATATACTGAAGAGTTTTTGGAGGCGATTAATGGCAATCTTCAGAAAAAATTGGAAGAAATTAATCAATAATTTCAGCTTTCCTATTTTATTTTTAAAATTCGGAACAAAGTTTGAGGTGCAGGAACAACGAAATTGCAGCGAACAGCTTCTGTGGGGGGAGGTTTATGCTTGTATTAATAAAGCCATTTCGCTTTTTTCAATGAGGTAAATTGAGCAATTTGAAAAGTAATATTTTTTACATTAAGTTTTGGACTCTAATGAATGTCTTTATCTAAAACTTGTAAAAAGTTTATCCACCAAAAAATTAAAAACCTTTTAAAAAGGCGATAAAAGTTAAGTGATGAACTTATGATGACTTAAATGACTTAAACAGGAAGAAGATGGGAAGCCACCGATATAAAGAAACAAAATTTACTGTTCAATTTCCGGCTGAATACCGTATTAAACATTAATAATGTCCAAAATTCTAGTTGTTGACGATGATATAGATATTTTGTCCGTAATGGAGATTTTATTATCTATGAAAGGCTTTGATGTAGAGGTTACATCCAAAGGTGAAAATACCTTTCCTAAAATTGAATCTTTTAAGCCTGACCTTATTTTACTAGATGTGCTGATTTCGGGACATGATGGAAGAGCTATTTGCAAACAATTAAAAGCAAATCCGGCTACAAGCCACATTCCTGTAATCATGTTTTCTGCCCATCCTGGTGCCGCCGCTGCCATTGCTGATTATGGTGCGGATGATTTTATCGCAAAGCCTTTTGATGTAACAAATTTGATGAAGAAAATAAATGAGCAATTAGGAATTGAAGCCGCATAGTTTCTTTCTTAAATACTTTTTCTTTTTTGCGGTTAACTAAAGAAATACGATCAATTCTTATTTTATTTTTTTAGAAAAACCGGCTTATCATCTTTACAAATAGTTTCGTGTAGGCATGACAGTTATATTGAAAAATAAAAATATAACAGCTATTGTCCCTTTCAATTTGTTCTTACCTTTAATTTTATTATTCATTTTTTAAATTCTATTTATGAAAATGGCTTTTCATGGGGCAGCCCGTACCGTTACTGGTTCCAAACATCTTTTAACGCTTAGTAACGGGAAAAAATATTTATTGGACTGCGGGTTGTACCAGGGGATGGGAAAGGAAACTGATGAATTAAATCGGGAGTTTGGTTTTAATCCTGCAGAAGTGGATCACATGATTCTTTCTCACGCACACATTGATCATTGCGGGCTCATTCCAAAATTAATTAAAGATGGATACCAGGGAAAAGTTTATGCAACACCAGCAACGAAAGATCTCGCAACAATTCTTTTGGCCGACAGCGCTTCCATACAGGAAAGTGATTTAAAATATGTAAACAAAACCCGCGCAGCGCAAGGAAAATCTTATATTTCTCCTTTGTATGTGATGGAGGACGCATTACGCGCCGTTGACCATTTTGTAACGGTTGATTATGGTCAATGGTTCATAATAGATGAAAATGTTCAGTTCATGTATCTTGATGCCGGGCACATTATTGGCAGCGCAACTGTCCATTTAAAGATCACAGAAAATGGAAAGGAAACACATCTTACTTTTTCCGGAGACCTGGGAAGATACCGGGATATTATTTTAAAATCTCCACAGGAATTTCCTCAGGCTGATTATATCATTATGGAATCTACTTATGGAAATAAATTGCACGAAGAAATTACAGGAACCCCGGATAAACTTCTTGAATGGATCACCAGAACTTGTTTACAGAAAAAAGGAAAACTGATCATTCCGGCTTTCAGCGTTGGCCGCACTCAAGAGTTACTTTATTTTTTAAATCAATTAGAAAATGAAAATCGTTTGCCTGATCTTCCTTATTATGTTGACAGCCCGTTAAGCCTCGAAGCTACCGAAGTTGTTGAAAGATTTCCCGAAGATTTTAACAGCCGTGTTCAGAAATTATTGAAAACAGACCATGATCCATTTCAATTTAGAGGATTAAAATTTGTAAAATCTGTAGAAGAAAGTAAGTCATTGAACTATCGAAACGACCCGATGGTGATTATTTCTGCAAGTGGAATGGCTGAAGCCGGAAGGGTAAAACATCACATCAGTAATAATATTGAAAACAGCCGTAACTCAATTTTAATGACCGGATATTGCGAACCAAATTCATTAGGTGGAAGGTTGAAATTACATCCAAAAGAAGTGGGAATTTTTGGACAGGTCCATGAGGTTCATGCGGAAATTGGAGAAATAAAAAGTATGAGTGCTCATGGCGATTATGATGATCTTTCTCAATGGCTTGCCAGCCAGGACCCCAAACAGGTAAAAAAATTATTTTTGGTTCATGGCGATTATGATGTGCAACTGGATTTTAAAAACCGCCTTCTCAGCAAAGGGTTTTCAGATGTTGAAATTCCGGCAAGGCACGCGGAAGTGGGATTGGGTTAAGTTTAGTATAAAGGTATTTTTTTTCACAAAATTCTGTAAATCCTCCCACTGCAGTAAAATCCTGATTTATCTTTACAATATGAATGAAGACATTCTGAAAAACTGGGAAAAGAAATCTGCAGAAAATCAGAAAAAATATAAGAGTTTTTTAAAGCGTGCTGATAAAAATAAAGTATTGAAACAGTTGCCGCATCTGCATGAAGAAGCGTTTGAAAAAATCGATTGTCTTCAGTGTGCCAATTGCTGCCGTAATTATTCACCACGGTTTAAAACACCGGATATTAAAAGGATTGCAAGGCATTTAAAAATGAAAGAAGGTGCTTTTATTGAAACATATTTGCGCGTTGATGAAGATGGAGATTATGTTACCAGGACTTCTCCGTGTCCATTTTTGGGAGAAGATAATTTTTGCAGCATCTATGAAAATCGTCCTTCAGATTGTCATCGTTTTCCTTACACAAATGAAGATGTGATTTTTAAACGTGCTCCCATTACTTTGAAAAATTCTACTTTTTGTCCGGCAGTTTATTTTGTATTGGAAAAACTTTCGACTGCCGGTGTTTAATTCTTAGGGTCAGGAAAACTTCTAACATTCTTTCTTACTTTGTGAAAAATTCACAGAAAAAATAATTTCTTCATGATCTCAGTCAATAAAGAAGACATTGCAAATCGCTTTATGCGTTATGTGATGATAGACACACAAAGTGATCCAAAAAGTGGTACTCACCCTTCCACAAAAAAACAAAAAAATCTAAGTAAAATTCTTGTTGAAGAATTAAAAGAAATCGGAATTGCTGACGCAGAAATGGATGAATATGGATATGTTTATGCAACGATTGCTTCTAATACAAAAAAAAATGTTCCGGTTATTTGTTTTTGTAGTCATGTTGATACAGCGCCCGATTGTAGTGGCACCAACGTAAAACCGATTCTTCATAAAAATTACCAGGGCCAGGATATTGTTTTGCCTGATGATCCTTCACAGGTTTTATCACCTGTTATTTTTCCGTATTTGAATACACAGATTGGCGGAGATATTATCACAGCAAGTGGTAATACACTTTTAGGGGCCGATGATAAAAGTGGTGTGGCGGCCATTATGCAGGCGGCAAATTTTCTGATGAAAAATGCTTCTGTCAAACATGGAAAAATTAGAATTCTCTTTACACCGGATGAAGAAATAGGAGAAGGTGCTTCCAACCTTGATATAAAAAAATTAAATGCGGATTTTGGCTATACTTTGGATGGTGGGGAAGCGGGAAGCCTGGAAGATGAAACTTTTAGCGCTGATGCAGCAACAATCATTATCAATGGAGTCATTTCTCATCCGGGATATGCAAAAAATAAACTCGTGAATGCTTTGAAAGTAGGTGCAGAAATTTTGCATGCACTTCCAACAACGGAATGGTCCCCGGAAACAACAGAAAAAAAAGAAGGCTTCGTTCATCCGGTTCGTTTTGAAGGAATTGCAGAAAAAGCGATTTTAGAATTTATTTTAAGAGATTTTGATGATAAAAAATTGAAAGAACATGGATTCAAATTGAAACAAATTGCCGAAGAAGTTGTCAATCATTATAAAGGAGCATCAATAGAATTTGCGATTCATGAACAATATAGAAACATGAAGAAAGTTCTTGATGAGTATCCCCAG
>Ga0068855_100005893_pt1 | contig 14940 bp, 14 predicted proteins | sample KBSCornC52_FD_66592 | JGI IMG/M metagenome (GOLD analysis project Ga0068855, IMG submission 66592) | Corn rhizosphere microbial communities from Kellogg Biological Station, Michigan, USA - KBS Corn C5-2 | ecosystem: Host-associated > Plants > Roots > Rhizosphere > Soil ...
CCTCGAGCGACCGGAGGTTCAGGTCGTCGAGGAATCTTTTCGTGGTGGCGAAAATCGCCGGGCGGCCGGGCGTCTCGCGGTGGCCGATCACCTCGATCCAGCCGCGCTCCTCCAGGGCCTTCAGCGTGGGAGGCGAGACCGCGACGCCGCGCACCTCCTCGATGTCGCCGCGCGTGACGGGCTGGCGGTAGGCGATGATCGCGAGCGTCTCCAGCACCGCGCGCGAATAGCGCGGGGGCTTCTCGGCGGCGATCCGGTCGAGGAACTTCTGGTAGTCCGGCTTCACGCGGAAGCGCCAGCCGGAGGCGACGGCGGTGAGCTCGATCGAGCGCTCCGCCCATTCGTCCTGCAGCTGGGAGAGCACTTTGCGGATGTTGTCCGCGTCGACCTCGCCGCCGAAGAGGCGCTTCAGCTGCTGCACGGTGAGCGGCTCGGGCGTGGAGAGGAGCGCCGCCTCGAGCACGCGCTTCACGTGGGCCACGTCGACGGGGTCTGGCCCCGGTGCGGCGCCGTTCCGGTCGGTTTCGGTGTTTCCGTGGTCGTTCATTTCTTCATGCGATCGTGAGGGTCGTGCGCTCGCTCCGGAGCTTCACGTAGATGGGATCGAAGGGGCTCTGCTGCGCGATCTCGATCAGGGACTCGCGCGCGAGCTCGAGGCACGCGAGGAAGCTCACCACCAGGAGCGGCACGCCCCGCTCCGGCTCGAAGAGCTGCGAGAACTCGACGAAGGCGCCGGGCGCGAGGCTCCTCAGGATCCGGCTCATGTGGGCCCGCACCGAGAGCTGCTCGCGCGTGATCCGGTGGTGCTTCGTCATTCTGGCCCTGGCGAGGATCGAGCGCCAGGCCTCCGAGAGGTCGGCCACGTGGACGTCCGGAAGCCGCTCCGCGACCTCCTCGATGTAGACCTCCACCAGCGAGAAATCGCGCCCCGCGACCGGCGCCTCGCCCAGGGACTGGGCGGCCTTCTTCATGCGCTCGTACTCGAGGAGGCGGCGCACCAGCTCCGCCCGCGGATCCTCCGGCTCGCCTTCCTCCTCGCGCCGCGGCCGCGGGAGGAGCATGCGCGACTTGATCTCGATCAGGAGCGCCGCCATGAGGAGGTAGTCCGCCGCGAGCTCGAGCTGGGTCGCCCGCATCATCTCGACGTACTCCATGTACTGGCGCGTGAGCTCCGCCATGGGGATGTCGAGGATGTCGAGCGAGTGCCGGCGGATGAGGTAGAGCAGCAGGTCCAACGGGCCCTCGAAGGCCTCGAGGAAGACCGAGAGCGCCTCCGGGGGGATGTAGAGGTCCTGCGGCATCTCCGTCATCGGCTCGCCGCGGATCTTCGCGATGGGCAACGCGAGGTCCAGCCCCGCCTGGGGCGGCGTCTCGAGCGAATCGTTGGCGGCGTGCTGGCTCACCCGGCCACCCGTTTTCGACCTGCGTTCATCTGCGTGCCCTTGCCTGCGTTCATCTGCGTTCTCAGCTGTAATTGAGTCCCATGGCCTCGCGCACGTCGCGCATCGTGTCGTTCGCGAGGTCGGAGGCCTTCTCGCAGCCGTCCTGGATGATGTTCCGCACGAGCATCGGGTCCTCCTCGTACTGCGCGGCGCGCTCGCGGATGGGTTTCAGCTCCTTGTTGATCGCGTCGATCACCGGCTGCTTGCACTCGAGGCAGCCGATGCCCGCCGTCGTGCAGCCCTGCCACACCCAGTCGCGCGTGTGCGAGTCCGAATAGACCTGGTGCAGGTTCCACACCGGGCATTTCTCCGGGTTGCCGGGATCCGAGCGCCGCACGCGCGCCGGGTCCGTCTGCATCCGCCGGATCTTCTGCGTGACGCTCTCGGGCGCCTCCCGCAGCATGATCGCGTTGTCGGCGCTCTTGGACATCTTCTGCCCGTCCAGCCCCAGGAGCTTCGGGGTCTCGGTGAGGAGCGACTCCGGCTCCGCGAGGATCACCCGCCCGCCGCCCTCGATGTAGCCGTAGAGCCGCTCCTTGTCGCCCAGCGAGAGGTTCTGCACGTCGTTCACCAGCTCCTGCGCCTGCGCGAGCGCGGCCGCGTCGCCCGCCTCCTGGAACTTGGTGCGCAGCGTCCGGTAGAGCTTCGCCTTCTTGGGGCCCATCTTCTTGATCGCGGCCTCCGCCTTCTCCTCGAAGCCCTTCTCGCGGCCGAAGAGGTGGTTGAAGCGCCGCGCGATCTCGCGCGTGAGCTCGATGTGCGAGACCTGGTCCTCGCCCACCGGGACGCGGTTCGCGCGGTAGATCATGATGTCCGCCGCCTGCATGAGGGGATAGCCCAGGAAGCCGTAGGTGAGGACGTCGCGGCCCTGCTCCGCGTGGCGCTCGACCAGGTCCTTGTACGTGGGCACGCGCTCGAGCCATGCCAGCGGCACGAAGAACGAGAGGAGGAGTGTCAGCTCCGCGTGCTGCGGCACGCGCGACTGGATGAAGAGCGTGGCCTTCGTGGGATCGATCCCGCACGCGAGCCAGTCCACGAACATGTCCCACACGGTCTGCTCGATGACGGACGGATCCTCGTAGTGCGTGGTGAGCGCGTGCCAGTCCGCCGCGAAGAAGAGGCACGGGAACTCGTTCTGCAGCCGCACCCAGTTCTTGAGCGCCCCGTGGTAGTGGCCGAGGTGCATCGAGCCCGTGGGGCGCATGCCGGAGAGGACGCGGTCCTGGAACATCGTCGTGGTCGTTATCCCTATTGCAGGCCGAAGAGCGCGAGGAAGAACCGGTCGCCCGCTTCCATGAGGGCGAAGAACGCCATTCCCAGCGGCGGGAAGACGTTCATGAGGATGATGACGCCGATGAGGATCGGCATCCCGTAGGGCTCCAGGCGCGAGTACGAGTAGGCCATCGGATTGGGCAGCAGGCTCGACACGATCCGCCCGCCGTCGAGCGGCAGGATGGGGAAGAGGTTGAAGATCGCGATCGCCACGTTCCAGCCGATGCCCGCCACCGCGACCGCGAGCCAGAATTGCGTGACGGCGGAGGCGGAGCCCGTCATGTCGAGGCCCTTCGCCACCGCGGCCCAGGCGAACGCCTGCACCGCGTTCGAGGCGGGGCCGGCCGCCGCGACCCAGAACATGTCCTGCTTGGGCTTCCTCAGGTTCCCGAAATTCACCGGGACGGGCTTCGCCCATCCGAAGAAGAAGCCGCCGATCGCCATCGAGAGGAGCGGGAAGGCGATGGTCCCCACCGGGTCGATGTGCTTCGCGGGGTTCAGCGTCACGCGGCCCAGCATGTAGGCGGTGTTGTCGCCGAACATCCGCGCGACGTAGCCGTGCGCCGCCTCGTGCAGCGTGATCGCGAGCACGAGCGGGATCGCGTTCACGCAGATCTTGATGATGAGGTTATAGGGATCCATCGCGCCGTGGCCGCCTGATCAATGAAGTGCCGCCTTCACGAAGCCGAACGGGCGGGTATCGCCCTTGCCTTCCCGTACCAGGAGCGGTGCCTCGCCCGAGAGGTCGATCACCGTCGTCACCTGGCCGTCGCAGGCGCCCGCGTCGATCACGAGGTCGAGCTTGTGCTCGAGGTGGCGGCGGATCTCCGCCGCGTCGTTCAGGGCCACGCCGTGGGCGGGCAGGATGAGCGTGGAGGACAGGAGCGGCTCGGCCAGCACGTCGAGGAGCGCGCGCACCACGGGATGGTCCGGGATCCGCACGCCGATCGTGTGGCGCGGATGCAGGAGCCTTCGCGGCACGTCCCGCGTCGCGCGCAGGATGAAGGTGTAGTGGCCCGGCGTGTTCGCGCGGATGAGGCGGTACTGCAGGTTGTCCACCTTCGCGAACTGGCCCACTTCCGAGAGGTCGCGGCAGACGAGCGTGAGGTGGTGGCGCTCGTCCACGTCGCGGATGCGCCGGATGCGTTCCATCGCGGCCTTGTCGCCGATGTGGCAGCCCAGCGCATAGCAGGAGTCCGTGGGATAGGCCACCACGCCGCCCGCACGGATGATCTCCACGGCCTGGCGGATCAGCCGCGGCTGCGGATTCTCGGGATGCATCGAAAAGTATTGCGCCATTCGTCGCTCGAACGCGCCGCAGGCGGGCGCGATTGTCACTGCCTTTTCTTCTCGAGGGGCTCGCGGGGTCCGTCCCCGCCGGTCTATGGGAGGTCGCGCGCGGGGGCCGCGGCTAATGCGCCCAGCGGGACCACACGGGGGTGAGGGAGGGATGAAGCTCTGCCAGCCGCCCCGGCTCGCAAGCGCTCTCCCCCGGCCCGTGGTAATCGGCGCCTCGCGACGCCATGAAACCGTGCTCGAGCGCCACGCGCTGCCACGTCGCGTACTCCTCCGGACGGTGGCTCCCGGTGACGACCTCGATCGCCTCGCCGCCGGACGCGCGGAACTCCTTCAGCATTTCGTGGCGCATCATGGGCTTCAGGTCGTAGCGCCCCGGATGGGCCAGCACCGCGGTGCCGCCCGCGGCGCGGATCCATGAAACCGCATTTTCGAGGCTTGCCCAGCGATGCGCAATATAGGCGGGCTTTCCCTGTCCCAGGTACTTGTCGAACGCCGCCTGGGTATCGCGCACCCGGCCGGTCGCCGCCAGGTACCGTGCGAAGTGGGCGCGGCTCAACTTCGCCTCGTTGTTTCCCGCGAGTCCCAGCGCCCCTTCGAGCGTCCCGGGGAAGCCCAGCGTCTCCAGGGCCTGCGCGATCTTGCGGGCGCGGCCGAAACGGCCGTCGCGGATCGACGCGAGGCCGGCCACGAGCTCGGGGGCCCGGGCGTCCACGCCGAGGCCCACGATATGGAGCGTCGTGCCACCCCAGCTCACGGAGATCTCGACGCCCGGGATGAACTCGATTCCGGCCGCGTGCGCGGCGCGCTCGGCCTCCGCGAGGCCGTCGGTCGTGTCATGGTCCGTGAGCGCGATCGCATCGACGCCGGTGCGGGCGGCGAGCTCGATCAGCTGGGTGGGCGACAGCAGGCCATCCGAGCAGGTCGAATGGTTGTGCAGGTCGTAATTTTTCAAGCGAAGCCCAGGGGAAAACATCCGAAATTATATCAAAATGAGGCCTTTAGCACCATGACCCGCCAGACCATCCAGTTCGGCGACGAGGGCCAGGCCGCCTCGCGCGAGATGCTGCGCCGCTACGATGCGCTCGTGGCCGGGCGGGCATCCGCCATGGACCCGGGGGATGCCGCGGACCTGCGGCGGGAGCTCTCGACCCTGGAGAGCCTGGACCACCAGTACGGCGGGGCCGCTCCGATCGCGCTGGAAGGGGCCGAGGAGCTGGTCAGCTCGATCCTGCCGCGCCTGGCGCGCTTGGAGGACCCGGAGCTCGTCATCGCCGCCGCGGTATGGGCCATGCGGCACAGGGTCCCGATCGCGGCGGTCGAGCCGGTGGTGAACGCGCTCGCCGAGCGGTCGAACCGCGCGGGCGCCCGGCAGGAGCTCGCGGCGGTCGCCGGGCTCATGCTGGCGCTGGCGGAACACGTGCGCGACCGCCTGGGCGCGGACCTCGAGCGCTCCAACCCTGAGCGCCCGTGGCGGGTGCTGCACGCGAACCTCGCCATCACCGCGATCCGCAGCGAAGATCCCGCGCTCATCGATGCGGCGTTCGACGCCCTGGACGCCGCCCTGCCGGACGAGCGCGGGGCCTTCTACGGGGAGGCGCTCGCCCACGCGCTCGCCCCCGGGATCGCGCCCGAAGTGAGGAGCCGCATCGAGGCGCGCCATCGGCGCTCATCCGCGCGATAGGCGGTTGTCTGTCATAATTACCGGTTACTTGGCGGCGGGCCCGTACGCCCCCGCTCCCCTCTCGTGAAATTTCTCTTCGATTTCTTCCCGCTCATCCTTTTCTTCGCCGCGTTCAAGTTCGCGGACATCTTCGTGGCGACCGGCATCGCCATCGCGGCGACGCTCGCCCAGATCGCCTGGTCGCTCCTGCGCCGCCACCGGATCGCCGCGATGCAGTGGACGAGCCTCGCGGTGATCGTCGTCTTCGGGGGCGCCACGCTCGTGCTCCACGACGAGACCTTCATCAAGTGGAAGCCCACGGTGCTCTACTGGGCGGGCGGCGGCGCGCTCCTCGTGGGGCTCGCCTTCGGCCGCAACCTCGTGAAGTCGATCATGGGCGAGGACCTGGCGCTCCCGGAGCCCATCTGGTCGCGCCTGTGCATCGCATGGGGCGTCTTCTTCCTCTTCGCGGGCGCTTTGAACCTCTTCGTGGCCTTCCACTATTCGACCGACACGTGGGTGAACTTCAAGGTGTTCGGCAGCTTCGCCCTCATCATGTGCTTCGCCGTGGTGCAGGCGCTCTGGGTCTCGCGCCACGTCCCGGAGGAGGGCCCCCAGGCCTCCGCCGCGGCGGCGAAGGCGAGCGAGACGCCCGAGGCCTGACATGCTCTATGCGATCCTCTCGGAGGACACCCCGGGCACCCTCGCGAAGCGGCTGGAAGCGCGGGCCGCGCACCTCGCGCGGCTCACCGCGCTCCTCGACGCCGGGCGCCTCGTTCTCGCCGGCCCGCATCCCGCGATCGACGCGGACGATCCGGGGCCCGCGGGCTTCACCGGCTCGCTCGTGGTGGCGGAGTTCGCCTCGCGGGAAGCCGCCGTCGCCTGGGCCGCGGAGGATCCGTATTGCGCGGCGGGCGTCTATGGGCGCGTGACCGTGAAGCCCTTCCGGAAGGCGCTCCCGTGACCGGGGCCATGCATCCGGTCGAGAAGGCGATCCGCGAACGGCTGGCCGCGCTCTCGCCCGCGCGGCTGGATTTGCACGACGAAAGCGGGCAGCATGCGGGCCACGCGGGCTCCCGGCCCTCCGGCGGGACCCACTGGCAGCTCGCGATCGTCTCGGAGGCGTTCCGCGGCAAGAGCCCCGTCGCACGGCATCGAATGGTCTATGAGGCGTTGGGCGACCTCATGGAACGGGATATCCACGCCCTGAAGATCGAGGCGTCCCCGCCCGAGCAGTCTTGATTCACTACCCGAGTTAAAGGAAATCTCCATGCACCGTACCCTCAGGAACCTCGCCGTCGCCCTCGTGGCCGGCACCTTCGCGATCGCCGCCGGCGCGCAGGACAAGGCCGAGAAGGCCGGCAAAGCCAAGGCCACGGCTTCCGCTTCAGGCTCGAGCAAGGTGGTCGTGAACGGCGTCACCATCCCCCAATCGCGCTTCGAGGCGATGGGCAAGGAGCTCGAGGCGCAGGGCCATCCCGCGAGCCCGGAGCGCGAGCAGGCGATCAAGGAGGAGCTCGTGAGCCGCGAGGTCCTCGCGCAGGCGGCGAGGAAGCGCGGCCTCGACAAGGATCCGCAGGTGCAGGCGCAGATGGACATGGCGCGCCAGGCGGTCCTCGTGCGGGCGCTCCTCGACAACGAGGTGAAGGCGCACCCGGTGAGCGATGCCGATCTCGAGAAGCAATACGAGCAGTTCAAGACCTCGATGGGGACGAGCGAGTACAAGGTCCGCCACATCCTCGTCGATAGCGAGGCGGAGGCGAAGTCGATCATCGACCAGCTGAACAAGGGCGCGGACTTCGCGAAGCTCGCGAAGGAGAAGTCGAAGGACCCGGGCTCGAAGGACAACGGCGGGGACCTCGACTGGGGCCCGGCCGGCCGCTACGTGAAGCCGTTCGCGGACGCCGTGCAGGCGCTCCCGAAGGGCGCCACCACGAAGGAGCCGGTGAAGACCGACTTCGGCTACCACGTGATCCGCGTGGACGACGTGCGCCCGATGAAGGTGCCCACGTTCGCCGAGATCCGCGAGCAGTTCCGCCAGCGCGCGCAGCAGCAGGAGATGCAGCGCTTCGTGGCCGACCTTCGCGCCAAGGCGAAGGTGGAAGAGCGGTAAGCGGCTCCCGTCAGGCCTCGAGGGGCGGCCGCGGCGGCCGCCCCTTTTCGCTTCCATGCCCTCCGAGATGCGCCGCGCCGCCAGGGCGCTCGTCGAAAGCCGCGTGGAGACGTTCGCGTCGCCCTCGGCGGCGGGACCCGCGCGCGAGCGGCTCGAGCGCGCGCTGGCGCATGCCGGGACGCCGCGGGCGTTCGTCTTCGCGGGCCGCTGGGCCGAGCGCGAGGGGGGCGCGGTCTACGAGGCGAGCTTCGATCCGGCGCCCGGCACGCAGCGCTTCCTTGGCGGCCTCTCGGCGTTGCTGGTGGCCCTCATCGCCGCGAGCGCCTGGGCCCTCGCCTCGGAGGGCGCATCCCCGGCCGCCCGCTTCCTGCTGCCCTTCCTCACGGGACTCGCGATCGTCGCGATGCCGATCGCGGTGATCGCGGTCGCGACGCGCCGCGAGGCCGAAGAGTCGTGCGTGCGCCGCGCGATCCGCGCGGCGCTGGAGGAGGAGCCGTGAGGCGCCTCGCGTTGGCACTCGCCGTCGCGTGCCTGGGCCTCGCATGCCGCGCGGCGGACAATCCCCTCGCACGCTTCAGGACGCTCTCGCCTCCGGATTGCGCGGGCGCCGGCAACATCATCGCCGAAGACGCCGCGGCGCCGTCGAACGCCACGTACATCCGCGTACAGCACATCGGGGACCCGGGAACCGCGGAGCTCGCGGGCGAGGTCGCGAACCCCGTCACCTGGGACGTGGGCCAGGTCTCCGGGTATCGCGCGAGCGACCCGGCCCTCGCGCAGCGCGGCTATCGCGACGTCGGATTGCCGCAGGGCGCGAGCGCGTTCCAGCTCGAGTGCGGCGTGGCCGGGTTCCTCCTCAACAGCTGGCAGTTCTCCCACGCGTCGCCGCTCTTCGGCGAGGGCCCGAGCGCCAGCATCGCGCGCGACCTCTCGCCCGCGCCGCGCGCCTACCCGGGACCGGGATGGACGCTGCGCATCGGCGGCGACGTGAGCGTGCCCTGGGTGCTCGCGCAGGTGCCGCCCGTGGACGCGGGCACCGCGCAGGTGGGCTTCTTCTACTACGTGCAGGACGCGACGAGCGGCGTGGTCTTCGCGCACCTCGCGGGCCTCTTCGACAACCGGCCCGGCGGGGTCGGCGGCAGCGGCGTGGAGAGCGTGGGCTCCGACGGCGTGACGGCGTTCGTGTCGAGCCCCCTCCTCGCCACGGATGCGGCCGGCGCGCCGGTGCGCTACCTGCGCCCCGGCGTGGGCTCCGCGACGATGCAGCTGGGTGCCCCGTGGGCGGACCGGAGAGCCTTCCGCGCGGAGATCCCCTACGCGAGCTTCCGGGACATGCTCCAGCGCCTGAAGTCCGGGCCGCTCCCGCAGATCTCGGAGCGCCCCGAGGACTATCGCGTGCTCTTGTTCGGCCTCCTGGGCGAGATATTCCCGGAGACCGGCGATGCGCACAACGTCTCGCTGGGCGCCAGCGTGACCGGCCTCGCGCTCACCCAGGAGCCGCCGCGAGCGATCCCCGGGCGATGAGGCGAAGGCGCTAGCCCACCCAGCGCCGGGCGTTCCGGAACATGCGCATCCACGGCGAATCCTCGCCCCATTCGCGCGGGTGCCACGAGAGCGCGATCGTCCGGAACACGCGCTCGGCGTGCGGCATCATGATGGTGAAGCGGCCGTCCGGCGTGGTGAGGCCCGTGACGCCGCCCGGGGAACCGTTGGGGTTGTACGGATAGGCTTCCGTCGCCTTCCCGCGGTGGTCGATCCAGCGCACCGCCACGAGGTAGCGGCACGCGTCCCGGGTCCGCGCGTCGCGATAGACCGCGCGTCCCTCGCCGTGCGCGGTCGCGATGGGGATGCGGCTTCCTTCCATGCCCTTGAAGAAGATCGAGGGCGACGGCTCGATCGCCACGAGGGCGGTGCGCGCCTCGTACTGCTCCGAGACATTGCGCTCGAAGTGCGGCCAGTTCTCCGCGCCCGGGATGATCTCCTTCAGGTTCGACATCATCTGGCAGCCGTTGCAGGCACCCAGCGCGAAGGAATCCGGCCGGTCGAAGAAGCGCTCGAACTCCTCGCGCGCCCGGGCGTTGAAGAGGATCGACTTGGCCCAGCCCTCGCCCGCTCCCAGCACGTCGCCGTAGCTGAAGCCGCCGCACGCGGCGAAGCCCTTGAAGGCCGCGAGCGAGACGCGGCCGGAGATCACGTCGCTCATGTGCACGTCGACCGCCATGAAGCCCGCGCGATCGAAGGCGGCCGCCATCTCCATCTGCCCGTTCACGCCTTGCTCGCGCAGCACCGCGATGCCCGGGCGCACGCCCTTCGCGATGAACGGGGCGGCGACGTCCTCGGCCGGGTCGAAGGCGAGACGGGCGCGGAGTCCCGGATCGTCCTCGTCCAGCAGCCGGTCGTGCTCCTGGTCGGCGCACGCGGGATTGTCGCGCAGGCGCTGGATGTGGTGCGTGACCGTGGACCACGCCCGGTGGAGCTCCGAGCGCTTGCGCGCGAAGATGGGCTTGGCGCCCAGGACCACGCGGATCTCGCCCTCGCCGTTCGGGTGGCCCACCACGTGCGACTCGCGCGCGAGGCCGGCTTCGCGCAGGACCGCGAGCACGGCTTCGCGATCCGGACGGCGCACCTGCAGGACCGCGCCCAGCTCCTCGTTGAAGAGCGTCCCCAGCACGCGCGCGTGGAGCGCTCCGGCGAAGAGCTTCGTCTCGCGCTCGTGGCCGTCCACGTCGAGCGTGCGCGGATCGAGCGCGAGCGCATCGAGGTAGACCGTGACGCCCGCGCGCGCCGCGAACGCCATCTCGCAGAGCGTCGCGAAGAGCCCGCCGTCCGAGCGGTCGTGGTAGGCGAGGATCCGCCCGGCGGAATTGAGCTTCTGGATCGCGGTGAAGAACGCCTGCAGCTTCGCCGGATCGTCGCAGTCCGGCGCCGCGTTGCCCACCTGCGAGTACACCTGGGCGAGGGCGGAGCCGCCGAGGCGATTCCTCCCCGAGCCCAGGTCGACCAGGACCAGCTCCGTGTCGCCCGCGTCGCGGCGAAGCTCCGGCGTGAGCGTCCGCCGCGCGTCGGTGACCGGCGCGAAGGCGGAGACCACGAGCGAGAGCGGCGCGGTCACCGCCTTCTCCTCGCCGCTCGCGGGATCGCGCCAGGTCGTGCGCATGGACATCGAGTCCTTGCCCACGGGAATCGAGATGCCGAGCGCGGGGCAGAATTCCATGCCCACCGCCCGCACGGTGTCGTAGAGGATGGCGTCCTCGCCGGGATGTCCCGCCGCGCACATCCAGTTCGCGGAGAGCTTCACGTCCCCCAGGTACGCTATGGGCGCGGCCGCGATGTTCGTGATCGCCTCGCCCACCGCCATGCGGGCCGAGGCCGGGCCGTCGATGAGCGCGACGGGCGTGCGCTCCCCGATCGCCATCGCCTCGCCCTGGTACGTCTTGTAGCCGAAGGCGGTCACCGCGCAATCGGCGACCGGCACCTGCCACGGGCCCACCATCTGGTCGCGCGCGGTGAGGCCGCCCACCGAGCGGTCGCCGATCGCGACGAGGAAGGTCTTGTCGCCCACGGAAGGAAGCCGCAGCACGCGCAGCGCCGCCTCCTCCAGCGCGATGCCGTCCAGCCGCAGGGCCGCCGGCTCGCGCGGCAGCCGCTCGACCTCGCGCACCATGCGCGGGGGCTTCCCGAGGAGCACCTCGAGCGGCATGTCGACCGGGCGGTCGGCGAAGAGCGGATCCTCGACCACGAGCGCGCCATCCGCGCGCGCCTCGCCCACGACCGCGAACGGGCAGCGCTCGCGCTCGCACAGGCGCGTGAGCTCGGCCAGGCGCTCCGGCGGGATCGCGAGCACGTAGCGCTCCTGCGCCTCGTTCGACCAGATCTGCATCGGGCTCATGCCCGGCTCCTCGATCGGCACCTTGCGCAGGTCGAAGGCCGCGCCCACGCCGCCGGAATGGGCGAGCTCCGGGAGCGCGTTCGAAAGCCCGCCCGCGCCCACGTCGTGGATCGAGAGGATGGGGTTCCTCTCGCCCATCTGCCAGCAGGCGTCGATCACTTCCTGGCAGCGGCGCTCCATCTCCGCGTTCGCGCGCTGCACCGAGTCGAAGTCGAGCGCCTCCGTGTTGGTACCCGAGGCCATGGACGAGGCGGCGCCGCCGCCCAGCCCGATCAGGAATCCGGGCCCGCCCAGCTGGATGAGGAGCGCGCCCGCGGCGAGCGCCTTCTTCTGCGTGTGCTCCGCCGCGATGTTGCCGAGCCCCCCCGCCAGCATGATCGGCTTGTGGTAACCGCGGACCTCGCCGGCATGGGCGAGCTCGAAGCTGCGGAAATATCCGGCGAGGTTGGGCCGGCCGAACTCGTTGTTGTACGCGGCGCCGCCGATGGGACCGTCGATCATGATCGAGAGCGCGGAGGCGATGCGCCCCGGCCGCCCGTACGGCGCCTCCCACGGCTCGATCGCGCCGGGAATCTCCAGGTTCGAGACGGAGAAGCCCGTGAGCCCGGCCTTGGGCTTCCCGCCCGTGCCGGTCGCGCCCTCGTCGCGGATCTCGCCGCCGGCGCCGGTTCCCGCCCCGGGATGCGGCGCGATGGCGGTCGGGTGGTTGTGCGTCTCCACCTTCATCAGGATGTGCGTCGTGCCGAGGCGGTGGCCCCACGTGCCCGAGCCGTCCGGGTAGAAGCGCTCGACCTCCGCGCCCTTCATCACGGCGGAATTGTCCGAGTACGCGACGATCGTCCCGCGCGGGCTCTGCCGGTGGGTATTGCGGATCATCGCGAAGAGCGAGCGGTCCTGCGGCTCGCCGTCGATCGTCCACGAGGCGTTGAAGATCTTGTGGCGGCAGTGCTCCGAGTTCGCCTGCGCGAACATCATGAGCTCGACGTCGGTGGGATCGCGCCCCAGCCGCGCGAAGCTCTCGGCGAGGTAATCGATCTCGTCGTCCGCGAGGGCGAGGCCCATCTGCGCGTTCGCGCGCGCGATCGCCGCGCGCCCGCCCGCGGCGAGGGGGACGGTCGCGAGCGGCCGGGGCGCGGTGTGGTCGAAGAGCCGGGCCGCTTCCTCGCAGGAGCCCACCACGGTCTCGATCATGCGGTCGTGCACGGCGCGCGCCGCGAGCTCGCGGGTTTCCGCCGCGAGCGGAAGGCCGTCCCGCGTCTCGACGTAATACGCGGTGCCGCGCTCGATGCGCACCACTTTCGCCAGCCCGCAATTGCGCGCGATGTCCGTCGCCTTGGACGACCAGGGCGACTCGGTGCCGAAACGCGGGATCGCCAGGAGCAACGCGCCGCGCGGCTCGCCCCGGGGCGCGGTCCCGTAGGCGAGCAGCCGCTCGAGGACCCGCGACTCGTCGGCGGCGAGCGCTTCGGAGACGGCGGCGAAATGGACGAAGCGGGCATCGAGGCGCAGCGCCGCGGCCGTCCCGGCGGGCAGGCAGGCGAGGAGCTTCTCGACGCGGAAGGGGGAAAGCGCAACCGCGCCGGGCAGCGTGAGGACCTGCTGCAGCGGCGCATCTTGCGGATTCATGGGCGAATTATACCGAACCGCGCTCTTCGGATAGGATGGCGCCTGCCCCACCGGACCCCTGGAGGAACCGCCGTGATCCGCGCCCACCGCCTGCTCGCCGCCCTCGTCCTCATCGCGGGAGTCTCCGCCGCGATCCCTGCCGCCGCCCTCGACTATCCCACGCGGCCCGTGCACTTCATCGTGCCCTACCCGCCCGGCGGCACCACCGACGTCCTCGCGCGGATCATCGCGCAGTGGCTCTCGGAGAAGCTGGGCCAGCAGTTCATCGTGGAGAACAAGCCGGGCGGCGGGAACAACATCGGCACCGACTACGTCGCGAAGGCCACCCCCGACGGCTACACGATGCTCCTCGTGAACCCCGCGAACGGCATCAACGCGACCCTCTACAGGAACCTCCCCTTCAATTTCATCCGCGACATCGCGCCCGTGGCGGGGCTCGTGCGCACGCCGAACGTGATGGAGGTGACGCCCTCGCTTCCCGTGAAGACCGTGGCGGAGTTCATCGCGTACTGCAAGGCGAATCCGGGCAAGATCAACATGGCGTCCTCGGGGAGCGGCACCTCGGTGCACCTTTCGGGCGAGCTCTTCAAGTCGATGACCGGCTGCCAGATGCTCCACGTCCCCTACAAGGGTGCGGGCCCGGCCCTGACGGACCTCATCGCGGGGCAGGTGCACGTGATCTTCGACAACCTGCCGTCGTCCTCGCCCTTCATCAAGTCGGGGCGCATCCGCGCGCTCGGGGTCACCTCGGCACAGCGCGATCCGTCGCTGCCGGACGTGCCGACGGTGGGCGAGACCGTCCCGGGCTACGAGGCGACCGCCTGGTTCGGCCTCGGGATGCCGAAGGGCACGCCCCGGGAGACGATCGAGAAGGTGAACGCGGAGGTGAACCGCGCGCTCGCGGACCCGAAGATGCGCGAGCGGCTGGCGGAGCTGGGCGGGACACCCATCGGCGGCACGCCGGAGGACTTCGGCAACGTGATCAAGTCCGAGACGGAGAAGTGGTCGAAGGTGGTGATCTCGTCCGGCGCCAAGGTGGACTGATTCAATCCCGCCGGCGCTCGTGCCGCGCGAGGCTGAAGACGGGGAGCGTCAAGTCCCAGACGATGGCCGCGAGGCGCAGCCCCGCGATGCACGCCATCGCGACGAGGGCGGCCGCCGTGCGGTCGATCGAGGCCTGGAGCAGCAGGTAGATCGCCGCGCCGGCGATCGACGCCGTCGCGTAGAGCTGGCCCTTCCGGAGGATCATCGGGATCTCCGCGCACAGCACGTCGCGCAGCGCCCCGCCCGCGACGCCGGTGAGCGCGCCCATCAGCACGACCACGACGCCGGCCAAGCCGCGCGCCTCCGCGATCTGCGCGCCGCTCACCGTGAAGAACGCGAGTCCCAGCGCGTCGGCGATGCCGAGCATGCGCTCCGGAGGCCGGAACCGGCGCGACCACGCGACCGTGAGGAGCGCCGCGGCGATGATCACGTAGAGGTACGCCGGGCGCGCGATCCAGAACACCGGATGGCGGTCGAGGAGCAGGTCGCGGGCCGTGCCCCCGCCGATCGCGGTCGCGCTCGCGATCACGACGACCCCCACGAGGTCCAGGCGCTTGCGGCCCGCGGCGAGCGCGCCGCTCACCGCGTAGACCGC
>Ga0068855_100005897_pt1 | contig 14933 bp, 14 predicted proteins | sample KBSCornC52_FD_66592 | JGI IMG/M metagenome (GOLD analysis project Ga0068855, IMG submission 66592) | Corn rhizosphere microbial communities from Kellogg Biological Station, Michigan, USA - KBS Corn C5-2 | ecosystem: Host-associated > Plants > Roots > Rhizosphere > Soil ...
GCATCCGGCCGTTCTTGCTAACGTCCCCGCAAGATGGAAGCCGGCGTCTTTGTCCCGCCGCGGAGCGCAAGCGCACCCGTGCAAAAACCGGGGTCTGCTTGTCCGCTACATCCGCAAACATCCTATTGGGAGAGCGATACGAATGAAATGGCCGCGATTAAGACATTCTTAATCATCGTTAACAGCTTTGTTCGTTAAGGCCTTACGGATACACAAATTTCTTACGGCGGCCGCTCGATTGGGGCGACTCGCGGTCAAAAACAAGGCGAAGTTGCGGCAAATTCGCGCAACGTTTCGTTAACCAGTTCCGTGATTGGCTGGCCGAAACGACCCTTCCGGCAACCGACCGGCAGGGCAATCCGGACGCCGGCCATGTCGCTTCATCTCGAACGGATAGAATGGATGCCATCGCCGCCGCTCGCACCCGATGACAGTCCGATCGATTTCGCACATCTCAAGCGCATGACGCTTGGCGACGCCGGCCTCGAGCAGGAAGTGCTGGCGATGTTCGCGGCCCAGTCGGCCAGCCTCGTCATCACGCTCGAGACCATGCCGGGGGATGCGCCGGCGCTGGCGCATACCCTTAAAGGCTCGGCCCGTGCCATCGGCGCGTTTGCCGTCGCCGATGCCGCTGCTCGTCTGGAGGCGGTGATATCAGGCGGAGCCGACCCGGCCGACCAGCTCGCCGAGCTTGCCGATGCGGTCACGTTGGCCCGGACGGCGATCGAGGCGGTCCTGCGTCGTTCCTGACCCGGCTCCATCAGGCCAAAACCCCAGAAAATGCCCTGTCAGGTTTTCCCCCCGAGCGCTGGCGCTGTGCGGATCGACCCGTTATAGGACTGCCGGGACCCTCCTTTTCGTATTCCGGCAGCACGAGCGATCATGGCCAAAATTCACTTTGTCGACCATTCCGGCGAGAAACGAACCATTGAAGTCGAAAACGGCGCGACCGTGATGGAAGCCGCGATCCGCAACGCCGTTCCGGGCATCGAAGCCGAATGCGGCGGCGCCTGTGCGTGTGCGACCTGCCATGTCTATGTCGACGAAGCCTGGCGCGAAAAGGTCGGCGCCCCGACGCCGATGGAAGAAGACATGCTGGATTTCGGCTTCGACGTGCGGCCGAATTCGCGGCTGTCGTGCCAGATCAAGGTCAGCGACGAACTCGACGGTCTCGTGGTGTCGACGCCGGAGCGGCAGGCGTAAGCGCCTTATCGGTTATTCTTCAGCGCGGCTGACGATCAGGATCGTCAGCTGCCGCCGCGCGCATCATGCCGGATCGATCCCGCGGCGAATCCAGGGCTGGAAACTTTTCAGGATGTCCGCCGTCAGCGCCGTCGGCTTGTGTGTCGCTTCGTCGAGCAGCACCGACACTGACCGCGCCGATGCGACGCAGATACCGCCGGAGAACACCACCTGATCGAAGGTCACGGAGGTCCGGCCGAACTTGACCACGCCGAGCCCCATTTCGATCGTGCCCGGCCAGCGCAGTTCGGCGCGGAAGTGCATGTCGAGCCGGACCATGATCCAGGTGACGCCATCCGGCATCAGTCCGTAGCTGCGGTCCTTCATCAGCGTGACGCGGCCGGTCTCGAAATAGGTCGCATAGACCGCATTGTTGACGTGCTGGTTGGGGTCGAGGTCGGCAAAGCGGACGTTGTCCGACAGGCGATAGGGGAAATCCTCCAGACGCGGGGTCGCGTCGCGGCGCAGGGGGCTATTCACCGGGGCGTTCACAGGGCCATCTCCGAATGTTTCACGCCGTTACAGCCCAGTTGTCGAACGACGGCAAGGGGTTGCCGCAGCCACGCACGCCATATTATGGCTTTCCTGTTTCCGCAGCGTTGGCTAGACAGACGCAGCCTTTCCGCCCAGTTCAACCGAAAAGAAGCTGACATGAGCGAAGCGATCAAAACCGATGTGCTGATTATTGGCGCGGGTCCGTGCGGACTGTTCGCGGTGTTCGAACTGGGCCTACTGGACATGAAGGTGCATCTGGTCGACATCCTCGACAAGATCGGCGGCCAGTGCGCCGAGCTCTATCCGGAAAAGCCGATCTACGACATTCCCGGCATTCCGCTGGTTACCGGCCAGGGCCTGACCGAAGCGCTGATGGAGCAGATCAAACCATTCAACCCGACCTTCCATCTCAACGAGATGGTGGAGACGATCGAGAAAATCGGCGATCCCGGCTTCCGCGTCACCACCGATGCCGGCCAGGTGTTCGAGTGCAAGGTCGTGGTGATTTCCGCGGGCGGCGGCTCGTTCCAGCCGAAGCGTCCGCCGGTGCCGGGCATCGAGGCCTATGAGGGCAGCTCGGTGTTCTATGCCGTGCGCAAGATGGAGCAGTTCCGCGACAAGAACATCCTGATCGTCGGCGGCGGCGACTCTGCATTGGACTGGACGCTCAACCTGCATCCGATCGCCAACCGCGTGACTCTACTGCACCGTCGCGACGATTTCCGCGCCGCGCCGCACAGCGTCGAGCAGATGCGCGCGCTGGTCGCTTCCGGAAAAATGGATTTGAAAATCGGTCAGGTCACTTCGCTCGAGGGCGAGAGCGGCAAGCTCACCGGCGCCGTGATGAAAGACAACAGCAACGCGGTCTCGAAGGTCGACTGCGATACCATGCTGCCGTTCTTCGGTTTGACGATGAAGCTCGGCCCGGTCGCCAACTGGGGTGTCGCGCTGGAAAACAATCTGGTGCCCGTCGAGACCGCCGCGTTCGAGACCAACATTCCCGGTATTTTCGCGATTGGCGACATCAACACCTATCCCGGCAAGCTGAAGCTCATCCTTTCCGGATTCCACGAGGGCGCGTTGATGGCGCAGAAAGCGCACCGCTACGTCTATCCGGACAAGCGGCTGGTGTTCCAGTACACGACCTCGTCGTCGAGCCTGCAGAAGAAGCTCGGGGTCAACTGATTCCAACCAAAATATGACCGGCCGAGCGTTTACGGGCCGCGGCGCGTTCGCCGCGGTCCGGCGATTGGCGGCGCCGGTACTGGAACCGTCCGCGAAATGGCCTTAGTCTGCAGCCATTCATTTGGTGAATTGATCAGGTGGCCTCCATGCGAAATGCACTATCCGGAATTCGACTGATACTGCCGATCGTGATGGCGCTCGCCTGGGCTTCCGAACTTGCAGCGCAATCGGCAGAGCCATCGGCGGCCGGGCTGTGGCAGAAGCTCGAAAACAACAAGCCGGTGGCCTGGTTTCTCGTGGTCGATCACAGCGGGATATTCGAAGGCGTCATCGCCAGGACGTTTCCGCTTCCCGGCGAAGACCCGAACGCGGTCGATATCTGCTCAAAGTGCACTGACGACCGCAAGAACGCGCCGGTGCTCGGCATCTCCTTCATCCGCGACATGAAGCGCGACGGATTGAAATACGAGAACGGCAATGTGCTCGATCCGCGCGACGGCAAGATCTACAAGGCCAAGATGAGCGTCAGCGCGGACGGCCAGAAATTGACCATGCGCGGTTTCCTCGGAATTTCGCTGTTCGGCAAGGATGAGATCTGGGAGCGCCTGCCGGACACGGCCATGGCGCAGCTCGATCCCGCGATCGTCGCCAAGTATTTGCCGGCGCAGGCAGCTGCGATCAAGCCTGGTCCAGCGCCCAAGATGGCTCCCGCGCCGAAGAAGGGCGCGCCCGCACCGGCGCACTAGAAAACGCTTCGCCTGCGCTTGAAAACCTGTCGTCGATGTCGACGGTTTCCGCGGGCCGATTGCAGTTTCGATCGCAACTTCGATCTTTGACCTAGCGCTGCTCGGCCGGCATCGGGGATATCGGCGCCGACGTGACATCGGGCACGGCCGCATCGAGTTGCAGCACGGCGGCTGCGGCCGGCAGCGCTGCGTCCGCCATCGCGGCATGGCCTTCGGCGCTGGGGTGCACGGCGCCGCCATAGACGGCCGACAATACGCCCCAGGTCGCATCGTGAATATCGTTGGGCTGCATCGAGGACGGCAGGCCCTGCGGATAGGTCATCGCGGCGAAGTAGCTGTCGTTGGCATCGCGGATCCAGCGGGCGCGGGGCAGATAGGCGCGGTACTCGCCGGCGCTGCGGCCGCACAACATCGGCTGGCTGGCGGCTGTGACGATATTGGGATCGAAGCTGTCGCCGGTGGCCGAGAAGCATTGCCGGTCGAATTCCGGATCGCTTTCGGCGCGGGCGCAGAAACCGTGGCCGGCGAACGCGGCCTGGTGACTGTCGACGAAGGTCATGCGATCGGCGCGCGGATCGCGGCACAGGATGCCGCCCTGGCAGAGCGCCAGCGCCTTCAACTGCGGCAGGAATTCGCTTTCGACGAAGTTCGACACCGCGGCCAGCCGCTGCGGCTGGGCATTGAAGGAGGGGTGAATATCGAAGCCTGCGCGTCCGCCGGGGCAGGGCGTGCCGCCCTGCGCCAGCGTCGGGTTGGCATAGGAGGTGTAGACCACCCGCGACATGTCGCCGACCAGCGGCTTCAGCGCCTCGCGCAGCTTGGCGAAACCCTGCGGCAGGTCGCGGGCCAACGCACCGCGGGCGTCGTCCACCGAGGCCATCACGCCGCTGCGCCGGAACAGCGCGCGCTCGGTCGGGGTGTCGACGATGACGTCGGCGACCAGCCCGGAAAAATAGATGTCGTTGGCGCCGACCGACAGCAGAACCAGATCGAGCTTGCGGTCGGGCTGCCGGCGTTTTGCGGCAGTCACGGCCTCGCGCAGTTCGGCCAGTTGGCCGTTGACGGTGCCCTGGCATGCCCCCGCCTTCGACGGCGGGCAATCGCGGGCGCGCTGCGAACCGAACAGGCCGTCGGCGATGGTGGCGCCGGTGCAGGCGAGCGGCAGATAGGTTACCGCGATGTGCGGATATCGGACCGCGAGCGCCAGCGCGGTCCGGGTCTGATAGCTGTAGAGCGAGCGGTGGCAGGCCGGGTTGAACCAGAGCGCGCTCTGCCGCTGCCATACCGACAGCAGGTCCGGCGCTTCGCAGGCCCGACCGCCTTTGTAGCCGGCGCGGCTCGGCCGGTAGTATTGCGCCGCCGCCGTGCCGAGATAGGAGCGGAAGCAAAAGCCTTCATCGGCCAGCGCGACCGCGCGATCCGGATTTCCCTCACCTGAGGCGACGCTGTCGCCAAGACCGGCGACGAAGATATCGCGCACCGCGATCTCGGTGGAAACGCGCTGGCTGCCGTCCGAGCCGGATGAGACGTCGACGGTTGCCACCGTGGTGCGGCCATAGCGGACCCTGAGATTGACGGGCTCGGCGCAGTCGAAGGTGGAAACCTGCGGGCCGTCGCCATCGTCGAACGACCAGGCGCAGGTGGCGCCGACCGGGACCGGCCCGGATAGCCGCACCACGATCGGGTGATCGATCGGCGTCAGGTAGCTTTCCTTGACGTTGTCGCGGTTGCAGGGCTCGCTGACCCGTCCGGCCAAGTCGATGCAGAGCCGGTTGACCGTGTTGCGCGCCCAGCCGCGGCCGTCGCTCTGCACCTCCAGCGCCTGTTCGGCGGCGAGCACGCTGCGGCCGCGTCCGGCGTCCGTCTGCAGCAGGAAATCCCGTTCCTCGCGGAACAGCCGGAAGCGGTTGCGGACCTCCCAGGAGATCTGCAAGGCGCCATCGCCGATGGCGGTCTGGGCTTCGGCCAACGACGTGGATATCCCGACCAGCGCCGCAGCGAGCAGCGCGATCGAAAGGATGGAGCGTGAGAAAATTCCGGCCATGGCGCGTTTGACGTTAGCGGTAAGGCAGAAATAAGAGAACCGGCGAGAGCTGGCCAAAAAGTCCAAACGGCGCGGATAACGACGCCGTGACCGGCTCAGGGCTGGTGGCTGTTGACCGGCCGCCGCACCCGCGCCTTCGCCGTACAGGCTTCGCTGAGCCGGCGGCGTTCCTGCCAGGGCTGCACCACGTTGAGCCAGAGTTCGCGCGTCCCCATGATCGAAATCGAGATGCCGAACGGGATCAGGAAGTACAGGATCCGGAACACCACCAGCGTCGCCACCAGCTGTTCCTTGCTGAACTGCGGCAACGCCACCAGCATCGCGGCGTCGAACACGCCGAGACTGCCGGGCGCATGGCTGGCAAAGCCGAGCAGCGTCGCCAGGATGAACACCACCGCCAGCGAAACAAAATCGATATAAGGCTCGGTCGGCATCAAGAGATACATCGCCAGCGCGCAGAAGCCGAGATCGACCACGCCGATCAGGACCTGCACCAGTGTCAGCCGGGCGGAAGGCAACACCACCTTCCAGCCGTTCTGGCCGAGCTCGCGGCGCTGCTCACCCGTCACCAGCCAGACGAAATAGGCGCCGATGCCGGCGAGGCAGCCGATCGCGATCAGCCGGTTCATCGATGGCGGCAGCAGGTCCATTGCCGATGCAGCCCAGGGATGCCAGGCCATGCCGAAGCCGAGCACGAACAGATTGCCGAGCCAGAACGTCAGCCCGGAGAGAAAGCAGATCTTGGCGACATCGATCGCATTGAGGCCGTAGTCGGAATAGATCCGGAACCGGATCGCGCCGCCGGTAAAGACGGTGGCGCCGATATTGTGGCCGATCGTGTAGCTGGTGAAGCTCGACATCGCGGCGATCCGATAGGGCACATGAGTCTTGCCAATGGTTCGCAACGCGAAGAAATCATAGAAAGTCAGCGTGCAAAAGGCGCAGACCACGCAGAGCGCAGCCAGCGCGATCCGGTGCGGCGCGATATCCGTCAGCGCCGTCAGGATCACTCCGGTATCGACCCCCTTCAGGGTCCGAACCAGCGTGGTGACGGCAAAGATGATGATGAGGAGACTCGCAGCGATCCCTAGCCGTTTCCAGCCGATCTTCTCCTTGAAGCCACGCCCGAGCGTGGTCAGCAACCGATGCATTCATCCTCCCGGCGGGGTGGCAAAACCTGTCACGAAAGGCGGCAGGCGACGGTCAGATTGCACCGTTCGCGTAGACACATAAGCCAAAACGCGAGCGTTGTGCAGTCCTTGACAAGCCCAGCTTTTGCCTTCGTTCGCGGTCCCCGTCATACGTTCTACATATGTCGCGGCGTTCACGATTTCGAGTCGGGGCAACGCACTCGTTCCGCCGCCCGTTCCCGCATGTTCCATTCGCTCCCATTCGGGTTTCCGAGGAACATTGCCGCTATCGGCCGGTTAGCTTCCCATCAGCAACCGAATATGGCGGCGTGAGGGCGCGCGGCAGCTCGGCCGCAACGACTGCGCCAGCGTGCTGCAGAAGACGCTCGATGAAGAGCACATGACCGACAAGAAGCTGACGTCGCTGGCGGAAGGCAAAATCAACCGACGGGCCGCGAGCTGATCTGATCGATCTGGCGAGGCAAATCGCCGCGTGGGGCATGGCCCCGCGCGGCGCTTTCGCGCGCAGGGCTCTCGTGGAGACGGGCGGGAAGTCACTCTCCACCCAAAATATCGAAAACAACCCCATGCAAAGTAGCGCCGTGACGGCCATACTTCGATCGGTAGCGAAGCGTTTCATTGAACGCAGGCGGGCGTGATGCGTTAATTTCGCAAATGGAGGTGATCCATGCGAAGCGCTTCTCTCGGATTGCGGCCGGCATCGCTCGAAGATGCCGCCGGTCGCGCCGAAACCGGCCCGGTTCGCTCGCGGTATGCGGCGGCGTTGACGCTTGCGGCGATGAGCCTCGGCTATGGCGTGGTTCAGCTCGACGTCACCATCGTCAACACCGCGCTTCACAGCATCGGAACCTCGCTTGGCGGCGGGGTCTCCGGATTGCAGTGGGTGGTGAGTGCCTACACCATCGCGTTCGCCGCCTTCATTCTGACGGCGGGCGCGCTCGGCGACCGGATCGGCGCCAGGCGGATATTCATGGCGGGCTTTGCGCTCTTTACTGCGGCCTCGGCCGCCTGCGCGATGGCGCCCTCCGCGGCGATTCTGATCGCCGCGCGCTGCGTTCAGGGATTGGCTGCGGCCATCCTGGTGCCGAATTCGCTGGCGTTGCTCAGTCATACCTACGCCGACGAGAAAGGGCGCGGTCGCGCCGTGGCCGTCTGGGCTGCCGGCGCCAGCCTGGCATTGACGGCCGGTCCATTTGTCGGTGGCGCGTTGATCACGGTGGTCGGCTGGCGTTCGATCTTCCTGGTCAATTTGCCGATCGGTCTTGCCGGTCTGTGGCTGACCTGGCGCTTTGCCGAAGAGACGCCGCGCTCGCCCGGGCGTGAGATCGACCTGCCGGGTCAGATCACCGCCATCGCAGCACTCGGTTCTCTCGCCGGTGCGATCATCGAGGGCGGCTCGCTCGGCTGGGAGAGTCCGTTCGTGATCGCAGGCTTTGCGGCCTTTACGCTGTTCGCGCTGCTGTTTATGTGGCGAGAGCTGCGCGCCACGCAGCCGATGCTGCCATTGTCGCTGTTTGCGCATCGGATGTTTGCGCTCGCCTCGCTGCTCGGCTTGCTGGTCAATATCGCGCTCTACGGCCTGATCTTCGTCCTCAGCCTGTACTTCCAGCAAGTCAACGGATTGTCGGCGTTCGAGACCGGCCTTGCTTTCGTGCCGATGATGGGCGCGGTGCTGCCGGTGAACCTGATCGCTCCGCGCATCGCAGAGCGGTTCGGCGCGCCCGCCACCGTCGCGGCCGGTGCGGTTCTGTCCGCGGTCGGATGCCTGGCGACCCTCGGCATCGAATCCGATACGAGCTACTGGGCGATCTGCGCGCAGTTGGTTGCGATGAGCAGCGGGCTCGGATTACTGGTGCCGCCATTGACGTCGACATTGCTTGGAAGCGTCGAGAAATCCCGTTCGGGCGTCGCCGCCGGTGTGCTCAATGCAACCCGGCAAACCGGCAGTGTGCTCGGCGTCGCCTTGTTCGGTTCGCTGGTCAGCCAGTCCGGCACCTTCATGGCGGGCCTGCACGCGTCGCTGATGATCGCGGCCGGCGTGCTGATCGCAGGTGCCGCGGCGATCTGGTTCGGACGGCCGCCGACGACGGGCAGCAACGATTTAGCCGCTCCCGATCAAAGCCGGCGGTGAAGGGCATCGCGGGAAACCAAAGAAAAACACTCGGTTCCCGCGAGCTTTGAGCCTTTGTTCACCATTGGCGTAACCGAAACCGCGGCGTTAACTGAAATGCACCATTAGTGCCGTCATTACAGACCGATAGCAGGGGTCTGTAATGTATCAAGTTCTGAACTGCCTGGTCACCGAGCATGATTGGCGGCTGGTCGTCCTTGGCGGCACTATTTGCTGGCTCGCCAGTGCTGTGGCGATCAGTTTGCTTCATCGAGCCAGGGCTTCGCAGGGGCGCACCCGCGCCGTCTGGGTCGGGCTCGATGCGGCTGTGAGCGGCTGCGGAATTTGGGCCACCCACTTTGTTGCGATGCTGGCCTACGACCCCGGCACGGGCGCCGGATACAACATCCCGATCACCCTGATCTCGCTGGTCTTTGCGATCGCAATCTCCGCCGTCGGTCTCGGCATCGCCTCGCTCGATGACCGCCAGTCGACGGTCGCGTTGGGCGGCGCGGTGGTCGGCATCGGCGTTGCAGCGATGCACTACACCGGAATGATGGCCCTGGAGCTTCCGGCGCGTATCGTATGGTCGCCCGGCATTGTGCTCGCTTCGGTGGTATTCGGAGGTGTGTTCGCAGCAATTGCGCTTGTTGTCGCCGTGCGCGGCGATGATCGCCATCATACTGTGGCCGCCACGGCTCTGCTGACGATCGCGATCGTTTCGCATCACTTCACGGCGATGGGGGCCGTCACGCTCGTTCCGGATCCGACCCTCGTCACCGACGAATTGACGATCGCGCCGGCCGCGCTTTCGTTTCTGACCGCGGTGGCGGCCTTCGCCATTCTCGGCATATCGCTGGTGGCTTCCATGCTCGATCGCCGTTCGAGCACCGAGCTGCATCAGCAGAAGGTCCTGCTCGACTCCGCGATCGGAAACATGTCGCAGGGACTTTGCATGTTCGATGCGGAAGGCCGCATCCTGCTGTTCAACGAGCGTTACAGCGAGATGATGGATCGGACCGGTATGCCGCTCCAGGGCCGCATGTTGATCGACGTTCTCCAGGATCAGAAGTCGATGGGAAAATGGGACGGCGATCCCGACGAGTTCTTCAACATGGTGGTGGCTGCGGCGAACGCCGGCGAAACCCTGACCAGGGTCGTCACCCGCAACGGTCGTTCGATCCGCGTGGTCGATCAACCGAAGCAAGGCGGCGGCTGGGTCGCGACATTCGAGGATATCACCGAGTGGCAGCGGGCCCAGGAGCAGATTACGCATATGGCGCGCCATGACGCGCTGACCAATCTGCCGAACCGGACGCTGTTCCGGGAGCAGCTTGAAAAGGCCTTGCGCCTCGCCAAGCGCAGCGACCAGCTCGCGGTATTTTGCCTCGATCTCGATCATTTCAAGGAAATCAACGACTCGCTCGGCCATCCGGTCGGCGACGCCTTGCTAAAGGAAGTGGCCCGCCGGCTCGGCGAATGCGTCACCGAGCACGATACGGTCGCGCGGCTCGGCGGCGACGAATTCGCGGTCGTCCAGTTCTGCAGCGACTGCGATCCCTCGGCGGTGGCCCTGCTTGCCAGCCACATCGTCGAGAAGATCGGGGAGCCCTACGATATCGGCGGCCATCAGCTCGTCGTCGGCGTCAGCATCGGCATCTCGCTGGCGCCCGAGGACGGCAAGAATCCCGATGAACTGTTGAAGAAGGCCGATCTCGCGCTTTATCGCGCCAAGGCGGACGGCCGCGGCACCTATCGTTACTTCGAGACCGGCATGGATGCCCGCGCCCAGGCACGCCGCATTCTCGAACTGGACTTGCGCGCGGCGCTGCATCGCCAGGAGTTCGAAGTCTATTATCAACCGATCCGCGACGTTGCCAGCGACCAGGTCGTGGCGTTCGAAGCGCTGGTGCGCTGGAATCATTCGCTGCGCGGCATGATCTCTCCGGTCAACTTCATTCCGCTGGCGGAAGAAACCGGCCTGATCGTTCAACTCGGCGACTGGGTGCTTCGGCAGGCCTGCACGGACGCAGCCGGCTGGCCGCAGGACGTCGACGTCGCCGTCAATCTTTCACCGGTGCAGTTCAAGAATCCGAACCTGGTGTCGCAGGTCAAGGCGGCGTTGCAGGCCTCGGGTCTTCCGGCGCATCGCCTCGAGCTGGAGATTACGGAATCGGTGCTGCTGCAGAACAGCGCGGCGACACTTGCGGTTCTGCACGAGCTTCGCGGCTTTGGCGTCCGGATCTCGCTCGACGACTTCGGAACCGGCTATTCGTCCCTGAGCTACCTGCGCAGTTTCCCGTTCGACAAGATCAAGATCGACCGTTCCTTCGTCAGCGAGCTCGCCACGCGCGACGATTCCATGGCCATCGTCCGAGCCGTCACCGGCCTGGGCAAGAGCCTCGGCATCGTCACCACCGCGGAGGGCGTCGAGACCGAGGCGCAGTTCGAACTGTTGCGCCGCGAGGGCTGTACGCAGGCCCAGGGCTATCTGTTCAGCCAGCCGCGTCCCGCCGCCGAGGTCAATGCGATGCTGTCACGGCCGCGTGCGCGTATCGTCGCGTAGCGTGGGCGGACTCATCGAGGGGGCATCCCGGATGCCGCCCGGAAATCGGTCATGAACGCCCGAATGTCGTCGCGTCCTCGGCGTGGCTCATGCAGCGAATATTTCAACAGAGCATGTCGGGCGCGGCTATCTCGTCGATAACACCGAGGTTGACGGTCTTGCCCCAGAATTCCGTGAACCAGCGGCCGACAACCGCCTTGTTATCTTCTTCCTTGCTCATTCGTATGGCTCCTTGATCAGACTAGATCGCTGGCGTCGCCAGAGACCGAGAGAGCGTCTACGTCTGATCCTCGTCGGCCAAACTCCGCTTCTTGTCGTCGAATTCCAGGTCTGTTGCGGTCGCTGAAAGCGTCCGCGGTGTCAGCTTTGAGTCCAACAGCGAACCTTCACGATGCGCCGGCTCAGGCGTGTGATTCGACCCGCCGTGTTGGACCAGGAGGCCGCTGCGTCGTGCGCTTATTGAAACAAAAATTGATCGAACAGCTCAAAAAGTCGGGGATATTTCCAAAAAGCGTCTTGATTTCTCGTTCCCTTCTAATAGGGGCGCGTTTGTTTGATGGGTAAGAAGACATGACCGATCAACAATTTGCACTCGAGGCGATTAGCGAAGCGCAACTCATACTGGAAGAATACCTTCGGCCCCAGCCGCAAAACCACGAGCGTATCCTCGACAAGTTGGTGGAAGTTCTCGAACGCCCCGATCTGGTAGTCGCAGTAACCCGCTTGCAGCAACAAGTGCGCAAATGAGGAAATTGCCACCAATCGCCTTGGCCGTTTGGATTGCAACGCTCTTACCGGTTGGGATGCCAAACGCGCAGGCCAAACAACCATGCAGCGCCGCGTCACCAGCAAATCCGCACGGGGGCTGGTGGTCCTATCGTTTGATCGATGGACGAAGGTGCTGGTACGAAGGCAAGCCCATGCTTTCGAAATCGTTGCTGGAATGGCCTAAGGAAGCATCCCCGCAACCCGCTTCCGCCGGACAAGTTGCAAGCGCGGTCGCAGAGAAGCCGGGCAATCCGTTAGACTCGCAAGCCCGGGCACCAAGGGACTTTGAAACTTTCGAAGCGCGATGGCGCGAAAGGGCGAAGATGCAATAGGCGTTTTTTTCAACCAGGCGCGCAGCGGAAACCAGCAATGCGAACGGCTGCAGATTTCAATCTCTATTACGCGACCCCTGACCCCTGGCATATTTCTCACGCACAATTCAGGGACAAGGTCTTGCGACGATGCCTGAAGTCATTCATCCGGGACAAATCAGTTCTTGAACTAGGTTGTGGCGAAGGCCACTTGACTCACGCAATTTTTAACAAAGCACGATCCGTGGTTGGCATCGACATAAGCGATGTAGCAATTGCTCGCGCCAGATCGCTGGACTTGCCAAATGCCAGATTTGAAAGCGCTGATTTCTTGCAAGCGTCATTCGAGGGCTACGACGTGATCGCAGCCCTCGAATGCGTCTACTATCTATCCCTGCCGGAGCGAGAAGCGTTTTTGGCGAAAGTTGCCAGAGAACACTCTGGCAAACTACTTCTGCTTTCGGGTCCTATCGTGGACTACAGAAGACACTTCGGTCATAAGCGATTGATGCACGAGTTCACGACTCTCGGGTTCGCTCCCCTTAAATTTCATAACCTGTCGGTTTATTGGCATCCACCTTCATCCAGAATTATCGCCAACCTTATCAAGCTGCCACTTGGATACGCCTTGCTTGATTGGATGCCGGAGTCGCTGATCTACCAAAGGCTATACGCACTTCGAGCACCGAAGCAGCTCTGACTCGGTTGTTAACGCGACAAGGCGACTTCGTGTGGCCTGGCCCGGAACAAGCAATTCGTCGACGCAGGCGACGGCAATGCGACGTTCGCAGGTCGTCGCTGAGTGTCAGCCCTACCCTCAAAGGGGACAACACCACATCCATGAGTGTACGCCCTGGGCGAACAGCCCCGGCCTCAAACCTTGCGTAGCGCGAAATACGCGCCGCAGAATGCCATCACGGCGCCGAGGCACAACGCCGCAAGGCCGGCGAGCACGCCCGATATGGTCGGGATCGGACTCGGCGCGGACGCGGCCTGTCCGGCGCCGGCCAGGATCAGCACGCCGACGGCGATCAGGAACTGCCGCATCCGCAACGGAATTTGCCCGGATACCGCGCTGTGCATCAGGTTGGCGGTGAAATAGCCGCCCGAAAAACCCACGGTAGCGATCAGCCACCAGGCGATGGCAGCACCGGCAGGCATGAATTCGTGGGTATCGGATCGCCACAGGCCGCCGAGATCGAGGCCATAGCTCGCGCCCAGCATGTGCACGGCAAGCGCCAGCAATACGCCGGATATCATGGCGCCGGCCAGGATCAGGTGGCGCGGAAAATAGGTCGTCTCGGCCATGGCCCGCTTGTAAGGTAAAGCTGGCTCGCCGCGCAAGCGGGCGGGGCGTGACCAACGCGGGGAATTTTTTATTGCCAACCTCAATTCCGGAGAAGACGGCAGCAGGCGAGGGCGCGGTGGCGACCCACTATGCCTATAAGGCGTCGCTGATCGGTTCGGCCCATGAATTCGAACTGACGGATGCCGGGTTGTCGTGGCAGGCGCGGGGCAAGTCCGCGGTCTGGCCTTACGCCGATATCGTCGCGATCCGTCTGTCCTATCGGCCGGTGTCGATGCAGTCGCGCCGCTACCGCGCCGACGTCGAGCACAAAAGCGGTCAGAGCATCACGATCCTGTCGACGACCTGGCAGACGGTCACATTGATGCAACCGCAGGACCGGGATTACCGCGCCTTCGTCGTGCGGCTGCATCAGCGGTTGCGGGGGGCGGGTGGCAGGGTCGCGCTGATCGGCGGCATCGGATCGCTGACCTATGCCGGCGGCTGCCTGCTGCTGGCGCTGGTTGCGATTGCGATTACCGGATTGCTGGCGCAGGCGGTTGCCACGCATGAATTCGGCGGCGCATTGTTCCTGGTCGGATTTGCCGCTTTGTTCGGCTGGCAGATGGGCGGCTTCGTCTGGCGCAACAAGCCGCGGATCTACACCTTCGACAGCCTACCGGAAACGCTGCTGCCTTGAGGCTCCGCAATCAAGCGCAATGAAACGTGACTTCGCCGGACGCGCGGCGCGCGGCATCGTGCCTGTGCGTTTCCTTCGATCAGACTGGCAACGATGACCGATCCCGCCGCGCGACAGCCGACCGAAGACGAAATTGCCGCGATCAATGCGCGGCACCTGGTCGAAACCCCGCTGCGGCCGGCCGATCTGCTGTTCGTGTTCGGCACGCGTCAGGATGTCGGCGAGCGCGTCGATGAAGCCGCGAGACTCTGGCGCTGTGGCTATTTTCGCTGGGCCGTCGTCAGCGGCGGGGTGACGCCGGGCTCAAAACGTTCGGAATGCGAGATCATG
>Ga0068855_100005900_pt1 | contig 14932 bp, 18 predicted proteins | sample KBSCornC52_FD_66592 | JGI IMG/M metagenome (GOLD analysis project Ga0068855, IMG submission 66592) | Corn rhizosphere microbial communities from Kellogg Biological Station, Michigan, USA - KBS Corn C5-2 | ecosystem: Host-associated > Plants > Roots > Rhizosphere > Soil ...
GAGATAGATCATTGGTACGATCTGTATATGAATGTTAAGCAAAAAAATTTGGAGATAAACACATTTAGTTTACCAAAGAAAATATTTCGATTGTTTACTGAGCGTAACGATATTTGGGATATCATGACCTTAACATTAAAAGCGGAACATGATAACTCCGAAACAAGAAAACCTGTTTTAGTATTGTTTAGTTCTAAAAATAAAAAATCGTATAGTCCTATGATCATTGGTATCGATTACAGATACAATAAGTTATTTGGTTGTTACCGTCAGGCACATTACCAGGCCATTAAAAGAGCAATAAGTTTAAAGTGTGAACAGATACGATTAGGTTATTCCGCCTCTATAGAAAAACAAAGATTAGGAGCTGTATCTACCCCAACCATTTTATTTGCCGACAACAAAGATAATTTCAGCATGGAAGCGCTTGCTATTATCTGATAGCAAAAATAAAATCTCAATCACTCAGAAAAATAGTTTGGAGTGGAAGGAGGAATAGTTTATTTTTGAATGTAACAATTATATCAGCAATGTAATTATGACCGATGAGATTAAAAACCAACTTGAAGTAGTACAGAAAAGAATTCAGAATATAAGATCGGATTCAGCAAACAGTGGTATTCTTCAACAATACATCAACGAAGCCGGAAAGTTGATAGGTCACTTCGATAATGATAGCGGAACTAAAATGCTGGAGTACCGCGATGTGTTGCATTTTTATTTGGATGGTGGAAATGATAATCTTGACAAATTTTACAGATGTAAATCCGAAGTGCTAACTATTATTTCCAAGAAAATTAGGAATTGAATAGTTCAGCTACTTCAGAAATAAATGCAATTGCGTTTATAAACATGTTAGGCGTCATTGTATTGTGACAACTGAATTTATTGAAACAAAACAGACCAATAAAAAATGACTCATACTTCAATTGAGAATATAAACGATAGCCTTGTTCGAATTTCAAGCAGAATACACTCATTACAAAATCTAATCATAGACTATCACTTTGAAGAAAAGCCGTGGTACGAGATTTGGGGACCTTATATTATTGCTATTACCGCTTCTTTACTTGCTATTTGGGGACAAATAATAATTTTTAGACTAAGCAGGACAAAAGAAATTAACATCAAGGTGGCAGAGCTTTATGGTAAATTAAATGCTCTCCATCCAGAATATAATATCTTATTCTTGAGATATAATAAAACAGATGTAGAATATCGCTTTCATAATTTTTTGGACAACCATTATCGTAAGATTATGTCTGAAGAAGAATGGGGGGCGGACTTAGGAGACTCTGAAAAAGATGAATTCTATAATACTCAAAAGTATTATTCATCACAATCAGACATACTTAATTCAAAAGGCAAAAAAGAATTCGAAGACTATAAGAATCAAAAATTGAAAGTAGTTGAAATTTTACATCAAATTCATTTTTATTATAAAGACAAACAACTTGAAAAACTAATAAACGATTTCCAAAACTTTTTTACTCATAAACCAAACTGGGAAAACTATAGTAAAGAAATGAGGAACGAATCTTATCTTAACAATTATATCACTGAGAAAATAAATCCTATATCTTCTGACCTCAAGACTCATTCAGAAAAAATATTCGAACGTATTAGAAATTTAAAAGCTTGACAAAAAAGACCCTTTTAATAAACAACGAACGCCTAACAGCACCTCCTATGTAAAGCAGTAATAATTTATACGTAAAAAAAACTTTACTGCGCACCACCTGCAAAAGAGCTGCAATTTCCAATCTCACAAAATAGGTGTGCGTTGCACGTTTTGTGCGCTACTCCCTCCGGTCAAACAAGGCGTAAGCCACAGGCGTATGGCATTGAGTATTTCAACAAATGAATTCTAACAATGGTTGAAATACATTCTTAAATTTAAAAATAAATGCAGTATTTTTGCTAAATTATAGACTTTAGCAATATAAATTCACCTCTTATCCATGTCAGAGAATAAAGATGCCCCGATAGATGAGCAAAAAGCCCTCGAATATTCGAATGCTTTTTCTGTATTTCTTGTGGAAAATGAACAGAGGATAATGGACGTTAGCGAGAGATTCTCAATTTATCAGATTAACTCCACCCCAATTGGTATTGGCGAAGCGAAGAAAAGAGTTACGGCATGGTTAGAGAATTTTGACAAAATTGGATTTACTAATTTCGGTAATGCGTTACATCTTCTAGAACAGTTTATTTTTGTTAGTAGCGGGGAAATTATTAATAAACTATCGTTATTGGCAAAAAAAGAGAATCTTCTAGGCGAGAAAATGCATGATACCTATATCACCCATCTAGGCGAAAATACAGAAAGCTCTTATAGACTTACTTCACATTTCAACACCAATCAAAATTTTTGTAGTGAATTGAAAAAACTGCTAGATGACATCAATTCAACGGACAAAATTAAGATATTATTTTTCGACGACTTTTTAAACAGCGGAGGGCAAATAAGAACAATTTTCTATTCGCTTCTTAATAAGTCTCTTCCTGCGGGTGAAATTGATGATGAATGGGGCGCAAGGACAAAACTAAATGATGAACAAATTGCCAAACTATACAACTGTGAGATTCATATATTCTATTATCTAGCTTTTGATGAAGGTATTGAAAAGTCTTCAAAAATTATTACTGATGAGTTGAAGCTCAATGTAAAATTTCATAAACATTCGATTGTAAACCTAAACAATGGCGCATTTGGAGATCTCATTGACCAAGAAAACATTTTTCACGGAACATCTGGTAGGATCGCTACAGATTGCCCTTTTCGGAGTAAAAAGTATGCAGACCTATCTGATTTCTATAAAGCCCTCAAGGAAGTTGGAATGCGACTCCTTGAAATCAATGAACCAGATTGGGAACCCATTAAACGTGAGAGTAGAATTCTAGGATATGGAAATATTTGCAGATTAATATCTACGGATTATAATATTCCTTCCATCACAATAACGGCACTCTGGCATAGCGGAAAAATTACCATTAATGGTAAAGAAATATACTGGAATGAATTACTACCAAGAAGAAAAAAAATCTTAAAAACTAAAAAAACAAATAATATGTCTGAACCGAATATTGGCTCAGAAGAAAATATCGCTGAACCTGTTAACACCAATATAGAAGAAAGTATCTCAGAGCCCATTAATGCAAACATAGAAGAAAAAATCATCCAAGAAATAATAATAACCTCTCCGGAAATTGTCGAGGAAAAAAAGATTGAACCTATCAAATTTGTGATTAGAAAATTCCGCTCGTTGGATGATGTAAAAAGGGTGGAAATCAGCCAAAGTTTAGGTGTATATAAATCAGAAATGCAAAATCTTACTCCAGATGAAAGAGATAAAGAAGTATTTGTGGAAATAAATAAACAAGGGTTGATTCTAAAATTATGGGAGAAGTTAACAGAAATAAAATGACAGTAATATAATTTAATCATTCTTTAAATATTAAAAAAATGAGTAATAAAGCTAATGAACTATTTTCTAATTGGTATGAAGCAGCCGATCCAAATCCTGCCGCAAGTATTTTACCTTTAAGAATAGACGCAATTAATAAGTTATTAAAAGAGAGAAAAACTGAGTTTTGGCTCGACCTAGTTAGAATTTATCTTGATTTGCCACCTAGGGATAGTAACACTCTCATCAAATTAAATGAAAAATTTGTCGCCTCTGATAGCAATTTCTCCACTGAAAATAATGCAAACTTAATAAGATGTCTTGCGTCAGCAATACTTTGCTTTAAGTTAGAAGGAGCAAATAACAAATTTAGCAATTTAACCTCCCTTGCAACATTAAATGCTAATTTCTTAGGGCAATATCAGACCTATGATAAGATCCCTGCAATTAGCTATGCGTTATCATTCTATAATACCCATTCAATTTCCACAAGAGAATTAAGTTATGTCGATTTTGAGGAAAGATTAGATGCGTTAACAAAAAGTGTTAAGGGGGCGACTGCTGAGACAAATACTACAACAATTAATGAGGCTGTATTGTCTATAATTGAAGAATTGAAAAAACTAAGTCAGGCTAATAAATCATTAGCGGAAGAGAGTAATGTGCTCTGGTGGTTATTTAGTGAATATAGTTCAACATCTGATAACTTTTTTAAGAACCTTAACAATTCTCATTTAGCACTAATTGCGGCAAAAGAGTTGTCAGGTTTGACAACATTTGATAATGGTTTTGCGGCCGTAGAACAAATATTAAGTAAGGCTCTTAACATAAGCCAAAATGTAGAAAACATTTCATTATTTGATGCAGTTAGTTCTATCCCCGAGCAATTGAAAAAAGACATTATCACTGAATTAGATTCCGAATTAAATGAAATGACTCCCTGTCTTCTAGCAATTAAAACATCCTTAGAATTTAAAGAAGGAGAGAATTGGAGTAATGTATATAAAAATTATTGCAATAATGGGGACGTTAATAATTCTTTTACGACTCTTGAAATTTCAATGCAGTTTTATAGAGAATTTTTATATTTAAATCTAATATAACATTAAGAGAAAATGGGAATAAGGAAATGTAATCAACCAAATTGTAAATTTAATGAAGATGGAAAATGCCTCGAAGGTCTTGGCGAAGCGTGTACCCATCAATTTGATGAAGAAAGTAATCCCATTGAAGATAATACTATAGAAGAAGTTCCCCAAAAAAGTCATACTTATGCTATTAAACTTTTTTCTGGAGACTATTTAGCTCTTGATGAGATTAAAATAATTACTCATAAATTTTCATATAAACTAATTACGATATTAGGAAACCCTAATTGTGGTAAAACAACTCTTTTAGCAACTCTTTATGATTTATTTCAAGTAGGTCCCTTTTATGAATTTATGTTTTCTGGTTCCCTAACTCAAATAGGATTTGAAAAGAGTTGCCATTCTTCAAGGCTACCTTCTGGAAATGATATTCCAGATACTGACCGAACTTCGTCTCAAACTTTTCAATATGCACATTTAGCCCTCAAAAAAAAGGATGCTTTAAACAAAAAAGCAATTAATCTTCTAATTTCGAATATTTCTGGTGAGAGGTATATGGATGCTCTTGAAAGAAGTCAAAGTATGAAAGAATTTAGTTTTATAAAGAAGTCTGACTTTTTGATTATAATGATTGATGGAAGCAAAATCGCTAACTTAAAAGAAAGAAGTGGTGAACTATTTAATACAAATGCATTTATACAAAAGGCTATTGAAGAAGGGGTTTTTGATAAACAAACCGATTTAAAAATTATTTTATCTAAATGGGATTTACTTCAAACTGATACGACTTTTAATTTTTCTGAAACTATAGAAGAGCCAATAAATAAGAAGTTCCAAAATCGAGTAAATAGCATTGCGTTTACAAAAATTGCGTCACGTCCTTTAAAACAGGATGAAGATGTTAAATTAGCATTTGGTATACATGACCTCTTAATTGAATGGTGCGAACCAAAACAAAGTAAAGTTTATCGCATTGATCCGCCAAAAAAAAGCTCAAGGTCTTTTAGTAATTATAAATTTAACAAAGAGAAATAATGAGTGAAAAAAACATATTATTTGCAGGATTGCCTTCCTCTGGTAAAACTACTTTTATAGCGGCATTTTGGCACTTCCTAACCGACTCAACAAGTGAAAATTTAATCTCTTTAAACTCATTGGCAGGAGATAATGGTTATTTGAATGGGATTTGCCGACAATGGCTAAACTTTAACCCCGTAACAAGAACTAATCCAAACGGTGAGGAAATCGTCGCAATGAATATCAAAAACAATCAAAATGGACAAAATGCTATTCTTAAAATACCCGATTATTCTGGCGAGGTTTTTAGAAATATATTTGATTTAAGAGAATGGAGCACATTATTTGATACATTAATTGATGAAACTGATGGGATTGTCCTATTTGTTAATCCGACAGAGAAAATGAATCGCCCACAGTTTATTACAATTGAAAACGAAATACTTGGTCTTTTTGGTGAGGAACTGTATGCTAAAAATACCGGTGATAAAAAATCCTGGAATGTGGCTTTTGTGCCTCATCAAGTCAAGTTAGTAGATATTCTACAGTTCATTGAATATAAAAAACCAAAAAAACTACCGCTTAAAATAACTATTGTGATTTCAGCTTGGGATTTGGTTATAAATAATAATCATACTAAAAATTATTCTCCTGTAAGATTTCTATCCACTTATTTACCTTTGCTATTTCAATTTTTGGTATGTAATGAAGACAAATATAAAGTTGAGTATTTTGGTGTAAGTGCTCAAGGCGGCAATTACGATGGCATTGAAGCTAATGAATTGATGCGTAAAAAGCCAGAACAACGAATATTAGTACGAGAAGAAGATTCGATAACAAATAATATTGCAAAACCCATTTTTTGGGCAATGGAATGAAAATAAAAATTAATCAAAGTTTGCATGGATATGAGAATGGGCACCAACTATTGGCCTGTTCAATGGAACTAACTACCCTATTAAAAAAGGTATTGTTATTTCAAACTGATTTGTCAGGTTCAAACGTAAGTAAAGGATTTGAAACATATATTACTGGTTATCCAATTGAAGAAAATAATTTGTATGCTTTCAGTAGAACCTGGTACGCCGATGAAATGAAGCGCCCTGGTTGTGTATGGACACATACTTTCTTGATTGACTTTTCTGATTTAAGTTTGATGGAAGATTTTCAGGTTTTTCTGGAGCTTTTTAAACGTCCAGTCACAGGAGAATATACTTCATACAATGAGGAAATTGAAATTGATACTAAAATTGCTTTTAAAAGCGAATTAACAGATGATTTTTCAATTAAAAAATTGCTTTTAAATTCTCTTTATAAAACTCCTGAAAAAACAATTTTTTTTCCAAGCGCAACTCCCCAAATATTTGAAAAAACAATTATTTCATTATGGAGTGACCAATGGCCAAGACTAAGAAGAAATTTCTTTTTTTGTACAGGAGCGTTAAGCCTTAAAGCATTTAATGGTCGTGAATTTGATTTGCAGATTATACCGAAGAATATTATTTCTAATGTAGAAAAACAATCTATAAATCCATTAATACTTGATTTAACTGAAAAAATCGATTCCCCTTGGATTGATATATTAAGTAAATACCAAAAAACTGAAATCAGAAAATTTCTTTGGACTTTTGGTGCAGACATAGAAGGCAAGAGAAATAATTATATACCCTTACTTAAATTATTTAGGTCACTTCATTCTTCTGAATTTAGTTTAGCCGAAACGAATAGATATATAAATGAGTATTTTCCAGATTCTGAAAAAGGAAAATTTTTAAAGAAAAGTTTTTATGGGTTAAACTCAATTCTTCCAGTTTCAGAAAAGGAGCTGGTAAATTATTTATTATCTAATGGAACTCTATCATCTTTAAATTACAATGAACTACATATTTCAGAAAGAGTTCTAAATTTAATTCATAATCAAGAGCTATCAGTTGATGAGTTTATAGACCTCTTTAAAAAACTCAACTCATATGGCATTGATGACAGTTTCTGGAAAAAAGTAGATTTATCAGTAGATTTTGTCGTTAATTTATTAGAACTTGACAACAGCCTTATTTCCATCTTGATTGAACGTTGGCCAAATTTAGTAGAAGAAGAAAAAGTGTGGAAATTGGACTATTCTGTTCAAAAAGAAATCTTAAACGTTCTGAATAGTTCAAATATAAATTTTGAAAAGGTTTTTACAGCCATAATTTATTCGGGTAGCGACATAATTTTTGAATTTCGTAAGGTTTTTGGAGAGATCGTCACTAACCAAACTTTGCACTCTATTAATTTGGACAAAGGAATTGCTATTAACGAAGAATGGAGCGAATACGTTTTCCAAAAAGACCAAGCCACTTATAATTGGTTTTTAGAGAATAGGTCCAATCTTACCAGGCCTATTTTTGTTTTGGTATTTAGATTCATGAATGTTAAACAAATTGGATACATTAAGTTTGAGGCAAAAGAATTACTAAACGGGTACGATTTAATAAAACAAGGCGCGACGACGAATTTTTTTAATTTAACAGCTTGTAAATTATTAGGGGTTGGATACAATGATACAATAAAGAAAAGTCATTTGCTTGTTGAGCGATTTTTTCCATACGTGTACAGCGAAATATGTTCTAAAAAAATTGGAAATGAAATTTGGAAGTACACTTCTAAAGAAAACACAGTTCGAGATTATGATGATTTTTTCAATCCCTTTACGGTAATGTCTTATTTCCAAAAAAGCAAACGAAATAGGTTTGAAGTAGAAAATTGGAATATTGGTAGACAATTAGTTGTTAAAACAGTTAACCAATACATAAATAATTCATGGCCCCTTAAATCATTTGCAGTAAGCTTAAGTGGGGAACAAGAGTTCCGAGAAGCACTATTGTATTGTTATACATTTGAAAAGGGGACGTCTTTTTTAAAAAAATTTATGTACGAAATTAAACAAGATAGAGTTAAACTGAACTACAATCAGGTTCAAATACTAAGAAAAATGCTGTTATAAAAAGAGTTCAATATTCTTACAATCCTTACCTATCTTTAAGTATGTTAAAATTTACCCCATCTTCCTTCTTAACAAAATTTTAACAATCCTATTTATACACCCGCAAGTAGTGTTCTTTGACCCGCACTTAGAATTGTTGCACCGGCATATATTACTTAAAAACTTCTTTTTGTTGGTCGAATAAAAAGTTAGCATCTACCCCGTATTCCATTACCAACGCCCATAGTAGTATCATGGGTACATCTTGTTTTCCTGTTGCAATATTACTCATCACATCAATTTCATAACCGTATTTTTCAGTGATGTCCTTGTAACTATCCACCAGCCTTTTTTGTTTGAGCTTGTTATAGGCTTCCATGAATTTATGTGCAACGATACTTTTTTCTTTAAAGTCACCGGTAAATTTTTTAACTTTTTTCTTTGCCATTGTGTCTCCAATTAATCAATTATACGCATCAGAATCACTTCTTTTTTTTGTTTTGCCCCATGACCACCTGGATAAGTTTATCCTGCGTATCCATCAGCTTTTTGTCCTTTTCCTTTAATTCTTTATCCTTGTCTCTCAACTGCTTTTTGTAATAGTCAATCGTTTTTTTTAAATCGAGAATTTCTTTCTCTACATTATTCATGTATTGTTTCATTTCCTTTCGTTCCTTGGGCGGCATTCCCTGAACGATTTTTTCTGCAACAGAAATGTTTCCGGTAACATGTCCCTGAAATACGGGAGTGATGTTAGATACTTTATTGTTATTACCGGAGACATTGTTATTATTGGTTACCACGCTTTCACGCAATAGTTTTTCTTTTACCGGACCATTGACTGCAAACACAAAATTTGCATTCAGGCCCAGTGAATTGACCGCTTCGTATATCGCATCAAGACTGACGTAGCGTCCGGGACCTTTGCCGATCCTATGAAAATTACTCCGGTCTTTTTTTACTTTCCCGACAAGTTCCGGATTGCTTTTATCATCCCATGACATTTCCTCCATCGCCTCAACAAAATTCTTCGACACTAATGTTTTTATTTCTGTTTTTTCTAAACTTTTAACTTCTTGTTTCATAATCAGTTATAAATTATTTGTGGTCAAACTGGATTAATTTAATTAAAAATGTTGTCAAAATATTTGGATATGTTGTCAAATTGGTAATATATTTGCTCAGTTCTTTAATTATCCGTTGTCAAATATACAACAATAATAATTAAAAAAGAAAACAAGTTTTACAAAATCTGAAAAAATGTTTACACAAGAGGATGTTAATATCATTAAAAAAGAGCTGCCCTCCAGCGCCATCATGGAGATCTATCAAAAGACAGGTATCTCCCGCCCCACCATTTACCGTTTCCTTAATGGAAAGAAAATACGTACCGATTCCCAGCAGCGCATCTATGTGGCCGCATTAAAAATAATTGAACGTGATAAGGTTAAAACCAGCAAGATAAAACGGGAACGTTCACGCATATTGAAATCATAAAAAAAATATGAAACACGAAAAAAATAAAAATCAGATATGGTTCAAAATCCTCTCTCCTCAAGGAAGAGATTTAGACAATGAGCTGAAAAAGTGGATACTCCCGCAAGGAATTAAAAAAGGAGAATGGTTTATTTCTCCTTCCAGAATAGGAACATGGCTGGTCACCGATCCAAAAGAATTCATCCAAAAAACGAACAGGGTGTTTGTCGTCGAGTTCACGGACGAAGCTCCCATCATTGAATTGCCTGGAATGATATGGGTAAGAAAAGCGCGGTTGGTGAGGGAGGCCACAAACCTCGACTTGAAAAGATTCTCTATTTACAGAGCCTTCCGGCAGATTGTTTAATTTTTTTTTAACTACTCAATACACTTATGCAAATAAAATCAATCTCATGGGAATATGTCGGAACAGAACATTGTTTATGGAAAGGCAAAACAGATGGACTACTCTGCCATATCCGTTTTTTTATTACAGCTACAGGAAGAGACGAAGAAGAATATCTTCTGCGAACTGATACCAATGGCATCGCCAACGAGACCTGCATAGGTCTTGAAAACACAAAAGCAAAAGCTCAGGAATTGTTAAACAGATATGCATTAAGCATTGTCATCGGATAAATAGTAGTAGTGAATAAAAAATTTAAAATTTTAACCAATGAATATACGATTAGAATACTCCCCCACTGAAGGGAAATTCAGGCAAAGTCAGCCATCTGAGAAAATGGACAAGGTCAAAGACTATGAACTGCTTTGTTGTTTTATAGAAAAAGAAAGGGCTGCACGATTTGTCCAGGCAATACTTTTAAAATACCGTGACCTGGAAGACCTCAGCAACAGAGTGCATCCTCCATTAGTTCTGTTAAAAGAAGAGCTGGGGCAATTCGTTACAGAAGACATACAACTGTTGGAAGAACACATGAACAGCACCTACAAAAGGCGTTTAGAATTACTCGCAAAAAACAAATCGAGATTATTATAAATAAAAAAACTTAAAAAATGAAAAAAAAGAAATTTTTAAGAGTGCTGCTATTCATAGTAATAGTAGTCCTTGCCATCCTCTTGACCTTTGCAGAAGAATTGTATAAATGGGCATTATTGCAAGTGAGTAAGGTCAGCTTAAACTATCAGTCATTGTTATTTGTCAAACAGCTAACAAAATGATTGTTATACATTATCCAACCGCCTATAAAGCATTAGATGGCTTTATAGATGCGTTCAATGAACGTGTGGCTCATAAGAAAGAAAGACTCCGTACAGGAGCTGTAATGACTGCCAAGGAGCTGATCCGTATTTATGGTATTTCCCTACTCAAAGCAAATGGGTGCCAGGAAATAAAAGAAGAAGAACTACCGTCCCTTCAAACGAACAATCAACAACTTGCAAAATTAGTTAAGTGTAGTTCCCGGACTATTCAACGGCACATCCATAAACTCCATTCAGCGGGAATTATCACCCACAAAGTATTTCATGGCTCCAACTCCAATTTTGAGTTGTTGATAAACCCAAAAATCCTGTTAGTAAAACAGAAATTAACTGTTGATAACACCCAAAAACAGTTCAGACAGGAAATTGAAAGGGCGGAGCAAAACCACCTAAAATCAACCTTTTTAAAATTTTCAAAGACAAATTGTCCTCATACATATTCTAGTAACACAAGTAACAAAATAAATAATTTAGTAATAGGGGTTGATAACTCATTTCTGCCTGCCTCTGAAGCAAGAGAAAATGAGTTTAAAAATAGTTTGCAACCACTTTCTAAAAAAAAGACTGGAAACACAGGGGAAATTGCTTATTCGGTGGTTGAAAAAGAATTTTTCAAAAAAGAAAATTCAGAGACAGGGGAAATTGCTTCGCGGGCGGAACAATCGGGACACAGGGACGTTGCGCCTGATCCTGCCCGCGACAATTCCTTATCTTTTTATGCCAGTTTGTTGTGGATGACCGCACGTAACCTGCTCTACAAGGAGACCTATCTTACGGAACGTCAGGTAGAAATTGGGGAAAAATTAATTCGGAAACTGTACGAACCCGTAGCTACTCATAATCTTTCAAACGTCCACAGTCATTATATAGAACGGATTTCACTCGTTGCAAAATACATTAAGAAAGATCCCGAACATCGTTTTGTTCAATTGCCATATCGTTATTTCGACACCAATAATCCAAAAGGATTTGTAGGTACAAAGAAATGGCACCAGGCAGATCGGGAGCGAAAAAGAGAGGTAGAACGTGAATTGATCTTAAGCCGTGTGATCCGCAGGTATCAGAGCAATGGCCAAAAAGAACCGGCTAAGAGAAAACCGGTACTTCAACTCTTCCGTGAGTGTGAAAACACTATCGGTAAGTTTAATGATCCGTCATTAACACAACGCTTTCATGCTGCGGTTTTGCAACATGAAACCTTTCGGCAAATTTCTTACGCCCATTAATTTTTCAGTTGTAAATCACCACAAAAAAATAAAGCTATGTTAAATAAATTAAATACCGATAAGCAGGCAAATAAAAGAGTTCAGCGGTTTCTGCTTCATTCATCCACAGAAGAAAACATTGAACTTACCCACGCACGATTGGTCATCAACATCTACATCATCACCGGCACTGTTGCAGTTCATCTGTATGAACAGCAACGATTTGTTAAAACACTTCCAATAAGAGCTATTATAGAGTTCTTTGGTAAAGAGTACGATGAAACAAAAGTTAGTTTCATTTCTGAGCATCTGAAAAAAATTGCTGAAGACAACAATGTCCCGTTTTTAAAAGCTAACATCCTGATCTGCGACACCAAGGGCGAGCTGAAAGCGCATTTGTACTATGAGAACAAATATGTGAAAAGCCTTTCAACTATTGAGTTATTAAGAACTATTTGTTAAAAATTATGAGTAAAGAAATAGAATCCAATAAGCTTTTAGCCGAACAAGAGGCATCAGATGCTTCTTTAGAAGTTGTTCATTCAAATTCGAGCCGAGAGAAGCATTTAGAAGGGTTTTCAGAGAACGAGAAAAAAATAATACGACTCATGGCAAGGATTTTTGTAAAATCTATATTAAATTTGCCTAATAAATAACTTTATTATGTTAAATAACAAATTGCAAATTTATGAAAAAAGCGTATCAATACATTCGCATCTCCCAAGAAGATCAGTCCAATTTCAGTTTATCCGGGCAACAGAAAATGAACGAAGAGTTTGCTCAAAAGCACAATATCGAGGTAGAGCAGCTATTTATTGATGATGGTTATTCTGCCAAAAACTTTGACCGCCCCAACTGGAGGGCATTAGAGCAGTCATTGTCAAAGAACAAGAACAGAATTGATTATCTCATCGTTACTAAGTATGACCGCTTGATCCGCAATGCTGCGGAAGGTTTAGCTTTTATCGAAAAGCTGGAACAGAAATGGAACATCAAGCTACTTTCTGTAATGGAGAATTTCTTTATTGATCCACATTCTCCCTTTTTCTTCAAGATGCGTGCGGATTTGTTAGTGACCGCAGAGTTTGAGAGGAGGGTCATATCCGACCGGTCTAAATTTGGGGTGTGGTCGGCAAAAACGCAAGGGAAATTTATAGGTGTAGCTCCATTTGGTTATGATAATGCCCGTGATGAAAAGGATAAACCCATCCTGGTGATCAATCCGCAGGAAAAGGAAATTGTAGAAGATATTTACCAGAATTTTTTGGATGATGTGCCTTTTCCAATGTTGTTGAAGCGAGTACGTGAAAGGGGGTTTAAGATGAAAGGGCATGATGCGCTGTATCGAATTTTATCAAACCATGTCTATGGCGGTCTCATTAAAGCACCTTCCTACAAAGATGAGAAACCCCAAGTGGTAGAGGCCACACATGAAGCCATCATTCCCAAAGAGATTTTTTGGCAGGCTTATTACAAACTTCAGGATAAGATACATCCGCAAGGCCCTAAGACGATTGATGATAACGTTCCTTTACGCGGTTTCTTATTATGCCAGTCTTGTGGAGGATTACATACTGGAGGTAAATCAAAGGGCAGGTCAGCTTATTATTATTACTATCGCTGTAAAAAATGTAACGGCGAGAATTATAGTACACGTACCGTCCATTATGAATTGGGAGAGATACTTAAACATCTTTCATTAAAAGAGAAATATATTCAGGCGCTCAGAATAGAGTCAGACATGCGCTTAGAAATGAGTTTAAAAGACCGTAACCATAGACTTAGCAGAGCGAAGTCGGAATATGCCACGATAACTAAAAATTTGAACTCGTTGGAGGAAAAGTACATCTCGAATAAGATAGAGCAACCTACTTATGACAAATGGTATCCAACCTACGCACGGGAACAAAATAGTAAATCTCTTGAAATATTAGAACTTGAAAAAGACGATAGCAAGACCCGAGAATTATATGACAATGTGCTTCCTTATCTTTCCGACTTAAACTTTATATACAATAAGGCAGAAGATGTAGAGGAGAAACAATCCTTTTTAAAGGGTATTTTTTGGGGTGGTTTTACCAAAGAAAAGATAGGTGGTCGAACCGAATTAATCAACCCTATGTTTTATCCAAACTCCTTGAAAATAGGCGAGTTGCTAAGAGTTAAAAATGTGGGAAAATCCAACGATATTGAGGATTTTCCCACTTGTACCCGGGACCGGAGTCGAACCGGTACGGTTTCCCACAGGTGTTTGAGACCAGCGCGTCTACCAATTCCGCCACCCGGGCATTAAAAAACTGGAAAAATATTTTTTGAATCGGGTTGCAAAACTATTCATTTGTTTTTGATTCGCAATAAAAATACAAAGTAAAATTCCAAACTATTTGTCCATACGCCATTTTTCATTACATTTGCACTCCCAAAAAATAAGCTCAATGGCTGACTATAAAGTAAAACTATTTGCAGGTTCCAGTTCCTACTATTTGGCAGAAAAAGTTGCCAAAAGTTACGGTCAGGAATTAGGTAAATCATCTTTGCTTCGTTTTAGTG
>Ga0068855_100005903_pt1 | contig 14931 bp, 15 predicted proteins | sample KBSCornC52_FD_66592 | JGI IMG/M metagenome (GOLD analysis project Ga0068855, IMG submission 66592) | Corn rhizosphere microbial communities from Kellogg Biological Station, Michigan, USA - KBS Corn C5-2 | ecosystem: Host-associated > Plants > Roots > Rhizosphere > Soil ...
CCACCTTTCCTACGTCGCCGACCTCAATCGCTACTTCGACGCCCTCGCCGCCGCGGCGCCGAATCGCGTCAAGAAGTTCTCGCTCGGAAAAAGCGAGGAGGGACGAGAGTCGATCGTCGTCGCGATATCCGACGAAGCGAACATCGCCAACCTCGAGCAGAATCGCCTCGCACTCGGTCGCCTCGCCGATCCGCGTGGACTCGCGCCCGCGGATCGCGCGCGAATTATCCGGGAGGCGAAGCCTGTCTATTGGTTGAGCGGATCGATTCACTCGCCTGAAACCGGCAGCCCCGAGATGCTGATGGAGCTCGCGTATCGCCTCGCCGTCGACGAATCCGATTGGGTGAAGGACATCCGCGCCAACGTCATCACGCTCATCACGCCGGTCACCGAGACGGACGGGCGCGATCGCGAGGTAGACGTCGTCAAGGAATCGCTCGCGCTCAAGCTCGGAAACAACGCGATTCCCCTCATTTATTGGGGCAAGTACACCGCGCACGACAACAATCGCGACGGCATGGTGATGTCGCAGAATCTCACGAAGAACTTTCTGCGCGGATTCCTCTACTGGCATCCCACCGTCGTCCACGATCTGCACGAGTCGGTCCCCTTCCTCTACACCAGCACGGGGACCGGTCCGTACAACGATGAGTACGATCCGATCGTCGTCGACGAGTGGCACACTCTCGCCTACCAGGAAATCACCGAGCTGACGCGCCGAGGATTGCCGGGCGTGTGGACGCACGGGTTTTACGATGGATGGGCGCCGAACTACACGCTCCTCGCCGTCGCGAATCTCCACAATTCGATCGGCCGCTTTTACGAGACCTTCACGTCGAGCGGAGCAGGATGCACGACGGTGCGACTTCCGGTCGCCGATACGTCTCGCCGCTGGGACCGGCCGAATCCACCGGTGAACGGCCTCAAGTGGTGCATCCGCAGCAACATCAACTATCAGGAATCGGGCGCGCTCATCGCGCTCAAGTACACAGCCGACCATCGCGAGACCTTCCTCGAGAATTTCGTGTCGAAGAGCGAGCGCATGATCGACCGTGGGCGCACGAGCGCGCCATACGCGTTCGTAGTTCCACGAAATCAGCGTCATGCCGCCGAGGCGGCTGATCTGGTGAATCTGTTCCGTGCGCAGGGGACAGAGGTGAGTGTCGCCACGAGCGACTTCTCACTCAAGCGTCCCGCGGCGAAGCGTCCAACCGCTGATTCCGCGGCGCCCGAAAAACCCGCTAAGGATTCCGCAATAAAGGCAAAGGATTCCACCGTCCAGGTTCACGCCGGCGACTGGATTGTCAGGCTCGATCAGCCGTATGCCGCGACCGCGCGCACTCTCCTCGCGATCCAGCACTTCAAGGCCGACGATCCGCCTCCCTACGACGACACCGGCTGGACGCTGGACGAGCTGCGTCACGTGCAGACGCTAAAGATCTCCGACTCCACGATCCTGTCGAAGCCGATGCAGATGCTTACGACCGACGCGCACGTCGAAGGCAACGTCGCATCAGGACCTGGCACGCTCCTCGTGCGTCACCTCGGCGACTGGCGCTCGGCGGTTCTTCCCTGGAAAGTTGCGCCGAGCACAGTGAGCATTGCCGAAGCGCCATTTACTGTGGGCGGGACGAAGTACGCGGCCGGCACCTATATCATTAACAACCTCACCGATGCCACGCGCAGTGTCCTGAAATCGCTCGCCCTGAACGGTGTCGCCGCGAGCGGCGCGATCAGCGCGCGCCAGCACCCGATCCGGGTTCCGCGCGTCGCGCTCATGCATTCCTGGCTCGAGACACAGAACGAAGGATGGGTGCGCTACGCCTTCGACCAGATGGGCATCCCCTACAAGTACATCAGCGACCAGTCTCTGCGGCAGCCGGGAGCCCTAGACAACATCGACGTCGTGGTGTTCCCGCACGTCAACGGAAGCCCGAACGCGCTCGTGAACGGGCGGCCGATGGTTGGGCCGCCGATTCCGTGGAAGAAGTCCGCGCTGACGCCGAATCTCGATCTGTGGGATCAGACGGACGACATTCGTCCGGGCATGGGGCTCGAGGGCGCGGCAACTCTGAGGCGTTTCATCGAGCGCGGCGGACTTCTGTTGACGTCCGGCAACTCGAGCATCCTTCCCATTACGCTCGGCTTCAACCCAACAGTGAGTCAGGTGATAACGACTCGTCTCAACGCCCGCGGATCCATAATTCGTGTTCAGCCAGCGCCAGGAGCCGCGCTGAGCCCGATACTGTATGGCTATGAGAGCACCAGCTTCCCGATTTATTTCAGTCAGGCTCCGATCTTCAACGTGACGCCGAAGGATACGGTTCTGGCCGAAGGGCGTGACCCGGCCTTCGCGGAGCAACAGGAGCGGATGCGGGCTCACGTTATTCTAAGATTTCACGACAAGGCTGATTCACTGCTCGTGTCCGGGCTCCTCGCGAATGGAGACGAGCTCGCCGGTAAAGGCGCCGTGGTCGATGCGCCGGTCGGTACTGGTCACGTGGTGATGTTCGGGATCAGGCCGCTGTGGAGATGGGAATCGCAGGGTAGCTTCGCGCTGGCGTTGAATGCGATCGCGAATTGGGATCATCTGAGCTTCTAATCGATTCCTCAACCGCCCAAACTTTCACTCTGGGACTCAATACGCATATGCGCCTTTATCACGGCTTGTTGTTCCTAATCGCAATTTCGGGCAGCGCGTTCGGCCAAAACGTCAAACCGGCCACGGAGCGCCTTGCCACCCAGAACGCGCTTTTCGAAGAACAGTACCAGTCGGATCTGCGCAACTTCCCCGAGCGCGCCACCGCGTTCGGCGATCTTCGGTACAACGACAAGCTGGCCGAGTACTCGCTCGCGGCCCTGAGTGAGCGTCATAGGGCGGACCAGGATTTTCTTGCCCGGCTCGAGGCCATACCAACATCGGGCTTCTCGGAACAGGACCAGCTATCACACGATCTGCTTATTCGTGTCCTGGGCCAGCGTCTCGCCGACTACGATCTCAAAGAGCACGAGATGCCGATCAACCAGTTCAACGGCATCCATCTGAGCCTCGCCGATCTGCCGCTGTCCGTTCCATTGGAGAGCGCCAAACAGTACGAGGACTACATCGCCCGCCTTCACCAGGTCCCGCGCGTCCTCAACCAGACAATTGAAGTCCTCCGTGTCGGCATGAACGACGGGCTAATGCCTGTTCGATTCTGCTCGAGAAAATCCCCGTTCAGGTTCAAGGCATCATCGACGCCGATCCTTTCCTCATTCCCACGAAGAAATTTCCGGCGACCATCTCTCCGGCGGAACAAGAGCGGCTGACGAAGCTGATTACCGACGCGATCAATGTCGACGTCATTCCGGCGTACAGACATTTTGCCGACTTCGTCCGCACTGAGTACGCCCCTCGCGGCCGCACTGCGCTCGCCGTCACCTCTCTGCCGGATGGCGCGAAGCGGTACGCCAACGACATCTACGCCCGCACCACCACACGCATGACCCCGGACGAGATCCATCAGCTCGGCCTGCGCGAGATCGTCCGCATCCAGACCGAGATGCTCGTCATCGCCAGGAAGGCGGGCTCGGCGGACGTGGCTTCATACCGCGCTTCTCTAAAAACGAATCCGAAATACATCCCGACCTCCTCGGAGCAGATCCTGGACGACTTCCGTCGCTACATCGCCCAAATGCAGCCAAAGCTTCCTGAATTGTTCACGCTGCTTCCGAAGTCGCCTGTCACAGTCGAGGCCATACCCGCTTTTCAGTCCGCTGCCGCCACGCATTACGTCACGGGAAGTCCTGATGGCAAACGTCCAGGACGCGTCGTCGTTGCAACCTCTAACTTCGCGGCGCGCTCGCTGATCAACGACGAGGCGATCGCGTACCACGAGGGCATCCCGGGACATCACATGCAGCTCTCGGTGCAGCAGCAGCTCACGGGCTTGCCCAAGTTCCGCCTGCATGGACTCGGCTTCAACGCATACACCGAAGGTTGGGCGCTGTACGCGGAGCAGCTCGGCAAGGAGGTTGGCTTTTATCAGGATCCGGCCTCGGATTTCGGACGCCTCTCGTCCGAGCTCTTTCGCGCTGTGCGGCTGGTCGTTGATACCGGGATTCACTCCAAGGGATGGACGCGCGACCAGGTCGTGGAATTCATGCGCAGGTCAGGCGCGGTCGACGAACCCACGATACAGTCGGAAACGGACCGCTACATTGCGTGGCCAGCGCAGGCGCAAAGCTATAAGCTCGGGCAGCTCAAGATCCGCGAGCTTCGTCAACGCGCCCAGCAGGCATTGGGTCCGAAGTTCGATATCCGCGCGTTTCACGACGAGATGCTCGACGGCGGTACACTACCACTCGACCTTCTCGAGTCTCGGACAGACAAGTGGATTGCGCAACAGCGATCCAAATAACTGGGACTGAAGACTACCTGCTGGGTGCAATGAGCGGAGCAGCTGATGGCTGCGGGCGGCCGCGTTGGCGGGAATGACTCCCGGCTATTGCAGGAGCTGATGGAGTCGCGCCCCGTGGGCGCGACTCGAGATAACCTGCACGCCGTCGCGCAACATTAGCGCGTACTCTCCATGCGCATACGTCTCGGCGCGGGAGATGTGGTCGATGTTCACGATGACTGAGCGATTGACGCGCACGAAGCGCTGGGGGTCGAGCTTCTGCTCGAACGCTTTCATCGTGTCGCGGACGAGGTGAGCCTTGCCGAGCGCGTGGAGACGGACGTAGTTGCCCTGGGCATCGACCCAGTCGACATCTTCGGCGCGAATGAAATAGAGCCCTTGATGGCCACGAACCAGAAATCGCTCAGCGTAGGATTTCTCCCGGCGGAGTGAGTCGATGAATGACCGGAGCTCAGCATCCAGGCGCGGCTCGCGGAGCTGTAGCTTTTCTTCCGCGCGCCTGAGCGCCCGATCAAATCGTTCCTGGTCGAATGGCTTCCTCAGATAATCCGCGGCACTCGCGTCGAACGCTCGAACGGCGAATTCGTCGAACGCCGTGACGAAGATCACTGCCGGGAGGTTCGCTTCCGGCGAGGAGCCCTCGAGAGCAGTCGCGACTTCGAGACCATCCAGGCCCGGCATCCGGATATCGAGGAAGAGCAGCTCCGGGTCGTGTGCAACTATTGCATCCATAGCCGCGGGTCCGTCTTCACACTCTGCTACGATCGTGAAGTTGGGATGCGCCCGTAGCAGCTCTCGAATCCTTTCTCTGGCGAGGGGCTCGTCATCCGCAACTACCACCCGACGGCTGGTCATCTAGACGACCGTTTTGTCGCGCGCCGCATAACTGGTCGCTCGAAAGGGGATCGCGATGTGGACATCGGTTCCCTCTCCCGTGCGCGAGCGGATCGTAAGAGACGCGCGACCCGAATAGAGCTCGGCGAGCCGCTTCCTCGTGTTGGCCAGCCCGATTCCATTTCCGGGTGAGCTCGCAGCATCATCGATACCAGGGCCATCATCGCCGACAGTCAACTCCAGCGAGCCATTGTTGCGGGAAGCCGCGATCGTTATTCGCCCCGGACCGGGACGGCGCGCGATTCCGTGCTCGAGTGCGTTCTCCACGAGCGGTTGAAGAATGAACGCGGGAACCAGCGCGTCGGTCACTGACGCGCTCACATCCCGCTCGACCGAGAGACGCGACCCGAAGCGCACCTGCATTATCGAGAGATAGGAATCGAGCAGGTCCATCTCCTCACGTAATGAGATCTCCTGCTCCTCGGGACTGCGCAACGTGGCGCTCAGGAGATCGGCAAGCTGCATGACCATCCTTTCAGCGCCCTCTGGATCACGACGTATGAGAGTCGTGATGCTGTTCAACGTGTTGAACAGAAAATGCGGGCGGATCTGTGCGGTCAGGGCATCGAGCCGAGCGCGAGTTAGTCTCTGTTCCAGTATCAGCGCCTGTCGCTCGCGCGCGCGGAGTCGACGATAGAATTCCACGCCGTGAATCGCCGCCGATGCGGCCCAGAAAATCATCAGCTCTGTAACGGCGTTCGCCGCGAGAACGCCAGTGAGTGTCAGGCTTTCAGGCCGCCCGAGGCGATGTTCGATCGGGAGCAGAAGCGCGTACTTCAGAACCACGAACAACATGGGGGTCGTGAGCTGCACCGCGACGTTCCGTAGCGTATCGGGACCACCCAGGGGAAAACGTCTCGCGAGCCAGACGAGGGCGGGCAAAAAGAGCGCGCATGTGTACCAGTCCAGCATGCGAACGCCGACCAGAAATCCCCAGCGAATTGGCTCACCGACGTACCCGAGATACATGGCAGCCTGAAGGACTGACATGAGCGCGAGAAGCGTCCAGACCGCAAAGCCAAAGGCCCACCAGGCTGCGGCGTGCGAAGGAGCTGGTTCCGTTGGTTGATCTAGCTCGTTTGCCATGACTCTCCTGTCCGAGTGCCAATCTATTCGACAGCGCAAATCCCAGACATAGACAAGGGACCAACCTGCTGGGAGGTGCCGCGGTCACGCCGTCGCGCGGGTTCATCCCTTTTCGCTTGAGCAATTCCGCCCGGCCGCCCACCCTCACATGCGCGACTTCCGACGGCCGCCGGATCCGCGGTTAAGAGCTTCGATGAAACTCCAACGCGGCCACCACGACCCTGAACGGAGACGACAATGAGATGCATCCGGAGCATAAGCCGTCCGGCGATCGTCGCGTTAATGATCGCCGGCACTGCACTTCCAGCCGCGGCGCAATCGAGTGCCGATACCGCGGCAATCCGAGCTGCCGCGCTCGACTACATCGACGGATGGTATACCGCGGACGGCGCGCGAATGGAGCGAGCACTGCATCCCGAGCTCGCGAAACGGAACGTGACCACGGATCCTGCTTCGGGCCGGAGCCGTCTCATCCAGATGAGCGCCATGACGCTGGTTCAGAGCACGCGTCGGGGTGGCGGCTCCGACATCCCCGCTGCCGAACGTAAGGACGAAGTCCGCATTCTGGACATTTTTGGGGGAGCGGCAAGCGCGCGGGTGACAGCGGCAACGTGGGTAGATTACATGCACCTTGCCAAGGTGAATGGCCACTGGGTGATCATGAACGTCCTCTGGGAGAATAATCCCCCAAAATGAGCGCGCACTCTTTGGTGTCGCGCTACCAAATCCGTTTTGGCTTACTTCCACTCGTCGCTCGGCTGCTCGTTACGTCCGAATTCCTTGTCGCCGTAGGCGGCAAGATTTTCGGCTGGTCGGATCAGGCGGCCTACATGCAGTCGAAGGGAATGGCGATGATCGTCCCGCTGCTGGCGATGGCGCTCGTCACCGAAGCGGTGGGCTCACTTTGCCTCATCACCGGATATCGAGCGCGCACCGCTGCCGCGGTGATGTTCGTCTACCTCGGTATCGTCAGCGTGCGCCTTCACGCCTTCTGGAATCAGGCCGGCAACGCTGCAGGCATGAACGAGACGCAGTTCTTCAAGAACCTCGGCATGATGGGGTGCCTGCTCATGATTTCGGTTTATGGGCCCGGGCTCTGGACGCTCCCGCCGCCCCGACACGCTTCCTGACCGGACCGGCGGACATTCGAGTGTCCCAACGCGTACGGTTTTCCTTGCGCTCACGCGTGAAATGCCACCAGGGTTGAACGGGCCCACCTTCCATGTACCGGACCGCGGAAATGAAGGTGTCCAGGACACACGGATCGTGACGCACGCCGGTTCGTTTGCATAGCGTGGTGTACAGGACGTAAGGATCCTTTCCTTTGAGCTGAGCGGGCCGTTTGATTCCGGCGCGCTCCAGGCTCTCCGCGAGCGAAGGTCCGACATTAGGAATTTCCTGAAGCGAAGCGAGATCGCGCCGCGTCGAGAAAGCGTTGGCCAGTTTCTTCATTGACATCGTAGACACCTCGAGTCAGGACTTGGGCGCGGCAAAGCCGACGACGTTTCCGCCGGGCTCGCGAATGTAGAACTCCGTCGTTCCATAGAACGTATCGTGCCTCTCCTTCACCACGGGCGCGCTTTTACTCTCGCGTGCGATCTCGTCGAGGTCTGCGATCGTCGGCACCGTAATGAAAAGCGCCACGCTGCGCCCATTCAAATCGGCTGCCGCGGCGGGATCATCGGCAATCACGGATGCCCGCGTCTGATACATGATCTCGACGCCGTCCTTCTTGACGCTCGCGAAGATCAGCTTTCCGTCGGGACCGGGCACTTCATTATCCTTTGCGAAGCCGAGCTCTTCCGTCCAGAATTTCAGCGATGGCTCGACGGCCTCAACGATCATGACGGGCGCGAGGGACTTGAGATTGTAATGCATGGGAATCTCCATTGATTTTCCCACTAGTCTAATTTAGACTTCCTCAGCATGTCAAGAGCTTTTTTCGGATGACCCCTAAATCCGGCTACCTTTCTGCCGCGGATCTGGTCGTTCTCAGCCTGCTGGCTGAGCGTCCCATGCACGGTTACGAGCTGTGGGCGGAGCTGATGCGGCGGCACGTATGGAAGTGGGCCGAGATTTCCCGTCCCCAGGTCTACTACTCTCTGAAAAAACTGGAGGAGAGGGGACACGTGCGCGTTGTCGGCGATCCTGATCCCGCGCTCGGGCCGGAGCGAAGCGTCCTTCAGCCAACCGCGTCAGGCAGGCGGATGTTGACCAACGCACTTGGCCGCGCGGACTGGGCGATGCAACGGCCGCCGCCTCCCTTCCTTACATGGATGGTTCTCTCGTGGCAGGCTCGACCCGACGACTTTAACGCGCAGATGGAACGGCGTCGTGAATTTCTTAAGCAGCAACTGGCGGAGGATCGGGCGGCGCTCGAGGCCGTTATCGCGGAAACGTCGGAGACCTCCGATGCCGCGATGGTGGTCCGCCTCGGAATCCGTCATTTCGAGACCGAGCTCGCCTGGATAGATGAAGTACTCGCCCGCCACCGGCCGGGATAAGTGTTTTGGTCCCTTAAAAGGAGCATGGAATAAAGCGCGGCCCCCCGAGGTCTAGCTAGACAACCAATTACCTCGAGACGCTCCGCCAATGCCGCACACTCACGATTCGCACACACCTCCCGGAACCGACCATCACGGCCACTCTGAGCCCGCGGAAATTCAATCCACGGACGACGCTCTCGATGCGGATGGTCTCGATCGCCGCAGCTTTCTGAGCTGCATGGCGTGGGTCGGAACCGGCCTCATATGGACGATGTCCGGCGGCGTCCCAACCTCTCGCCGCCTCGGAGCTCAGCCTCCGGCTAAGGGCGAGCTCTTCTTCATGCAGATAAGCGACAGCCACATCGGCTTCGACAAGGCCGCGAACTCCGATGTGACCGCGACGCTTCGCTCGGCGATCGACAAGATCAACGCACTTCCGGTGCAGCCCGCGTTTCTTCTGCACACGGGTGACATCTCGCAGCTCTCGAAGCCTTCAGAGTTCGACACTGCCGATCAGGTCCTCAAGGAAGCGCGCGCCGAGAAGACTTTCTTCGTGCCGGGGGAACACGACGTTAGTGTGGATGCCGGAGCGAGCTATCTGGACCGGTATGGCAAAGGAACACAGAGAGGACGGGTGGGTGGCGGCTGGTACAGCTTCGACCACAGCGGAGTCCACTTCATGGGACTCGTGAATGTTCTCGATCTCAAGGCTGGCGGTCTCGGATCATTGGGCGCCGAGCAGCTCGAGTGGATCCAGCGCGACGTCAAGCACCTGTCGAGCAGCACGCCGATCGTCGTGTTCGCGCACGTGCCGCTTTGGAGCGTCTACCCGGCGTGGGGCTGGGGAACGGACGATGGCGCGCTCGCGCTGAGTTATCTCAAGCGGTTCGGCTCGGTCACCGTGCTCAACGGACATATCCATCAGACAATGCAGAAAGTGGAAGGGAATGTCTCGTTTCACACCGCGCTCTCTACTGCGTTTCCGCAGCCGCGCCCGGGAACGGCGCCATCTCCTGGTCCGATGGCTGTGCCGGCCGGTCAGCTGAGGGACGTGCTCGGCGTGCGCGAGGTTCATTACATCCCGTCGAACCGGCACCTGGCAGTCGTGGACCATACGCTCTCGGGAAATTCCCCCGACGCCGCCTTTGCGGCGGGCGAAGCGGCCGCACGAGCGCGCGCGGGATCAGCTGGATCGGCCGCCGGCGTCGGACCTGCCGCAGCCGCATCTTCGGCACCCGGCGAAGTGAACATAGACAACTTCGCGTTCAGTCCAAAAACGATTACGGTCGCGGCCGGCTCCAAGGTGACGTGGCGGAACAGAGACGACGTCCCGCACAGAATTCAGAGCACAAACAACAAGTTCAAGCCATCGCCGGTGCTGGACACAAAGGGAGTCTATTCGGTTGATTTGAAGGAGAGCGGCGAGTATCCCTACTTCTGCTCGATTCATCCCGTGATGGTCGGGAAGATCGTTGTTACTCGATGATTGCCGCGAGGGAGCTGAAATTGGCGCGCGACGCCGACAACGTGCCGGAACCGAAGAAGCTGGAGTCTGCACAGGCTGGAAGGTTCGAGCGCATCGTGCTCCCGCACCTGGGGGCAGCGTTTACGCTGGCGATGTATCTCACGCGGAACACCGCAGATGCGGAGGACGCAGTGCAGGAAGCGGTTCTGCGCGCGGTCCGCTACTTCCCTACCCTGCGCGACGACGATGCCCGGGCGTGGTTCCTCACGATCGTGCGTCGAGTGTGCTTTACCGCTTACGGGACGGATCACCGAGGGACAGAGGTGATTTCGATAGATGCGGCTGGACCACAATTGGTCGATGATCGCGAACAGCCCGACGCGGCCACTTCCCGGCTTCAGGTTCAGCAACGGGTACGAGACGCGATCGATCAACTTCCGCCGCTACTGCGCGAAGCGATTGTGTTGAGGGAGCTTCAGGATTGTTCGTACACGGAGATCGCCACTGTGACCCAGGTACCCGTCGGCACCGTCATGTCGCGCTTGTCGAGGGCCCGTGCACGACTTGCGGGGATGTTGCAGGATGTCGTCGACTTCGGAGATGTCGCATGAGTGAACTTCCAGATCTTCATAAGGCTATGAGAGAAGCACTTCCAGTTTATGAGGCTCCAGCATCGCTTCAGGCGTGGGCGCGCGAAGAAGCGAGGAAGGCGGATCGGGAGTCATTGCGGGCTGAAACGTCGTCTACGTCGCCATCGAGGACGCGTGTTCGGAGATTCTCCGATTGGCGCATTGCGGCGAGCCTGCTGGTTGCGGCAGTCGTGGGTTGGGGCGCGGCATCGTTGCGCCCGATCGGAGGCGCTAGTCCGGCTACGACTGCAACTACGAATCAGCTCGTCGACGCACACGTTCGTTCTCTCCTCCCCAATCATCTTCTCGACGTAGTCTCGACAGACAGGCACACGGTGAAGCCGTGGTTCGCCGGCAAGACAGACATCGCGCCTCCGGTTGTCGATCTCACCGACAAGGGATTCCCACTGCTCGGCGGAAGACTCGATTACGTCGACGGTCATTCAGCGGCGGTACTCGTCTATGGGCGTCGCCTGCACACCATCAACGTGTTCGTCTGGCGCACTGGTACTTCGGAGCCGCGCGACGGATCATTCGAGGTGAGAGGACACAGCCTCCTTCATTGGACCAAAGGCGGATTGAGCTACTGGGCCGTGTCGGATGCAGCCGAGCCGGAACTCGAAGCGTTCAGAGACGCTTACATGCAGTAGGTCGCTCCGCCTACTGCACCAATCGTCACGATGGCAGTAACTCGACGATGATTGTCATTGTCCACCGTTGTCCCCGCTCCGCAATTTTCAATTCGTAGTTGCTGCTCCATTTGCCCGCGGATGGGCGGGCAAGGCTGCAGTCCGCGCCCGATGAGGGCCGGCTGCAGTCAGCGCGGAGCGGAGTGTCTACGTGCGGAGGTCAAATGTGCAGTCCAGTAAACCGGCGCTCTTTTGTCGCATCAATGGCGGCTCTCGTCCCGGCCTACGCTCTTCTCAGTCCGACGCGTCTCATGGCCGCGTCCTCGCCAACGTTACGGACCAATCCTGCTCGAATCGCGGGTGCGCCGGTCTATGTGTGCCCTCCATGCGGTCTGCCGTGTGACAAGCTGACATTCGATAAGCCGGGAAGTTGTCCGCAATGCGGGATGACGCTGATTCCCGCGGGCGGTGAGGGAGTCACGACGGTCGCGATGCTTTTGTACCCCGGAGTCGAGATCATCGACATCTCCGGACCATGGGAGGCGTTTGGAACCGCGGGCTTTCTCGTCCACACTGTCGCAGAGAAACCGGATCCGCTCACTCTCGTGTTCAATCAGAAGGTCCTGCCGGACTACACGTTCGAGAACAGCCCGCAGGCCGATATTCTCCTGGTTCCAGGAGGCGGCTACACACAGGCGATGCAGAATCCGCGGCTCATTCAGTGGCTCCAGTCCAAGTCGAAGGACGTCAGCTACGTCATGTCCGTGTGCACCGGCGCGTTTGTATTGGGCCAGGCTGGTTTGCTCGCCGGACAGACCGCGACGTGCACCTACGGTATGGTCGACGATCTGCTCGCCTTTCCGAATGTGAAGGTCGTTCACAACCAGCGATTCGTCGACAACGGGAAAATCATAACGACTGGAGGACTGACTTCGGGCATCGATGGCGCCCTTCATTTGATTTCTCGAGTCGACGGAGTTGGTGCGGCACAAGCGGCGGCGCTGAACATGGAATACCGCTGGGAGCCCGATTCGCAGTTCGTTCGCTCGGCGCTCGCCGACAGGTTCCTTCCCGATGGTTTGGCTTTCGGCAAGCCAAGACTCCAGGGGATGGAGGCGAAGCTCGTCTCGACCGAGGGCAATACTGATCGATGGGAGGCGAAGATGCTGGTATCCGCGCCTCGCACGCAGGCTGAGGTTCTTGGTGTTCTGCGCACACGTATCGCGGCGAACGCTGGTCGAAACACCCAATCGATGACGGCTTCCAACGTCTCACCGGCCGGGAACGCGTTGAAGTTTGGGCCGACTAACACCGGCTCGGGGAAGTTGGGTTGGGCGTTCACAGACGAGAAGGGGCGCAGCTGGCACGGGCAGGGCCTCGTCGCGCCCGCTTCCGGAATGTCCGGCAGAATGATGGTGACTCTGAGGGTGGTACGCGACGGACACAAAACCGCGAGTTAGCATTTAGGGGTGACAGCTCCTTCTACATCGCGCAAAGCCCGACGTGCTACAAGACGTGTCGTACTCGTCGGCGCGCCCGGAACACAGATTCTGGACCTCGTCGGTCCGTTTCAGATCTTCACCCGCGCCGCGGAGCTATTCGCCGCAAAGAATCCTTCGCTTCCTCCGATCTACAGCGTCGAGATAGTCAGCACTTCGCGTGGCAAGCCGCTCCTCACAAACTGCGGACTCGGCCTGATAGCTCACCGCACGTTTCGCGAGACCAGGGGCCCGATAGATACTCTCCTGATAGCCGGCGGCAACGCGATCGAGAGCGGCGACATTAACGAGGAGGTTCTGCGATGGATTCGCAAAGCCGCGGCTGAGTCGAGGCGCGTCGGATCAGTCTGCACTGGGGCGCTGCTGCTCGCGCAGGCCGGCTTGCTCAAGGGAAAGAAAGCCACGACCCACTGGAAGTATTGCGAGGTGCTCGCGACGAAGTACCCGGGGACCGAAGTAAACCCGGATCCGATTTTTATGCGTGATGGAAATGTCTACACGTCCGCGGGAGTGACGGCGGGAATGGACCTCAGCCTCGCTCTCATCGAAGAGGATTACGGTTCCAGGCTCGCGCTCGAGGTCGCTCGCGATTTTGTTCTTTACCTGCGGCGGCCCGGGGGCCAGTCCCAGTTCAGTGTAGCTTTGACTCTTCAGGGGACCGATCCCCAGCCTTTTCGCGACCTGGTGCCGTGGGTGCTCGACAACCTTGGCGAAGAATTGAACGTCGGCGTGCTCGCCGAGCACGTATCGATGAGCCCTCGCAACTTTGCGCGAGTCTTTACGAAAGAAATGAACACGACCCCCGCCGTCTTCATTGAACGGCTGCGGGTCGAGTCGGTCCGCAGACGCCTCGAAGAGAGCCAGCACAGTCTGAAGAGGATTGCCATCGAAAGTGGGTTTCGAACCGTCGGCTCGATGCGTGCGGCCTTTCAACGACTCCTGGGAACAGCTCCGGGGCAATACCGGCAAAGGTTTCGCGCTAGACGTCAGGCGTGATTGGTTTCCTGCCGATTCCGGGGTGCGCCACAATCAGGTTGGTACGTTCCCGTGCATCGGTGTAGACTGAAGTCGAGGTCACACCCTTTCCGGAGGTGCTCATGCGCCTGTTGATGTCAGTGACGTCGGTGTTCATGTTGGCAGTAGCCGCGAATGGTTGTTCGGACTCGATCGGTCCAGAGTCGATCGACGGACTCTGGGAGGTGGACAACTCCCCCGCGGGAAACTCGCTTCAGATCTCGCTAGTGCTGAACGGGTCGGCCGTATCTGGCCAGGGAAGCTGGTGTGGCGAAGCGCTTGGCTGTGGATCGACAAGCACGACCGGTACGGCAATGGGAAACAGGTTTCACCTCGTGACCACGGAGGATAACGGCGTGACCCAGACGTTCGACGGGAGCCTGACGTCTACGAACTCTCTCTCAGGCTCTGTGAGAGAATCCTCGACCGGTGGCCAGATACAGCTTCCGCATCCTCAGTCGTTTCATCGGGTGGCAAACGATCCGCCGAGGACCCAGTAGCTGGAGAATCACCGGCGTCTTCGATATGGCGCGGCTCTGGAAGATCGCTACAGTATTATTCCTTCAGGTCAACTCACTGCTTCCGACGCCAGATTAATCGCCCATGTCCCGCGCCGAGATAACAACCCCTGAGATCATTCCGGACGAGAGCGTAGTCGAGCTCTCGCTCCGGCCTCAGCGCCTGTCCGAGTTCATCGGACAGGACCGCGTGAAGGAGTCACTGCGCATCTATATAGATGCGGCACTCGCCCGCAGAGAACCGCTCGACCACACGTTGTTCTTCGGTCCGCCCGGACTCGGCAAGACTACCCTCGCCGAGCTGATCGCGC
>Ga0068855_100005904_pt1 | contig 14931 bp, 6 predicted proteins | sample KBSCornC52_FD_66592 | JGI IMG/M metagenome (GOLD analysis project Ga0068855, IMG submission 66592) | Corn rhizosphere microbial communities from Kellogg Biological Station, Michigan, USA - KBS Corn C5-2 | ecosystem: Host-associated > Plants > Roots > Rhizosphere > Soil ...
CGCGCTGGCTCACCTGTATGCGCCGAAAATCCACTCCACCCTGCGGCAGCTGTGCCGGCGGCATGTCCGTCGACGAGCGGATTGCCCCGGGCTGTCACGGCACCGGCGCCTGTGACGCCGTCTGGCCAGGGACCGGGCACTAGCGCGCCGATTGCGGAGTCGTAAACGGGGCGCAGGCCCGTGTGCGAAGTCAGGTGTACGGTAGGGGACCAACCCCCCGACATCCCGATCAGGTCGCAGTCGATAGACTGTGCCTTCGGCTTCGAAGCAGTCTGCAGCTCGGCTCCTTGTACTGAGCGGCCGCCACGTGCGCGCACCAGTTGTGTGGCGAGCCGAACATCGATGCCGGCTCGCTGTGCGACTGCTTGCAGAGAGGCATTTGCGATTGGTCGCTCGTCGGCGATCGTGACGCGCGCGCCGGACCCGGCGAGGTCGATAGCTGTTGTCCACGCGGAGTCATTGTTCGTTGCTATCAGCACCCGCCCTCCGAGGAGGAGCGCATAGCGATTCAGATAGGCTCGAACCGCACTCGCGAGCATGATGCCGGGGAGGTCGTTGTTGCCGAAAAGCAGTGGACGCTCGATGGCGCCTTCAGCGTGAACGATCGCGCGAGCACGCAACGTAATCACGATCTCCCGTGCTTCGCCCTTCGTAGGGTCCGGACGAGCGTGATCCCGCTTCTCAACCAACACGGCCGTCGATCCGTCATAAATACCGATGACTGTCGTACGCCGGAATATCTTCACATTCGGCATTGACGTCACTTCGACTTCGAGTGAGCGACGCAAGACTTCTTCCGGCGCATCGGCGGGAGCGCTCAGGAGGCTGCCGCCAAGCAGAAAGTCCTGCTCGACCAGTGTGACCCGGCAGCCCGACCGGCCTGCGGCACGCGCCGCAGCGAGTCCTGCGGGACCGGCACCAACGATCAGCACGTCGGTGAATGCGTGGGCGGTCTCATAGCGGTCCGGATCCGGCAAATGAGTTGCTACGCCGAGCCCGGCGGCGCGCCGTATGAATGGTTCGTAGAACATCCATGAGCCACGCCGCGGTCCCATGAAGGTCTTGTAGTAAAAACCGGCCTCGAACAGCGGCGCAAGGAGGCCGCCGATGAAAGACATCAGATCGAGCTCAACCGATGGCCAGCCGTTCTGGCGTTCGCAGATCAGCCCTTGGTGGAGCTCCGTTGTGGTCGCCGGCACATTGGGAGTGCGCCGCCCCTGTGCACCCAATGTCAGAAGTCCGTTTGGCTCCTCGACCCCGGCGGCAACAAACCCGCGCGGTCTGTGATATTTGAAGCTGCGGCCGACGAGCCCGACGCCGTTGGCAAGTAGCGCCGACGCGAGCGTATCACCCGCATAGCCGGTCAGCTCACGGCCCTCGAACAGGAATGCAAGTTGTTGGCCGCGGTCGATGCGGCCGCCGCCAGGACGACGACGCGCCTCACGCGGGTTCATTACTTTGCGCCATCATGCGGTTACGTGCGAGCCAACTGCGACCGACCGTGTTCGTCGCCGTATCACGCTCGAGCACCAGCCATTGCCGGCAGCCCTCCGCATGTTGCCAGTATTCCAGGTGCGTGCCTTTCGGATTGTCGAACAGGAAAACATACTCATGCCAGGCGTGCTGGCCATGGGTGCCGTGTGCCGGGCGGAGTTTGGTTGCGTCGCCGGCATAGTGGAACTCGGTGTAATCGCGGAGGCCACAGTGAGGGCAGGGGATGCGTAACATCGGCTACTGCTTGTATGTCCACAGGCCCAGGCCGTACTCGTCGGCGCCGTTGCCGCGCTCGAATCGATCGAGTGCCAGATGTCGGATCAACGGATGCTCATCGTCGTGCGCGAGGGTATGTGCCATGCACCACCCGGCTGCGGGTGTAGCCTTGAAACCCTGATAACACCAACCGCCATTCAGGTAGAGATTCTTGAGGGGTGTACGGCCCATGAATGGACTGCCATCGGGGGTCATATCCTGAATGCCTGCCCAGTGACGTAGCAGCCGCAGACGCGACATACCTGGGATCAGAGCGACGGCGCACTCCGCGACCGTCTGTACCTTGGGGAACTGACCGCGCTGCGTATAGGTGTTGAAGCCGTCGATGTGGCCGCCAAAGACCATGCCGCCCTTGTCGGATTGCGAGATATAGAAGAGCTCCGCGCCGAAGGACAGCACGCAGTCGAGGAAGGGCTTGATCGGCTCGGTCACGAAGGCCTGCAGCAGGTGGCTTTCGATCGGCAGGCGTAATCCTGCCAATCGTGCGACGTGGGAAGAGTGGCCGGCCACCGAAACGAGCGTACGCCCCGCACGAATACGGCCGCGGCTCGTCTCGACGCCGTTCACCGCATCTGCCTCACGCAGGAATCCCGTAACCTCGCAGTTTTCGATGATGTCGACGCCAAGCCTGTCCGCGGCGCGCGCGTAACCCCAGGCAACGGCGTCATGGCGCACCGTGCCGGCTCGGGGCTGGAACAGCCCGCCATAGATGGGGAAGCGGCAGTTGCTGGAGTAGTCCAGGAATGGGAGGAAGCGCCGGACTGCGAGGCGATCGAAGAGCTCGCAGCCGATGCCGTTGAGCCGCATGATGTTGCCCTTGCGGGCGAGGACGTCGAGCTGTGCGGGGCCATGCGCCAGTACGAGCTGGCCGCGCTGAGAAAGCATGACGTTGAAGTTGAGCTCATGGGAAAGTCCTTCCCATAACTGCAGGGAGTGCTCGAAAAACTGGGTATTTCCGGGTAATTGGTAGTTCGACCGTACCAGCGTCGTGTTGCGGCCGACATTGCCCGAGCCGAGGTAACCCTTCTCGAGCACGGCAACGTTCGTAATTCCGTGACGGGCTGCCAGGTAATAGGCGGTGGCGAGTCCGTGCCCACCGCCGCCGATGATGACCACGTCATAGGTTTTTCGCGGCTCCGGCTTGCGCCAGGCACGCGCCCATTTCGAGCCGAACAGGGCGCGTCGTGCCAGCGAGAAGGCGGAATAGTGCGAGAGGACGGCCATTTACCGGCTATGAACCTGTTCGGTAGCACCCGCCTGAGGGTTCCTGAGCTTGGATCGTAACGGTGGAGTCGGGGTCTCTCGATGCGAAGATCTACGACATCATGTAGAAAATCTCGGTGACGCGCTGCTTCCCGTACTGGCTTAATAGCATCCGTGGGGTACATCGATCCGGGGCCAAAAGAAAACATCAGGCACCTGACGCGCTGCGCCGGTGCTGCAATGGCCCTTGTTCTTGCCTTTTCCACCGCCCAATCCGCGGCTGCGGACCAGTCGGGCTCGGAGCACCATGCCGAGCTCCATTCTGTCGAGGGTCAGGTCGGAGTCGTGCACTTTGCCAACTCCGGTGCGCGGCGCGCCCAGCCGACGTTCCAGAGGGGGCTGGCTTTGCTCCACAGCTTCGAGTACTCAGCCGCCAGGCGTGAGTTTCAGCAGGCCGAGACCCTCGATCCGTCGTTTGCGATGGCCGTGTGGGGCGAGGCGCTGACCTACAACCACACGTTGTGGCACGAGCAGGACACGGCAGCGGCGCGTGCCGCCATGACCAAATTGGGTGCTACGCCGCAAGAACGGGTTGCGCACGGGCGGACTGCTCGCGAGCGCGAGTACCTCTCCAGTCTGGAAAAATTGTACGGTCCCGGGGATAAGGCGGAACGGGACGCGGCGTACAGCGCTGCGCTCGGCGACCTTTCCCATCGATATCCGAACGATCTCGATGGGCGGGCTTTATACGCACTGTCATTGCTCGGGCTCTCACCGCAGCGCGACGTCAGGGTCTATATGCGTGCAGCAGCGGAGGGGGAAGAAGTATTTGAGGTCGAGAAGCACCACCCGGGGGCACTCCATTATTTAATTCACGCCTACGATGATCCTGTGCATGCACCGCTAGGTCTGAGGGCGGCCCGGCTGTACGCCAAGGTTGCGCCTGGAGCCTCGCACGCGCAGCACATGACGTCGCACATCTTTTTTGCTTTGGGACTTTGGGACGACGCAATAAAGGCGAATGAGGCGTCGGTGCGTGTGGCTGAGGCACAGGGCGAGCATGCCTATCACTCGCTGCTGTGGCTCGAGTACGCGTATCTGCAGAAGGATGAGCGTGCGGCGGCTGCGGCGCTGGTCCGGTCGCTCACACAGGATGTCGAGAGCGGACCGACAAAGGAGAATCGATTGCGGGCGGCTTTTGCACGGGCGACGTGGTTGGTGGAAACAAGGGGCGCGGCGAGTACCGAAGCCTCATCCGCAGTGGATAGCACCGGCATTACTTACATCGTCTACTTCGCGGTTCACGACTTCGCACGCGGTCTGACCTGCGCAGCCAAGGGCGATGTCATGGGCGCGCGCGCTGCGCTGGCACAGTTGTCCGATCGCATCAACTCGGCGCAAATCGTCCCGGCCGGCGAAAATAGCAATTGGTTCGACGCCTCTAGTGAGAGCGATCTAGCTCAGGCGCGGGTGCTCGCGACCGCGCTCGAGGGCGCCATCGAATTTGCCGAAGGGCAACGTGGGGCCGGAATCGCACGAGTGCGTGACGCCTCTGCGGCTACTGTCCCGATGGAGTTTGAATATGGCCCGCCTTGGTCCGCCAAGCCGCTCGATGAGCTGCTGGGCGAGTTGCTGCTTGCAGACGGGCAACAGGCCGAGGCGGCGGCGGCATTCGAGCGTGTGCTGCTCACGTATCCAAACCGCCGGCTCTCCGTCGAGGGCCTGGCCGCTGCGAAGGTAGCTCATGTGGCTCGGTAAGTGTGCTCGGGGGAAGTACGCGCTCGTGCTGATGATGTTGGCCGCCGGCGCGCTTTGTGCTGCTGACGCGGGTGTCGGACGAAGAGCGATGCGCCAGGACCTGATCGGTGCCTGGCGCCTAGTCGACATCGATGTCGAGGGTCCCACCGGGCGCGAGGTCGATCCTTTTTATGGCAGCGGCAGTCGCGGCCTTCTGATCTATGATGCCTCCGGCTGGTTCAGTGTCCAGATCGAAGGCTCCGGCCGGCCCGCGCTGCAGATTCCCGCAGTGAGGCCCGCCAGCAACCAAAGCGATGCAACAGTGCGTCTCAAAGCGACACTACTCGATTCCTACTACGCCTATTACGGAACCTGGTCCTTCGATGCAGCGACAGCGACCGTCACGCATCACGCCAGAGGCGCGCTCTATACCGCTGAACATGAGGCGACCTACCCACAACATGTTGAAGTGGTGGGCAACCGCATGAGCTTTACGCGTACGCAAAACGTCGCTGGGCATGTGACAATGCAGACGAAACGGTGGGAGCGCGTCAGCGCCGAGTGACGTTGGGCTCCTCGTCCGCACCGCTCCGGGGCGTTACGTTGCTCTCGACCAGCCACTCGACAAAAGCACCAACTGTTCTGTTGCGGCTGTTGGATTCAGCGTGGACGACGCAGTAGTCGTACTGTAACGGCATCCAATGGGGAAATGGCGTGACGAGGTCACCTGTTGACAGTTCGGTTGCGGCGAGCATCTCCTGACCGAGAACGACTCCTCTGCCGCTGCAGGCCAGGTCAACGGCGATGCTCGATGTGTCAGTGGCGTGTCCGAGCTCGCGGCGCGGCTGCCTCGAGATCCCCTGGCTCGCGAACCAGGCTGACCAAGCGGGATAGGAAGAGAAACCTGTTCGCCAGGCAACATGGATGAGCACACCGTCGCCCAGGGTGTCCGGTGCTGTTGGATCAAGGTGCTCACGGGCGAGGAAATCGGGGCGGCACATCGCGGTTACCTGGTCGCGCTTGAAAGGTACCGTGACGAACTCAGGATAAAGGTGCTCGCCATAGCACAACCTTACGTCGATGCGGTTGCGAAAAAAGTCGACCGGATCTTCCTCCAGTCGCAAGTCCAGGCGCACGTCGGGATGCGCGTCCAGGAACTCGGGCAGGCGTCGATTGAGCCAGCGGACGCCGAGGGACGGCAGCACGCTGACGATCAAATTCGAATGTACAGGACCTGCGAGCAGCCTTTCTGTCAGCTCCGCGAGCCCGTCCATCATCTGCGTGCTCGCAGCCAGCAGGGTACGAGCGATATCGGTCAACAGCAGCTGGTTGTTCCTGCGGATGAACAACTGCCGGCCATAAAAATCCTCGAGCTTCCTGATGTGCTGCGAAACGGCGCTGGGCGTGACGCTCAGCTCAGCGGCTGCCAGGACGAAGCTGCCGAGCCGGGCGCTGGCTTCGAAGGCTTTGAGCGCATTCAGGGGCGGAAGCTTGCGGGACATTCGAGTATTCCGGCGCGACGATTTAGCTTTTCTACTCGCCAGGGCCGGCCGCCGCAATATTCATATAAGAATTCTGAGTCGACGGCGGCTCGGCGCATAGGTAGCCATTCGCCAAATAGGGCATTCGGAAATCCCTTGGAACGGGGGCGTGCCCAAGCCGGGCATGCCAGCGGATGGGATGCGAATGCCCGGCGCGTTGACTCGCCCGCTCGTGCGCGCAATTAACATCTTGCGACTCTTTCGTGAGGCAGCGCCGTTCTTGCAGGGCCTTTGGTCCCGGTCCGAGCCATGCGGTCTGGCGCGCGCGATACTGACACCAACGGTTGGAATCGAGCCCGCGAGTTGCTTGCGCTCAACATGTCGGAATTGTTGTTGCAAGCGTCACAGTCTCGAGCTGGACGGAGGTTGTAGTATCCGCGCAAACGCCGCCTGGTAGCGAGCCGCTTCTGGATGTATGGGCATAATATGGATGTTAGCTGCGCAGCGCGCGCAGAGTGCTCAGGCCGCTTGCAGAGTGGTGGCTGCTGTAATTCTCGTCGTCGTTGCAGCTGTGGTGTCCGGGTGTCGCAACGATGGAGCGTTCTGGTCACTCCCGCCCGCAGCTGCTTCCCACCCGCAACCGCCCCCCGGGCCACAGACGACCGCCGTCGAATTGGTCTCGATCGCGGTGGGTCCGCCGGATTCCAGTGTCGTTGCGGGCACCGCCGTGCAGTTTTCCGCCACCGCTGTGTACAGCGATGGCTCGCGGAAAGACGTCACGGCAGCGGCAATCTGGGCTTCGTCAGAGCCAGCCGTTGCCACGTTCGCAGGAGCCGGATCGATCGAGGGATTGGCGGCCGCGGTCGGCCCGGGCTCTGCCCGGATTACCGCGCGCCTGGCGGGCGTGTCGGGAGCGACCACTCTGACCGTAGCCCGTGCCAGTTTGCTGTCGATCAGCATCATCGCGGCAAACAGCGCCTTTCCGAAGGGCTCACTGCAGCTCTTCAGAGCAATCGGCGTTTACTCAAACGGCTCCAAGCAGGATTTGACTTACAGCGTAACCTGGCGCTCGTCCGACACGAGGGTGACATCAGTCAACGCCAGTGGGCAAGTGACTGCTGTCAGTCCCGGCGTGAGCAAAGTCACCGCGGACTGGCAGGGCGTCGACGGCTCGATCACGGTGGAAGTCACCCCGGCAGCCCTGACGTCCCTGGAGATTACGCCCAGCAACGGCACACTTGCCAAGGGTACTCAGAAGTCCTTCCTGGCAACCGCGGTCTATTCCGATGGGTCGACGCTGGATGTGACAAACACCGCCTCCTGGATGTCATCCAACGCGGCCATCGCTGCCGTCAGTAACATTCCGGGCACCAACGGAATCGCGACGGCCCTCAGCCCGGGAGCTGTCAAGATCACCGCCAGCCTCGATGGGGTGTCGGGCTCTGCGGCATTGATCGTGACCGCGGCGTCTCTCGTTTCCATTGAAGTGACTCCGAGCAACGTCAGCGTCGCCAAAGGACTGACGGTTGCATTGACGGCGACGGGTGTCTACACCGATCACTCGACGCAGGATCTGACTCGGACTGTGCTCTGGAACAGTTCCGACCCCACGGTGCTGGCGGTGAGCAATGCTTCCGGATACGAAGGACTGGGCACGGCTCTTACCCTCGGAGCCGTGACCGTCAGCGCGACGCTCGGCACCGTGTCGGGCTCGACTACCGTGTCCGTGACGGCGGCGACTCCGATCTCCATTGGTGTGACACCCGCCAACCCGGCCATCGCGAACGGCACCGGTCAGCAGTTTACGGCGACCGTTCTCTTTACAGATGGCTCGAGCCGGGACCTGACTTCTACCGTGACCTGGCAGTCGACCCACTCAGCGATCGCCTCCGTGAGCAACGCTTCCGGTTCCAACGGGCTGGCAAGATCGAGCGGCGTTGGCGCGACGACGATCAGCGCAACGCTCGGCTCCATATCCGGCTCGGCCACCCTGACGGTGACTGCGGCAGCGTTAGTATCGATCGGGGTGACACCCACGAATCCGAGCGTCGCCAACGGCACAACCAAGCAGTTCGTGGCGACGGGGCTCTACACGGACGGGTCCAGTCAGAACCTGACCTCCAGTGTGACCTGGCAGTCGGCCCGTACCGCCGTTGCCGCGATCAGCAACGCCGCCGGCTCAAACGGCCGGGCCACCTCGATCGGCGCAGGATCGACAACGATCAGCGCGGTACTCGGCACAATATCGGGCTCGACCACTCTCACGGTGGCCGGGCTAACTCTGACATCGATCAGCGTGACACCCTCGAACCCAACCGTCGCAAATGGCACCACCCGGCAATTCACCGCGACGGGAACCTATTCGGATGGCTCAACCGAGAATATGACAGCCACTGTCGCGTGGAGCGCCGCGGATACCTCGGTCGCGGCAATCAGCAACGCCGCGGGATCGCAGGGTGTAGCGACCGCAGCGGGAATAGGCTCTACCCAGATTACGGCAGCCTCGAGCAGCGGGGTCTCGGCGTCCGTCACGCTGACGGTCACTGGCTCGTCCGCCTATGCCTATTCGGTAAACCAGGGCGATAACACCGTGTCGGAGTATTCCATCGGAGTTGGCGGCGCGCTGCTGCCGTTGCTGCCCGTCGGTACCGTTGCTACGGGCAGTACCCCGAGCGCGATCGCTATCGATCCTTCCGGGCACTACGCGTACGTGACAAATCAGAATGACAATTCCGTGTCTAGTTATGCGATCGGAGCCGGCGGTGCGCTGAGCCCGATCGGGTCCGTGCCCTGCGGGGCCCAGCCTGTAGCCGCCGCCGTGGAACCTTCCGGACACTATTTTTATGTCGTCAACTACCTCGACGACACGATCTCGGAGTACTCGATCGGCGCCGGCGGCGCGCTGCGATCCATCGGTACGGCACCGACCGGCAGCATGCCGTTCTCCCTGGCTATCGATCCCACCGGTCGTTATGTCTATGTGGTCGACAGTCTGGATAACACAATCTCCCAATACGAGATCGGTGCGGGTGGCGTGCTCGAGCCCAACGGAAGCGCCAGCACCGGGAGCTATCCTGTATTCATAGCAGCCGATCCCACCGGGCGGTTTGTATATGCGGTCGATTTCCTGGGCAACTCCATCTCACAATATGCAATCGGGGCCGCAGGCCAGCTCACACCCATCGGTACCGGTGCCGTCAGCGCCGGCACCAACCCGCAGGCTTTCGGCATCGACCCGGCGGGCCGCCATGCGTACGCGGTAAATCTCACCGACAACTCGGTATCCGAGTTTGCAATCGGCTCGGACGGAGCGCTCTCGTTGTCTGGATCCGCCCCGACCGGCGCGGGTCCTTATTCGTTAACAGTCGAGCCGTCGGGTCGATACCTTTATGTAGTGAACTCGACTGACAGCACGGTGTCGGCCTACATGATCGATGCAGCAGGTGCGCTCGCGCCTCTAGGAGCGGCGGTTTCCACCGGCAGCTATCCGCTCGCGATCGCCTCGGGATACTGACTTGTTGGAACGTGACGGCCTTCGCATCCTGGAGCATGGTGGGCCTTTGGTCGTGTTCCTTAGACGCGACAGTGTCTGTAGGCTTTCACAGCTCGAGAAGAAAGAAGCAACAAGTTCGAGTTCATGAGGAGCGGTGAAACGGAGCTCACCGGCGCTAGATGCGCGCCTCTCCTTGGGTCAGGGAGGGATAGCAAGAAGCTAACCATCCGCCGCTCGAGGTGGAGGGTGTCGGGGAGCTACGTTGAGAAAGTCGCGTGCATGGCCACTGCAATCCGCATGGGTAGTGTTGGTCATGGTTCTGGCCGGGTTGCTGCCCAGCCCGGGGTCGTGGGCGCAAACCTGGAAACCGAGCGCGAGTGGCGCCTGGGACACCGGGTCAAACTGGAGCACGGGCAGCGCTCCTGCGGGCAGCGCAGCGACCGCCGAGTTCGGTGCGAACACCGCTTCCAACGGTACGAACATCGGCATCAACACCGCCGTCACAGTCGGGAGGTTGCTGTTCGACAGTGGCGCGCCGGCCTACAACATCGCGGTCAACTCGAACGCCTCGCTCACCATCGCCGGCCTCGGCGTCGTCAATAACTCTTCTAACCCCCTGACGCTGACCGTCAATGCCGGGGCGAAAATCAACTTCGCCGGCACCGCGACCGCCGCCAATTCGATCCTCTTCCTGAATTCGAAAGGAGCGCTCGACTTCAGTGCCGATACGGGGACGATCACCGCCGGGTCCTTGGCGGGCAGTACCTCCACTAACGTGTTTCTGGGCAGCCGTACGCTGACAGTCGGCAGTCTCAACACCAGCACCCTGTTCCAGGGAGTGATTGCCGACGGGGGTACCGCGGGCGGCAGCGGTGGGTCGCTCGTCAAGGTCGGTACCGGCACATTCATCCTGGACCACAACAATACCTACACGGGCACGACCACCATCCAGGGCGGTGCACTGCAGATCGGCAACGGCAGTTCCACCGGCACCGTGGGCGGCAACATCATCGATAACGCCGCGCTGCTCTTCAAGGTGAGCGGTACCTCGACGTACGGCGGCATCATTTCGGGAAGTGGCACCGTCACGAACAACGGTAGCGGTACATTGACCTTCAGCGGGTCCAACACCTATTCCGGAGGGACGAGCCTGAACTCCGGTGCGCTGCTCGTCGCGGCGGACAACAATCTCGGCAACAGCTCGGGCGGCATCACGTTCAACGGTGGAACTCTTCGGTACGGCGCCGGATTTGCCAGCGCTCGCAGCGTTCTCCTCGCCGGGAAGGGCACGTTCGATACGAACGGCTTCAATGCGACCCTGAGCGGCGTGCTCTCCGGAGCAGGAGCCCTCGCCAAGGCCGGATCGGGCACTCTCACGCTGACAGGACTCGAGACCTACACAGGGAATACGACCGTCAGCGGCGGCACGCTGCAGGTCGGCAACGGTGCGACGGCGGGCATGATTTCCGGGAGTGTGGCCGACAATGGCACCCTCGCGTTCGACCGTTCGGATAACCAAACGTTTGCCGGCGTCATTTCCGGCAATGGCGCACTGACTCAGCTCGGGTCGGGGACGTTGACCCTGACAGGTGCGAATACCTATACGGGAGGCACCACGATCAGCGCCGGCAGGCTGCAGATCGGCGCGGGCGGGACCACCGGAGCTCTGGCAGGAAACGTCGCGAACAACGGACTGCTGGCGTTCAACTTGTCGAGCAATTCCAACTTCGGAGGGGTCATTTCCGGGACCGGGTCACTCGCCAAACTCGGTTCCGGCACTGTGATTCTGACCGGCACGAATACGTATACCGGCGGCACGACCATCAGTGCCGGCACGCTGCAGATCGGTAACGGCGGCATCACCGGGAGTATCACGGGCAACATCGTCGACAACGGCACAGTCGAGTTCAATCGGTCCGATGACCTGACGTTCGCCGGCAATATTTCCGGGAGCGGGTCGCTGATCAAGGATGGTCTCGGCACCCTGACCCTGACGGGTACGATCAGCTACACGGGGGCCACGACCATCCTTGCCGGCGCACTCATCGTAGGTACTGGAGGAACCACCGGGACCCTCAACGGGGACCTGGTCATCAACAGCAATCTGACCTTCAACCGATCCGATGATTACCTCTACCAGAACGTCATTTCCGGCACCGGCTCGTTGACTAAGCTGGGCGCCGGCACACTGACCTTCACCGGCGCGAATCTTTATACGGGCGGCACGACGGTCGGAGCGGGGGCCCTGCAGCTGGGTAATGGCGGAACGAGCGGCAGTGTAGTGGGGGACATCACCGATAACGCCTCTGTGGTATTCAATCGGTCGGACACGGTCAATTTCGGGGGAACCATCAGCGGTACCGGCGGTGTCACCCAGGCCGGCAGCGGTGTTCTGGCCCTGACGGGCAACAATACCTACTCAGGCGGGACCACGATCGATGCCGGTACCGTGAGTCTTTCCGCCGACGGTAACCTCGGTGCGAGCGCGGGAGGCGTCACGCTCGGTGGCGGATCACTCCGGTTCGCGGCCAATCTGACCAGTGCTCGCTCGCTGACCCTGGCTGCCACCGGAACGATCGATACCAACGGCTTTTCCCCAACACTCTCGGGAGTCGTTTCCGGTAGCGGTGGGCTCAACAAAATCGGCAGCGGTACACTCACACTCAGCGGCGCAAATACCTACACCGGCGCTACGAGCATCAATGCCGGGACGCTACTGCTGACGGGCGCCAATGGCGGTGGCGGCACCGTAACCATCGGTTCGGCCGGCACCCTGCAGATTGGCAACGGGGGTGGCAGCGGCACTGTGTCCGGAAATGTCGTCGACAACGGGATTCTGGCTTTCGACCGCGCGGACGATTTCAGTTTTGGCGGAGCGATTTCCGGCACCGGCTCACTCGTCAAGATGGGCGGCGGCACTCTCACCCTTACCGGTGCGTTGAGCTACACCGGGACGACAGAGATCGATGGCGGCCAGCTCCTCATCGGCAATGGCGGCAGCATCACGGGCAATCTGATCATCAACAGCGCCCTGACTTTCAACCGGCCGGATCTTTTTACGTATGCCGGGGTCCTTTCGGGTACGGGGTCCGTGACCCAAACGGGTGCAGGCACTCTGCTGTTCACAGGAAACAACGTATACAGCGGAGGCACCACCATCAGCGCCGGCACTCTGCAGCTCGGTAACGGTGGAAACAGCGGCAGCATCGTGGGCAACGTCGTCGACAACGGGGCGCTCGTGTTCGACCGCGCGGACGATCTCGCTTTCGGCGGAGTGATCTCCGGCTCTGGCAATGTCAGTCAGTTGGGTAGTGGCACGCTGACCCTGACGGGCGCAAACACCTATACAGGCGGGACGGCGATCACGAACGGCATTCTTGCGGTGAGCTCCGACAGCAACCTGGGTGACGCCACCGGCGGCGTTACGCTTTCCGGAGGCACGCTGCGGCTGGACACGGTGACCAGCGCTCGGGCGCTCAATCTCACTCAGGCGGGCGGTACCGTAGACACGGATGGGACCGGCTCGACACTCGCCGGCGTGATTTCGGGTCCGGGTTCGCTGACACTGACCGGAAGCGGCTCGCTTCGTCTGACAGGAGCCAATACCTACACCGGTGGCACGGTCGTCAGCGGCGGCACCCTGATCGGCAACGCCACCAGTCTCCAGGGGGACATCAACGTCGCAACGGCCCTGGAGTTCGATCAACCCACGGCCGGTACCTATGCCGGGGGAGTGACCGGTAGCGGGCAACTGATCGTGCAGGGGTCACCACTCACCCTGACGGGTACCAGCACTTACAGCGGCTCGACACTCATCGGCGGGTCGTTGAATGTCGACGGCGGTGTGATCAACGGGACCAGTGAGATCCGGCTGGGGACCCTGGCCTCTTCCAACGCCACACTCCAGTTGGTCAATCCGCTGTCCTCGGTCCGCACGGCGGGATCGATCATCGTAGGTCAGGCGGGTAGCGCGGCAGTCAACATCAGTAACGGTGCACTGCTGACGAGTGCCGATGGCACGATCGGGTCGGCAGCAGGCGCCAGTGGCAGCGTTACGGTAACCGGCTCTGGATCGTTGTGGAGCAGCGCCGGCACCCTGATAGTCGGTGGCAGCGGCAACGGAACTCTGACCGTCGCCTCGGGAGGACTCGTCAGTGCCAACAGCATACGGCTCGGCGACGTCAGTGGCTCCACGGGCACCCTGAACGTTGGAACCGGTGGCGCCGCCGGCATCATCAATACCGCGGCAATCACTGGTGGGCAGGGCGCAACTTCGGTTATCAACTTCAATCACAACGACACCAGCTACATGCTAGCGACGCAGCTGGGCGGCAATCTGGCCGTCAATCACATCGGGCCAGGTACGACCATTCTCACCGCCGACAATACCTACACGGGACTCACGACGATCAGCGGCGGAACGCTGCAGATCGGCAACGGCGGTACGACGGGAAGCATCGTCGGGAATATTGTCGACAATGGGGTGCTGGCGTTCAATCGCTCGGACGACTTCACCTTCGGCGGCGACATTTCCGGGACCGGGTCGCTTCTGAAGATGGGGGCCGGGACTCTGACATTGACCGGCTCGATTACGTATTCCGGCACCACCACGGTACTGGGAGGAGCCGTGCTCATCGGCAACGGTGGCACGACGGGTAGCTGGAACGGTGATCTCAATGTCAACAGCTTGCTGACCTTCAACCGGTCTGATGACCTCGTTTACGGATTCGTCATCTCCGGGAGCGGATCGGTCGTCAAGCTCGGAACGGGAACTCTCACCTACACGGGCGCGAACACCTACAGCGGCGGGACCACGATCAGTGTGGGCACGCTGCAGATCGGCAATGGAGGGACAACGGGCAGCGTCTCGGGACCCATCGTAGACAATGCCAACTTGACGTTCAACCGCGCGGACGATGTGAGTTTCGGTGGAGCAATCTCGGGCACCGGGACTCTGACGAAATTGGGAGGCGGCACCCTGACGCTGACCTCCACAGAAACGTACTCCGGCGGGACGGTGATCAGCGCGGGGACCCTGCAGGTAGGTAACGGAGGCACCGTCGGCAGCTTGCTCGGCGATGTAACGGACAATGGCACACTGGTGTTCAATCGCAGTGATAACACCACTTTTGGCGGCGCGGTCAGAGGCAGCGGCGCCCTGAGCAAGCTCGGTGCAGGCACGTTGGTGTTGACGGGTAACAGCACCTACAGCGGCGCGACCAGCGTTGCGGGCACCCTGCAAGTGAG
>Ga0068855_100005911_pt1 | contig 14919 bp, 8 predicted proteins | sample KBSCornC52_FD_66592 | JGI IMG/M metagenome (GOLD analysis project Ga0068855, IMG submission 66592) | Corn rhizosphere microbial communities from Kellogg Biological Station, Michigan, USA - KBS Corn C5-2 | ecosystem: Host-associated > Plants > Roots > Rhizosphere > Soil ...
CGCGCTCTTCTCAAAGCACCAGCAGGCGCTGAAGGACATCGAAACCTCGATCGACCACATCCGCGACACGGAGCCGAAGACGAACGTCGAGCCCGCAACCTGGGAGATGGCCCTGATGATCTTCGACATCGCCCGCGAGGACCTCCGAACTCTCGAAACGAAGCCAGACTCCTCGAAGACAGGCAAGGCGGGCGGCGCGCCGAAATCCGGTGGAAAGGGAGATTCAAAATGAGCGATGAGACTGTCGTCAACCCCGAACCGGATGCCGGCGGCGGCATCGCCGTTGTCGCCGAGACACCCCTCTCCGCTCCGAGCGCCTGCGCTGTCGCGGAGCAGTTCGTTGCCACCGAGCATGCCCGCGCGTTAAAGGCTCTCGGAATCGCGCGGATCGCGTCAATTGCGGTAGTGGTGGTATTCGGCGCGGTAATGCTCTACATCACCAATGGGTTCACGAGCTCCCTCGAGCCGCACACGGCTGCCGAAATCGCTACCGGGCTCATCGCGACCCAGGTCAACGAGCGCGGTCCCGAGCTGGTCAATCAGTTCAAGGAGAAGGTGCCGGAGCTGATCCGACAGACGCCGGACTACATCATGAAGGAGATGCCCGGATATCGCGGGCAGCTCGAAGACAGGGTGGAGCAGGAGCTGAGCAAGTACGCGCAGTCCACATCGGATCAGCTCGGAAGCCATCTGGACGCGGTGCTCGACGCCCACAAGGAGAATGTGAAGACGCTGGTGGCATCGGCAAAGGACCCGGCAGCCCTCCAGGATCTGAGCGCCGGATTCCGCGTCGAATTGATGAAGTATATCGACGAAGCTCCGCCGAGCGGCCAGTCGATTCGCTCACAGATTGACGAATCCCTCCACGCCCTGCAGGAGATCTCGGCGAAGGTAAAGCGGCTCTCGGCGAACAAGGGCCTCACGCCGCAGGAGGCGAAGACCCGACAGGCGATCGCCATCCTCGCGCGCAACATCGACCAGCAGCGCAAGGAGCTCAGCTCCGCGCGATAGTAGTAAGTGGAACCGCACACGCGCAGACAGCAGCGCCGGACCGACCCGGCCGGCGCTGCGGCCTGCGCGTTATTCGCCCATAATTGAATCAATCCACCAAAGCGGGGATAATACTCGCCGGCGATTCGCGTATAATAGCCATACGAAGCAATCGCATTCCCGCACTGGACAGCTATGTTGAGGCGTATTCGATCGAATTGCAAATGGCCCGCCGCGCTCGTCTGTCTCCTCGTACTGGCGACATCCGCGGCTCCAGCGTACGTATGGCGATGTCTGGATGGCACGCCCTGCCCGATGGGTGGGGCCATGCCGCGAACCTCTTCGCACGCGCCGGCCGTGCCAGCGAATCCGCATAGCTGCTGCCATTCCGTGCACCTGGTTTCGGCGAGCAGCGCCACCGCCTCATCGGGCATGCGGTGCGTATTGACACAGTCCGACGCGGCGCAGGCATCGCTCTCGCGAGCTGTGGTCCCGCCGGTGCAGCCGGACGCCGTCATCCTGCTTCCAACACCGCCGTCGCCTCGACTCACCGCCTCCCAAATAGCGGATTGGGTCGTTTTCAGCTCGGACCTCCCGCCGCCACTTTACCCATCCGCTCGCCTCGGCCGTTCTCCTCCCGCACTCTCCTGACCGGTCCCGCTGACGCATGGCTCGGAGCCCGCTTGCTCGTGCTCCTCCGTCTCAGCTCCGGTCCTCCCATCCGCTGACTGCCCGCCCTCGCGGCCGGTCACGCGGCATCCCTTGCACGCACCCATCCATCAATTCGCATTTACGCAGCCGCGCGCGCCATGTTGGGACGGCTGCTGAGGAGAACCCTGTGAGGCGCATTCCTCGTGGGAAACAGAATCGAGGCGCAAAACGCGCCGAGAACCAGAGCCTTCGGCGGCGCTTGTGGTTCGGCCCCGGCACAGTCCTCGCGGTGCTGATCGGCGGCGCGGCGCTTGCGATGCAACAATCACAACTGTCGAACCGGCCGCAGGCATCCGCCGCACCCGGCGGCCGCATTGCCTTCGCCGCAAATGCATCAGGCCGCCTCCAACCCGCGGACCCGACGGCCAGACTCCCCACTCCCGCGAGGCCGCTCTGGAAACCGGAGGTCGGGCTGCTGACGAAGCATGGAATCGAGCTGAACCTGACACCGAAACAAATGACGGCCATGGGCAATCTCGATCGGCAGTGGCGCTCGGACAAGGCCGCGCTGGAAGCATCGCTGTGCGACGCGACCGCGGACACCGCCTCGACGCTCGACCAGACGACTCCAAATCACGGTACCCAACTCCGCACGATTCAATCCAGCCTCGGCGACTACTCCCGAATCTCGCGGGAGTACGACGCCCGCCGCGCCGATTACTGGTTCCGCGCCGTCGCGCTTCTGAATCGCTCCCAGCACACGATAATCGACCAATGGGCACGGACAGGCGGCCCGGAAAGGAGCGCGCAATGAAAAACGCATGCGCGATAATCCTTGTCCTCCTCGCCGCTCCGGTCTTTGCACAGCACCCTCTGGGCGAGGACAGGCCGCGAATCAGCGGCCCGCTAACGGTGCGGCAGGCGGTGGACCAGGCACTAAAAGGCAATCTCGAAATTCAGATGAGCCAGGCCGAAGCGGCCGCGGCAGGACAGGAATCGCGCTCCGCCCGCGCAATGACCCGCCCGCGGGTATCCGCGAATACATACCTGACCGGCGGAAGCATGCCCAACATCTTCAGCACGACCCCGGGCGTCACGCCCTCGAACTCCCTCGTCGTGCCGGGCAAAGCCTACGTGGACCAGAACCTGACGCTCATGCTCCCGCTCTACACCGGGGGCCGGCTCGAAAACCAGGTGAAGGCGGCGGCCGGGCGTGAAACCGCCGCAAACGCCGGAATAGGCACGGCGCGCGCCGACGCGGCGCTGATGGTCCGCGACGCTTATTACCGCGCGCTCCTCGCAACCGAAATGGAGAAGGTCGCGCAGGCGCGGCTGGACGCCGGCCGCGCGCTGCTCGACACGACCCGCGTGCTCTTCGAGGCGGGGAAGGGGCTCCAGGCGTCGGTGGCGCGTGCCGAGGCGGAGATAGCGGACGCGCAGCGAATGCAGACCAGCGCGCGCAACGACCGCGAAAAGATGCTGCTCGACCTGAGACGCGCGATGGGAGTGCGGCTCGATTCCGACATCACACTGGCCGACAGCCTCTCGTACACCTCGCTCGACCGCACGCTGGATGCAGCGCTGGACGAAGCGAATCGCGTTCGCCCCGAGCTGCTTGCCGCCCGCGCCCGCCTCGAATCCGCGAAGGCGCAGACGGGCGCAGCTCGCGGCGCGTTCCAGCCCCAGGTCTACGGAACGGCGATGGGCGATGTCTTTGCCCCCGACGACATGAACAGGCACACTGGCGGAACCGTGGGCGTCACCATCAGCATCCCCCTCTTCGACGCTGGTCAGCGTCGCGCCGAACTGGGCCAGATGACCTCCATGCAAAGGCGCGCCGAGGTCGACGTGAAGAATCTCGAGCTCCGCGTCGCGACCGAGGTCCGGCAGGCGTGGCTGGACGTGGACACCGCCGGCCAGAACTACCGCACCGCGCAGGTCGCCGTCCAGTCCGCCCAATCCGCCTATGACGTGGTCGCCCTCCGGGTCCAAAACCAGAAATCGATTCTCGTGGAACAGCTCGACGCACAGGCCGCGCTGGTTCAGTCGCGCACGAACCTCGCGCAGGCGCTCTACGATCACTCCATCGCCGTCGCCCGACTCCAGCGCGCGATAGGGAGGCCCTGACGATGAAAAGTGCTAAGTTCAGAGTGCCGAACCAGGTCGCGTCAGGGACACATGTCCCTGCCGGGGATATGTCCTTCGGACTAACAAACCGATCAACCGTCCGCAGGACGCATCCCCGACAGGGACATCTGTCCCTGTCGCTCCGCCTCCTGGCCGCTCTCCTCCTCATGTGCATGCTTCAGCCGGCACTCGCCGCCGTTACGGGCCAGGTCGGCCCCTATAGAGTGGAGCTGACGACCGAACCCGCGGTAATCCCCGTCGGCAGGGTGCGGGTGACGATTCACGTATCCGATTCGGCGGGCAGGCCGGTTCAAGGTGCGCAGCTTCGCGCGCTCGTGATGATGCCGAACATGCCGATGGGCGAGAAGGAGACGCCGGCGGCGGCAGTGCCAGGCAAGCCGGGCGACTACATCACCGACGCGGCATTCATGATGGCGGGCGGCTACGACGCCACGCTGACGATCCATGGTCCGCAGGGAGACGCCACGAGCAAGATTCCCCTCGAAACCGGCCAAAACACGGCCAGGAGCGACGCCTCCCCGATTCTCGCGCTCGCGCCCTGGCTCTTCGCGGTAATGCTCGTGGTCTTCATTCTCGTCAGGATGCGACAGACCGGACAGCGCCCGAACTGGCGCGTCCTCGCGAATCGCGGCGCGATCGGCGGTATCCTCCTGCTGGCCATCATGTTCGGCGGCTCCCTCTATGCCATCAACCACTGGCGCAGACCCGGCGCCATAACCCCCATCGAGGCGCAGGCGATGGAGATGAACACGCCCGCCCCGCCCGGCGCCGCCGCGGTAACGCTCGCCGAAGTGCGCCGCCAGCCCATCGAATCGACCGTGCGATACACGGGCCAGGCCGTCGGGTTCAATGAGCAGGATGTCATCGCCCGCGTGCAGGGCTGGCTCACCTGGATGCCCTACTACACCGGGCAGAAGGTGCGCGCCGGCGAGGTTATCGGCCGGCTCGACACCAGCCAGATTCAGCCCCAGATCGCGCAGCAGCAGGCTGGGGTCAACATGGCCGAGCAGGGGGTCGCGGTAGCGCGAAAGGAGTATGCGCAGGCCGAGGCCGAGGTCCATCTCGCCCACGGCGAGCAGGGGATGAAGGAAGCCGGCGTCAACGAGGCGAGGGCGAACCTGGATGCCGCCCGTCAGGATCGCTCCGCCGCGGACGCGGCAGTCGCCGCCGCCCAGAACAAGGTGCAGGACGCGCAGGCGATGCTTCAGTCCGCGAAGGCGGATCAGCAGTACTGGCAGCAGGAGATAGTCCGCGAGAAGGCGCTGCTCGGAAAGGGCGCGGTGACCGTGGACGAATATCAGCGCGAACAGTCGCAGGCAGCATCCGCGGACGCAAAGGTGCAGCAGGCCAATGCTTCCGTGGCGCAGGCGCAGGCGGATGTCCGTGCGGCGCAGGCTTCCGTGCGCAGAGCCGACGCCATGATCGCCGCCGCCACCAACAAGGTGCAGGGCGCGACCGCGGAGCTGACATCGCACGAGGCGCACGTGCAGGCTTCGCGCGCTGCCGCGGACGCGGCTGAGCAGAAGATCCGGCAGGCGCAGGCCGGAGTGCGGCAGGCGCAGGCCGGTCTCGCCGGAGCGACCACGTCTCGCGGCTATTCCGAGGTTCGCTCCCTGATCGACGGGGTCATCGCCCAGCGTGTGGTCAGTCCGGGCCAGCTCGTGAATCCCGGCCAGCCAATCCTCCGAATCGCGCAGGTGAGCCCCATCCGCCTCCAGGCGAATGTCGCCGAATCCGATCTCGGCGCGATTCGCGTCGGCAACCGCGTGGCCGTCCGGTCGCAGTCCACAGGCATTCGGCCAATCGTTGCGCAGGTAACATCCATCACCCCTACCGTTGACGCGGTAGCCCGCACCGGCGTCGTCGAGGCGGTCGTGCCCAACCGCGACGGCCGCTTCCTTCCGGGCCAGTTCGTCACGATGGACATCTCTACCGCGCATAGCCAGGAGGCCCTGACCGTACCCGTCGCCGCTGTCCGCACCCGCACCCCGGCGGCATCGGGCGTGGTGGCCGGCCCAACATCCAGCTACGTCTGGGTCGCCGAGCCATCTGCCACCGGTGACTACTCGGTGCGGATGGCCGAGGTGCAGACCGGCGTCTCCGACGGTACGAATATCGAAATCGTGTCCGGCCTCAAAGCCGGCCAGAAAGTCGTGCTCACCGGCGGCGACTACCTCAAGAACGGCGACACGGTGACGACCGGCGAATCCGCGCCTCCGCCCATGCCGATGAATCACGAGGTCCACAACATGGCCGCGGGTCCGGGCGCCACCGGGAATGAAGCCACAGTCGAAGTCTCCTCAAGGGGCTTCACCCCGGACAGCGTGTCTCTGAAGGCGGGCGTGCCGGCGAAGCTCATCTTCATCCGCAAAGACACGAAAAACTGCGCGACCGAGGTCGTCCTCACCGACTACGGCATCAAGCGGTCGCTCCCGCTGAACCAGCCCGTCACCATCGAGTTCACCCCAAAGGCCGGCACGCTCAACTTCACCTGCGGCATGAACATGCTAAGCGGGAAGGTGGTCGCAAAGTGAGCCCCCGAACACCTGAAAACTCAACACCCAACACCCAACACCCGCACCGGGGCTTCAACGCCCTGCACATGATACACAAGTGGTCCATCGAGCACCCCTACGTGATCATTGCGTTCTATGCGGGGGTGATGGCGCTGGCGTACCTCGCCATGACCCGCGCGATGCCGCGCCGTTTCGCGCCCTATGTCGAAAGCCCCATGGTCGGCGTCGTCACGATGATGCCCGGCCTCTCCTCGCAGGAGATGGAGCTCTACGTCAGCAAGCCCATCGAGGAGCAGCTCGTCAACATCAAGGGGCTCCGCTACATCCGCTCGACCTCGCAGGATGGCTTCAGCATCGTCACCCTCGAATTCCCCTACGGGTCGGACATGAAGCGCGCGATCTTCGACGTGCAGGCGCTCATGAACGTCGTCCAGTCGAACCTGCCCGCCACCGGCGCGAACCTCAAGCCCTCGTGGGTGGTCCCCATCGATCCGCTCAATCTGCCGGTCCTCTCGCTCAGCCTCCGCGGCGACCCGGCGCAGGGGTGGGACCCGGTCCGCGTGCGCGAGTTCGCCGACAACACTGTCATCAACCGCCTGAAGACCGTGCCGGACGTCTACTCCATCGTCCCCTTCGGCGGCTATCGCCGGCAGCTTCAGGTCGTGGTGGACCGCAACAAGCTCGCCGCCTATCGCCTCTCGATTCTCGACGTCCGCAACGCCATCGACCGCTTCAACGTCAGCCGCTCCGCCGGCAGCCTAACGAGCGGCGCGAGCGAGGGAATCGTCCGCGTGGACACCCGCGCCGCCTCCGCAAACGACGTCATGAACTATCCGATAGCATCGGTCAATGCGTCGACTGGTCAATTGGTCAATGCGCCCGTACCCGAAAGCGGTGGCGGAGGCATGGGCGGCGGAATGGGCGTCAGCGCTGCGCCTGGTTCGGCGCCTCAGCCCTCAACACTTAACACCCAAAACTCCTCCTCTCCTCGCGTTCTCTATGTGCGGGACGTGGCGAAGGTGATCGACGCCTACTGGGAGCGGCGGAGCGGCTACCACTTCCTGAATCATGAGAAGGGGAGCGCGGGCGCGGTGAATCCCTCTATCGAGGTCTCCGTGATTCAGGACCCCGGCGCAAGCTCGGCCGAAGTCGTCCCGGCGGTGATGAAGGTCGTCCAACAGCTCGAGAGCGAGAATCCTGGCCTGAAGTTCGATGTGGCTTACGACAATGCGTACTTCGTCAACGTGCTCTTCAAGAACGTCTGGGAGGAGCTCATCGTCGCGATCGTGCTGACGGGAATCGCCGTGCTATTCTTCCTGGGCGAGTGGCGCGGCACCCTCATCGCAATGGTCACCCTCCCCACGTCGCTCGCCATGGCCATCCTGCTGATGATGCCCTTCGGCATGACCTTCAACAGCGGCACCCTTATCGGCCTCCTGCTCTCCATCGGCCGCCTCGTCGACGACTCCATCATCGACATCCACGCGGTCGAGCGGCATCTCCGGATGGGGAAGGACCCGAAAACCGCAACCATCGACGGCATTGCCGAGGTGCGCGTTGCGGTCATCGCCTCCACTATCATGATGGTTCTCGCGCTCTCGCCGCTCCTCTTCTCCGGCGGAATCACGCAGCAGATGTTCCGCGAGCTGGTCTGGCCGCTCATCTTCGGGCTGCTGGCCTCGATGCTGGTCTCGTTCACGCTGACGGCGCTGCTCTGCGCGAACCTCCTCCGGCCCGAAGAGGCGCGTGAAGCCGACCGCCGGCACCCGATTCTCAGATGGCTCTACGTTCCGCTCGACCCGTTCCAGCGGCTGCTCGACCGAATGGAGAAGGGCTACGCCGGAACGATAAAGTGGATGCTGAAACACCGATTCGCGAACTTCGCCCGCGTCGTCGCGACGGTGATTGTCGGGTTCACCTTCTACTACTTCATCGGCTCGGAGATGATGCCACTCGCGGACGTCGGACAGGCGAACGGCTTCCTTGAGATGCAGCCCGGCACCTCCTTCGAGGGCACCGAGGTGGCGGCCCGCAGGCTCGAGCAGATCATGCTGAAGTACCCGGAGCTCGAGAAGGCATCGGTCGAGATCGGCGCCGAATCGATGTTCGAGAGCTGGTCTCCCTACTTCACCGGCTACCAGATGCCGCAGGTGAACGGCGCGTCGATGATGCTGACGTTCAGCGACAAGGACGAGCGGAAGCGGACCATCTGGCAGGTGCTCGACGCCGTGCAGAAGGAGGCGCTGGCCACCATCCCCGGAATCCGCCGCCTCCAGATCAAGGAGATGGGCTCGGACGTGATGGCGACCGCCGCCGCCCCGATTCACGTCCTCATCCACGGACCGGACCTCGCCACGCTCGACAGCCTCGGCCGCCAGACCCTCGCCGTCGCCGAGAAGATGCCGGACATGTTTCAGCCCGGCACGACCTGGACCATGGGCCTGCCGGATTACCGAATCAAGGTGGACCCGACTCGCGCGCAGCAGCTCGGCCTCTCGCCCGAATCGATCTCGCAGCAGGCCTACTACGCGCTCCGCGGCGGCCTCACCAACGAGTTCTTCCGCCTGCCGAACACCCGCCAGAACACGATTCTGATCCGTTACGATCAGCAGGACCGCCGCAGCCCGCGGGACCTCGAATCGCTCTACGTAACCTCACCCGACGGCCGGCAGGTCCCGCTCAAGTCCGTGGCAACGGTCGAGAAGACGTTCGCGCCAACCGCCATCGAGCACGACGGCCTCCAGCGGGTGGTCGGCGTCACCGGCTATTACCGAATCGGCCACCTGCCCTCCATGGACGTGGTGATGGACCTGCTGTCGAAGACCTACGGCGGCGATCCGAGGCTGGGAATCCAGCCCGTGAACTTCCCGCCCGGCTACGGCATGGAGATTCGCGGCGACATGACCCAGATGATGGACAGCTTCCGCCGCATGCTCACCGGCCTCGGAATCGCCCTCATCTTCATGTACCTCGTTCTCGTGATGCAGTTCCGCGGCTTCCTCCAGCCGCTCCAGATGGTCGCCTCGCTCCCGTTGGAGCTGGCCGGCGTTTTCGGCGCCCTCTGGCTCGCGCACCAGGCATTCTCGACGGTCTCCATCCTCGGCATCATCGTGCTGACCGGCATGGACATCACGACCGCCGTGCTGATGATCGACATGATCATGAAGTACCGCGACCGCGGCGTTCCACGCGACCAGGCAATCGCCGAAGCCTGCCCCCAGCGCCTCCGCCCCATCCTCATGACGGCCGGAATCTCGCTCGTGGTCCTTCTGCCGGTCGCCATCGCCCCGAAGACGGGCCTCGACGCCTACCGGCCCCTCGCCACCACGGTATGCGGCGGCCTGCTCATCGGCACCATTCTCAGCCTCTTCGACATCCCGATCATGCACACGTTCGTGGATGACTTCGTCAAGTGGCTGAACCGCACGTTCCTGAACCGAAACTGGGAGTGGCCCATAATCGACGCACCACCCGACCCCGATTCGCCTGCCAACCCACCCGTACTCGCTGCGGCGCCTGTAGCGACACCGTCGGACTAACCGCGGCGCGAATTGAACGGGGAGGAATCGGCGAATCGGGATTTCCTGCGTAAGCTGGAGAATCTATGAGTGTGCCAGGGAAGCGCTGGAGATGGAGTTGATTGAGAACGCAGCCCAACTACACGGAGCGCTGGAACAAGTGGCGAGCTTCACGGATACGTTGGAGGCAATTCGGCGGCATTCCCTGGAGACCAGTTCCACGCTTCTCCCCGCCGCATCCGAGCCATACATCAAGCGGATTCAGGAGGTCAACCGCGAGATTCGCGAATACCTCGATTCAAGCACCGACTCTACCATGCCAGCAAAGTTGGAACGCATCGCCTCGTAAGAAACTAATCTGTACCACAAGCAAGTCCCTGTCTCACCCGCTGCATGACCCTGTCGCCGTCCTGGGCAAATGGCTTGTGCCCATCAGCATGTGATCGGCAAGCGGTCTTCGCTGATCCGATGGGGGCCGGATGGATTTGTCAGCCCTCGAAGGTTCTCCTTCGCTCCAGGGCCGCGCGAATGGATTGATCGATAAAATCATCTATAGTCATGGCCGTTCCGGATATACGGATGCGCCGAATGCCTTCAACCAACACCACTTCCGGTTTGTCATTTTCGCTACTCGATCTCGATTCGATAGCTCACTACCCAAAGCTCGATCTGCTCGAGTTTAGACCGCCAGCGAGCCTTGAAGTTCCGAACCCACTGGCGATTCTCTCGGGTGTCCGGCACATCTACCATGATTCTCACAAGATCGTCGCGGTACATTAGCCCTCCGTGACGCGAGTGGCCCTCGACATTCTGCGTCTCGTAGCTTGCTGCCCCGAAGAAGCCCACGACCTCCAGCAATGCCTCCGCGAGCCAGTCGGCCGGTACGTCCCGCCCGTCGTTATATCTCAGGGGTAGCAGAACCTCGTACCGCCGCCATCTGCTGCTCATACGTGGCCTTCCCCTTCACCTCAAATCCAATCCCCTGGTCCGCCAAAGCCTCTAGCGCGGCTTCGGGAACTATATGCTCTCCAGACTTCAGCACGCGACCGGAAAACCGCCCAAGCAGGAACCCGAGCGCCCGCTTCTCCGTCTCCCGATCAGGAAATACGACCATAACCACGATTCACCTCGCTTCGCCAAACACGCAACCGGCCCGCTTGCCCTCATTCTAACACAGACCCGCAAACGACAAACCACGTTAATCGCGTCGTCACCCACACGACTGTCAGACTGCCCGCGATAAACACCCGAAAAGATTCCACATAAACTCTTGCCAGTGCGTCACCCGTCTGCTGTACGGCGACACATCAACCGAACGGAGGTATCGCCTGCCGCCAACTCGCGTAGTACCCGGGCGCGCGCTGCCCGACAAACCATGGGGTGACCCGTTCCGGACGAGGAGCGCGAAAGCGTTGAGCAGCACTCAGCGCAAGATCAAACGCCTCGACAACCCGTCTGCCAGTCCCATCGCGGCCCCTCACCCTGAGTCGTGCAAGTATCCTGTTCCTTCGTTGTGCAAGTATCTCATTCGCTCGTCGTGCAAGTATCTCGCCTTGAGTCGGGCCGGCAAAGCAGACAAGGAGACAAAGAGACAAGGAGAGGGATCTCCCTTCCTCCCCTCTTCCCATCCTCCCTTCCGCCGTTAGCCGGTCGCGCCGTTGGGCGTTCGCCGAGACCACGATAAACAGGCCGGAAGCACAACAGTTCGCCAGAAGGCGGCGTTGCGACCGTGACCCCATCGCACCCTGACAACCAGATCTGCGAAAGGTGAACACCAATCGCAGAGGAAGATGATGCAGAAAATGAGCCGCGGGAGACGTGGTGCCACACCCACGTCTCCCGCGGACCACACAACACGAGAGTCGGGGCCGGAGTGGAGACCGCTTCAGCGAGGAAAACGAACGAGGGGGACGATTTGCAAAAACAGTTTGGACGCGAGTTTAGCTACCGAGGACACCACGTTCTCATTTACCCAGAGCCGTTGCGACATCCCCACATCCTGGGCCTATCATGCGTAAATTCCAGATTAACGGTGGGTGAGCTCACGAATCAACAACTCCCACACTTCCATGGTGGCGTTTTCGGGGGTAAGACTGCGCGCCTCTTTGAGCTTAACGAGCGCGGCGAGATCGCCTTCTTCGTTGCCAAAGAGATTTAGCGCATCTTGGAAAAGCTTCTCTGCCTGCGTGAACTTAGGGTCGTAGCCGATTAACGATTGCCTAAGTACCTCCTGCATATTAGCGGCGAGAATAAGGCGTTTGCCCGCAAAGATATCAGGCTCAAGCGCAAAAAGAACGCGCAATTCGGAAACGGCCTCTGGCCTTCGTGGAAGGACAACCGTGTCTATGTTCTGTTGTCGCAGTGCTGCACCAGCTTTATAAAAGACGCCTCCGACATCCTCAACGCTGCCGTTGATCGTGACAGCTCCAGTTATCGCTACGGTGCCATCGACTGGCAACCGAAGCAGCGCCGACATAGTGGCGACAGCGTTCGCTGCTCCGGCCGAATTGCCTTGGAGCTGGATCTGGTTGTCTCGATACGCAATAACAATATCAACTTGCGACCAATCCGTCGAGTAGCCGAGTATTGAGCTCACGGTCTTACAATACTCGGCCGCCTGTTCCGCGGAGATGCGAGCGTCCGCTGCAACATTCGCGGATACTATCGTGCGGCCGTTTCCCGGTCGTACAGTAGCATCAATTGGAAACGTTTCGCCCAGTTCAAGGACGATCCTTCCTCCGCGCGTTAAGCTGAGCACGGACAAACCCGTTGCAGTTCCAACACTGCCTTGGCGATGAGGGAATGCACCGGCCATGCGCGCCGCCTGCAAGCGGAGGCTAGCGAGTGAAATGTGTGGTGTGCTGTCAATCGGATCGCGGTTATTGGGGCCGGGCTGGTTGCTTGTTCCGCCGCCCTTAACTGAAATCACAACGGGCGGTGAATCAACCTTTGCAACAGGCATCTGATTCACGATCTCTATAGATGCCGATAGCGATGTGAATCGTTTTCCCTCTACCGTGACCAGTTCCGCAACCACAGAATGCTTGCCCGATTCGGTCTTGCTGGCGTCCCAAACCGCGGTCTCAAATGGGCTGCTGGTTCTGATTCCAATTGCGCTGCCGTCCACCAGGAACGTGAGAGCCTTCGGATGCAAGGCTGGAGAGATTATCGCCGATATCGTCTGCCTGGCTTCGTCAGCGGTCTTGAATGAGACAAGCTTATCCTTTCCAATCCCCGCCAGCATCACAGGAGACGAAACACGGAAACGAACTGGTTGAAGCGCAAAGGTTCCTCCACTATCCGTGTCAACCCAACCTCCCAACACGTGCTCTCCCAGGCGCAACGCCTGAAGGTCAAACGTAAGCGGCGCTTTTGCATCTGGCGGCAAAACCTCAGTTCCGTCGAGTGATAGCCTGGCTCCTGCCGATCGAAGGCCCGCCTTAGGCTTGACGTCCACATCAAGCAAAGCGGAATGTTCCGAGCCATCTACCGGGTTTGTAATCAGGAAGGGAGCCGTATCCAGCAATTCGACGGTGCACCGACATATAGTGCGTTCCTCTCCGGTAATTCGATGTTCGATCAGCGTCAGCCTGTTAAAAGCAAGGGGCTCTGCGCTGGAGGACCACTCAAGTGGGGACCCCGACGTCGCGCTGCAACTTGCAACCTCGGTACTACCCCGTCGCAGTATCAGCGATGACGAGTCGCTAATGGAAGCTCTATCAGCAAGGATAGCAAGTGTCGACCCGCGAACCAGATAAAGGCGAGCCGGGCATTTGGACGACGATAAGGTGACTGTTTGACGTTGCGCGTAACCGTGGCACGGCTCAGCGACGATTAGCACAACCAGCAGCAATCGCGCGAGGCCTCGATGCGCCGCTGCGCGGAGCAATATTGCGAGTAATGGTAACATGCCGTCGCCTCCATCCAATTGGGCAGCGTAGCGCCCAAACGAACAGTTACACTATTACCCATCGTAACCGCTCATTCCTGTAAGGGATTTTCCAAAGGGACAGAATAGACCCGGCAGGCATAAACCCACCGGGCCACGTTTCAGCAATTCACGAGAAGCCCAAACCGATTTCTTACCCGCTCCGTTACACAATTCCTAATGATTGAACACGAACTCCTTCGTGTTCATCAGCGCCCACATCAGGTCCTCGACTCGCTCGCGGCGACGCCGCGCGGATGCGAGAACACCCGCCGCCGGAATCCACGATTCCTTTGCACAAACGGGGTGATTCCGGAGCACGCTCGCCGGAGCCGCCGCGTCGATCTCCCGTACGGCGCGGCGCGATTCCTCCGCCGTCGGGAAGCGCGAATAGGCCGTGAGGTAGATGTCTCGAACAATCGACGGCGTGTCCCTGCCGGACGAGAGCAGGCGGGCAAGCCGGCCCTGCGGCGACGCGAGCCGCGCGTTTATGCCGGAGTTGTTGATGAGGTGGAGCACCTGCCCCAGGTTCGGGTCGTCGGTCCGCTCACACGCGCACGTGATGTTGCGCGCCGGCCGGCCGAATAGCTCCAGGAAGTAGGAGGGGACCGTCGTGTCCGGTAGCTGTGACGCGCGCACTCCCAGCGGATAGCCCGCGAACTTCTCCGGAACCCCCGTCGCGGTCGCGATGGCGTCCATGAGCTGCTCCGCGCTGAGCCGCTTGAACCCGTAGTGCGAATAGTAGCGCGAATCGCGCTCGTTGGCGGGCGTGGGGATGGCGGAGCGCTGGTACGCGCGGCTCAGCAGGATGGCCCGCATCGTGTGCTTCAGGTCGAACCCGCGGTCCGCGAGGTCCCGCCCCAGGAAGTCGAACAGCTCGGCGTTGCTCGGCGGGTTCGTGACCCGCAGATCGTCCACCGGCTCGACGACGCCGCGCCCCATGAAGTGCTTCCAGAGCCGGTTCGCCACGCACTTTGCGAAGAAGGGGTTTCGGGGCGAAGCGATCCAGTCCGCCAGCGCGGTCCGGCGGTCGCCGCGATAGTCCGCGGGCACCGGCCGGTCGTCCAGCGCGCAGGGCCGCACGACTTTGGAAGTCTTCGGGTGCGTCACCTCGCCGTTCATGCCCGCCGTGACGAGCTGTTCCGTATTGTCGATTCCACGCTTCTCG
>Ga0068855_100005914_pt1 | contig 14915 bp, 8 predicted proteins | sample KBSCornC52_FD_66592 | JGI IMG/M metagenome (GOLD analysis project Ga0068855, IMG submission 66592) | Corn rhizosphere microbial communities from Kellogg Biological Station, Michigan, USA - KBS Corn C5-2 | ecosystem: Host-associated > Plants > Roots > Rhizosphere > Soil ...
CTGCTGCGTCTGTTCGTGGCCTTCCTGCCGCCGCAGAGTGGGCCTGTCAGAGGTGTCGGACGGATTGTTTTGCTGCGCGAAAAGCGCGCCGGCTGCGAGAAAGCCGACCCACCAGCGTGACATAATTAAAGTATATTGTCCCTGCGGGAATCCGCACAAAATCTGCTTCGGGAAAAAGTTGCCCAACTGCCGCTCGCGCCCGGAGTGTATCTCTATAAAGATGCCGCCGGCAAAATCATCTATGTCGGGAAGGCGAAAAGCCTTCGTGCGCGTGTTCGCAGCTATTTCAATGAAGAGCGTCTGCTGGACGCGAAAACCGGCACGCTCATCTCCGAAGCGCGGGATGTCGATCACATCCTGGTCGATAACGAAAAGGAAGCGCTCGCGCTCGAAAACAACCTCATCAAGCAGTACAAGCCGCGCTTTAATGTGCTGCTGCGGGATGACAAAACCTATCCGTATATCAAGCTGACGGCCGAACGTTTTCCGCGGGTCTATGTCACGCGGCGGCTGAGAAAAGATGGGGCCACCTATTACGGTCCCTACTTCCCGGCCAATCTGGCGCACCGCACCGTGCATTTTATTCACCGGCATTTTCTGGTGCCATCCTGCAAAGTGGATCTGACGCGCTATCATCCGAAGCCGTGCCTGCAGTACCACATTCATCGCTGCCTCGGGCCCTGCGTGGAAGGTCTTACGGCTCCGGAAACTTACGTGGAAGCGGTGAATCGCGTACGGCTGTTTCTGGAAGGCAGACACGCGGCGCTCGCAAGCGGGTTGCGCGAACGGATCGCTGAGGCAGCCGAACAGGAGCGCTTCGAGGAGGCGGCTTCATTGCGCGATCTGCTGACCACAGTTGAGGAACTCGATCAGCGGCAGAAGATGGCGGCCGTTTCCGGGGACGACGTGGACATCTTCGGCTACTATGCCGAGCCTCCTCTGATCGCGGTAAATCTTTTCCATCTGCGGAACGGGCAGATCGTCGACCGGCGGGAATTCTTCTGGGAGGATCAGGAGGAATTTGACCCCGCGGCGTTCTTTTCGTCGCTGCTGCTGCAGATTTACCTCGAGCAGCAGTATGTGCCTGGCGTCATTCACGTTCCGGTGGATTTCGAAGACCGCGAGGTAATGGAGGAACTGCTCTCAGAGAAGCGCCAGCGCAAAGTGGAAATCCAAACGCCGCAGCGCGGCCAAAAGCGCGCCATGCTGAATCTGGCGCAGACGAACGCGAAGCACAGTTTCGATGCGCGTTTCCGAGTACTGAAACCCTCCTCCACCGCAATTCAGGAAGCGCTGCAGGACGCGCTCAATCTACCCGAAGCGCCGAAGCGGATCGAATGCTTCGACATCTCTCACATCCAGGGATCCGAGAAAGTCGCAAGCATGGTCGTCTGGGAAGAGGGGCGCATGAAGAAATCGGATTATCGAAAATTCATCATCCGAACGGTTGAGGGAAACGACGATTTCGCGAGCATGCGCGAAGTGGTGACGAGACGCTACTCACGCCTGCAGGAAGAGGGCAAACCGATGCCGGGGCTGGTGCTGATCGACGGCGGCCTTGGGCAACTCCACGCGGCCGCGGAGGCTCTCGAATGGATCGGGATCATCAACCAGCCGCTGGCTTCCATCGCGAAGCGCGAGGAGATTATCTACGTTCTCGGCCAGGAGAATGAGCCGATCGTACTCGACCGCTTCTCGCCGATCTTACATCTGATCCAATCGATTCGCGATGAAGCCCACCGCTTCGCGGTCACCTTCCATCGCACACGCCGCAATGCGCGGACGCTCACTTCAGAGCTGGATCAGATTCCCGGCGTTGGAGAGATCACACGGCGCAAGCTGCTGAAGGAATTCGGCAGCTCGACTCTGGTGAGGCAGGCGTCTGAAGATGAACTGGCGCGGCGCATCGGCCGGGCTGCGGCGAAGAAAATTCGAGCGTATTACAACGGCGAACCGGAACCACAGCCGGTCGCGCCCGATGCGCGCTGAATCCGTTGTTAATCCGTCTTTCCGGCGTGCTCGATGGCGCTGTTCAATCGCACGATGCCATCCTGGCCTCGACTGTTATCCAGCAGCAACGATTCGAGGCGTTGCGCCGGCTGAGGACGCGCGAAAAGATACCCCTGCATCATCCGACAACCGGCCGCGAGCAGCAGAGATTTCTGCTCTTCCGTTTCGACGCCCTCCGCGATCACGCCGAGGCCGATGCCTTCAGCCATCCCGATAATTGCGTGCGCCAGTTTCCGGGCTGATTCATCGGTTTCAATCGAATGCACGAACGACATGTCCAGTTTGATCGCGTCCACTTCCAGTTCATGCAGGTAGCTGAATGAGAAATAGCCGGCCCCGAAATCGTCGATCGAAAAGCGAATGCCAGACCGCCGCAGCGCCTGCATTTCCCGTTTGGCCACATCGCTGCGGTCCACCAGCACGGACTCGGTGACCTCCAGTTCCAGCAGAGCTGGGGCGACGCCGTGGCGCTCCAGAGTTTCCCGGACGGATCTCGCGAAATCCTCACAGCGAAGCTGCACCGGAGAAACATTTACCGAAACCGGCGCCACGGCTACGCCGCGCAGGGACCATTCGGCGATCTGGCGGCAGACTTCGTTGAGCAGCCACATGCCTGCGGGCACAATGAGTCCGGTCTGCTCAGCCACCGTGATGAATCTGGATGGCAGGATTTCGCCGAGCGTGGCATGCTCAAGCCGCATCAAGGCTTCCATGCCCACAATTCGCCCATCAGCATCCACTCTGGGCTGATAATCCAGCCGGAAGCGGTTCTCGGCGAGCGCGGCGCGGATCTCGTCCTCCATCCCTTGCGACCCAACAGAGGCGGCAGCAGTGTGGCAGCTTTCGAACCGATTCTTGCCCGAGCTCTTGGCGGAATACATTGCCTCGTCGGCCTTCCGCTGCAGCTCGTCCGGAGCCGTCCCATCGTCCGGATAGATTGCGATCCCAAGACTCGCGGTCGCGCAGAATTCGACGCCCTCGAGCATTACCGGGCGGCGGATTTCTTCGAGAAGTCTCGTCGCAATCTGTTCGGCTACGCTGCGATCCGGAATCATCGGCACGATGATATTGAACTCATCGCCTCCAATCCGCCCCACGGTATCTTCGGTGCGCACCGCCGCTCTCATACGCGCGGCGACTTCACGCAGGTAGAGATCGCCCGCTCGATGGCTCAAGGTGTCATTGATCTGCTTGAACCGGTCCAGATCGAGATAGAAAATCGCGAGCTTCCGCTGGTTTGCGTCGCAATCGCGAATGGCCAGCTCCAGACACTCTTCGACGCGCAAGCGGTTGGGCAGTCCGGTGAGCGGATCGTGCCGCGCCTGCCTGCGCAGGTTTTCGTACATGGTCGCGTGCTCGACTGCGATGCGGGCCAGACGCACCGGCGCGTCGAACATTTCCTTAATTTCTGTGTCATGGAAGCTGAGGATGATTCCAGCCGGCGAGCCCGGATTTCCAATCAGGCGCGACACAATAAAGCGAGGCGCCTGGTCCCCAAGAGATGCCGCGAGCGGACGCCAGATGGGATCCGAAGCGAACCCGGACATGAGCGGGGTTCGCCAGAGTTCGAATGGGATGATCGCTGGATTGGAAAGTGCGGTCCGCCATGACCGGGGAAGTCGCGCGTCTGCAGCAATGGTTTGGCTTTCGCCTCGCCGCACGATGATGCAGCACATTTCGGCCCCACCCTGGCTGCAAATCAGGTTACTGACCGCATCCAGCACAGCGCCGAGCGGCTGGTTGGCGACAACCATTTCGAGAATCGCGTTTGCGTCCCGCTCGCGATTTTTCTCGATCTGCAGTTCATCGGTTCGCTGCTTCACGGCCACGGCGAGCTCACGCTGGCGGCGCCGGTGCTCGCGTTCGCGATATCGCCATAACAGCAGGACCGCTGCCAACCCAAATGCGCCGATACATATGGCCAGCCAGCGTGAGCGCCACCAGGGTCCCACCACCACGACATTTATTTGTGCGGGCCGGCCGAACCAGCCGCCATCCCATGCGCCGCTTTGCACTTCGAAGACGTAATTTCCCAGCGGGATACTCGCGTAGCGCGCTTCCCATTCCGATGTCTGTATCCATGTGGCATCGATCCCTTTGAGGCGGTAACGGAATCGGATCGCCTTCGGGCGGCGAAACGTGAGGGCAGCGAATTCGATGCTGACCGGGCCCTCGCCCTGGCGCTGCTGGAGTTTTGTCGGCCTGTCAAGGACTCGGGCGCCCGAAGTTACCTGCACAATCTCGGCTGGAGCGCTTACGGGAAGCACGGAAGCCAGATGCAAATGGTGCGACAACCCGCGCGAGGTGCCGATCCAGACGGAATTGTCTGCTTCAGCGAAAAACGCGTTCGCGTCGGTATCGTCCCATACCAGCCCGTCATCGTGGGTGTAGTGAACCCAGCGCCCGCGAACCAGGACATTGACGCCCAGACCCGTTCCGCGCCACAGGTTGCCATCCCTGTCAAAGCCGAGAAACCAGGTTACCTGCGGGTCGGACTCACGAGGCTGCGGTACCCGTTCGACACGCCACCTGCTGCCATCAGGTGTGATCCGGTCCAGGTCCGACACGCGTTTGCCGGCAAACCAGATGGCGCCATCCGGCGCTTCGGCGAGGCTGCCTCCGAGCCGGCCAACAGGTGAACCGGCCGCCGTGATTTTTGTCCAGATACCGGACTTCCAGACTGTGAGGCCCTCGCTGCCAGCGGCCCATAGTCTTCCGCTACGGTCGAGAAGAATCTGGTGGACGTATTCAGCTTCATGGCCCGGGTCGGTATTCTCTTTGTGAAATACCCATCCGCCTCGGCTGCGAATTCCGCGATAGATTCCCTTGAGACAACCTGCCCAGATCGAACCGTCCGCGGTTGCCGCAAGCGAGTAGACCGTTTCTGCAGGAATCCCATCCTTTTCATCAAAATGGCGCAGCGCCCTGGTCGCGCGGTCGTAACGGAAGAGTCCGCGGGGCGATGTTCCAATCCAGAGAGAATCGTCATGCTCGGGCAATATCGAAGAGACGCGATCCCGCGCAAGCTGCCGGCGGATTTCGATCACATTTCGAAAATGGCCGCGTTCCAGCATATTGACGCCATACGTTGTCCCGGTCAAAAGATTGCCGTGCCGGTCGCGGACAATGGCCCAGACTTCGTCGCTCTTCAGCCCTTCGTGCGTCGTCCAGTTCTGCCATTCACCTGCACCTCGCCAGCAGGCAATGCCGCCTCCGCGCATGGCGATCCAGATCAACCCTTCGCGGTCGGCCATAGCCCATGGCACGGTGGGCACAACGAGACCTGCATCTGCGCCAATAATCGTCCATGACTGCCCGCCACGGCGGCCTCCCGCTCCCAGAGCGAGTCCGGCGCCGGTAGGCACAAGTAGATTTCCGTTGGTATCCAGCGAGAGTGCGCCAATGCCGACTCCATACGGAAGTCCACGGTCGCGGCGCTGAAACGTGTTTTCGCCGGGCGCGAGAGAAATGAGCCTTTGTGCGCTTCGAGCCCAGACTTCGCCCTCGCGATCCACGACCAGTCCGCCCCATGAATCCGGCGGCGCCCCGGCGACCGCATCATAACAGCGCTTCGCCCGGGAAAAAATCGCGCAGATCCCGGAGGTTTGCGCATACCACGTGGCGCCACTCCGGTCCGTGAATACGCTCCACACCGTCTTCCCGATGGTCTCCGGGATCCATTCACGACTGCCGGATGCCTGGATTCGAAGCAGACCGCGCGATGTCGCGAGATAAATGCCGTCATGAACAGGATCTTCAGCGATCGTCTCGGGGCCGCGCTCGGGCCGAGCGCCTGCGGAATCGACCGGGATAAAGCGGTCGTGGGAACGCCGGCTTAAACCTGCTTCAGTGGCCACCCAAAGAGAGCCATCGCGGGTCTCCAACAGTGACGAAACCGCATCCTCCGGCAAACCTGCGGATACCCCGAAGCGGCGAAAGCGATGGCCATCAAAACGGAATAAACCGTTATTGGTACCTACCCAGACGAATCCCGTTCGATCCTGCAGGATAGTGTTGATTCCGAGGTCGGTAAGACCTTGCGATTCGGCAAAAACTCTGAAGTTGTAACGTTGAGCAGGAGCGGACGCAAGGGATGCGTAAAACGCAACTATGCAATACCCGGCATGCAGATAGCCGCGGCCGCGCCGCTTCCACGTCATTCTCTTTAATCGACCGGCAAGGGAGAAACTTTAGATCAGTCGGGATATATCCGTAATGGCTATACCATCGCTGAAGCGGCCAGGGGGCACGCGCCCAAATGTGGCGGTGTTCAGAAGGTGTAATGGCGACGCGCCGAACTCAAGGAGTGCGGTCGGTTTCCGGGGTGAGATCCACGCGTCCTGATATCGGCCCCTGCTCTACCGCCCCGCGCATCTGCCCGGTCAGCCGTTTGCCTTCGAGCTTCAACCGGAAGCGTATCGGGCCGTTGGTCTCTTCGCTCGATGCTTCGAAATAGATTTCATTTCCGTCGATCCGGCCGCTTTGAATTGGTACGGGTTTCATATCGGCGCCCTCATGGCCAATGTCGCCGGTAAGCGCGTTGCCCTTCTGCTTCAGCCGAAGGCGGACCGGGGCATTTACGGTGGGGGCGCCGCCGCCGTGATTCACTTCGATGACACCGCGCCACGTTCCGGACAGATCCGCCGCGGAGGCGAGGCCAGGGAACAGGAGGGCGGGAATTGCCGCGACCAGAAAGAACCTGTTCATGGGCCTCAGTATAAACTTCGAACCATGCGACCTCTTCTTCGCCTCGTTGTCTGCCTGGCTGTGGGGCTCGCCGGGTTCGGGCAAACCGCGGGCGAGCCGCCCTCGCCGGGCCTGTATGCGGTTTTCGACACGTCGATGGGAACCATTACGGTAAAGCTCTTCGAAGACAAAGCACCGGTTACCGTGAAGAATTTTGTGGCGCTGGCGCGCGGCACGAAACCCACCGCCAACAAGGCCGGCAGACTGGTACGGAAGCCGCTTTATAACGGCCTCACCTTCCATCGCGTGATCAAAGGCTTCATGATTCAAACCGGCGACGTCAGAGGCACGGGCGACAGCGTTTGCGGCGCGCCGACAATTCCCGACGAGATCGATCCCGAGTTGAAGTTCGATCAGCCGGGCAGGCTGGCGATGGCCAACATCGGAAAGCCGAACACCGCGAATTGTCAGGTGTTCATTACGGTGGGCCCGGCCGACCATTTGGATGGACACTTCACGATTTTCGGCCGGGTCGTCTCGGGCCAGGATGTGGCGGACAAGATCGCCGATGTTCCAGTCGGAGAAAAGGACCGGCCACTCGAACCGGTGATCCTGAAAAGCGTGACGATTCGCCGCCAGCAGTGATGCGACAAGGGCGCGCCGGGGAGTTGCCGCAGCCTCCTGAAAGGGCTACTCTAACAAGCCATGACCTTCCTCTCCGACGACGAACTCAACCAACTTCTGCCCGCCGAAGAGGCCGCGTTCCCTTCTCCGGTCCCGGTGCAGGTCGTCTCCAGCGACGAATACCTTCCGGAGCCGCAATCTGCCGAGCAAAAAGAAGTCCAGGCTCGCGTCGTAGCCATGGCCGATACGCTCGCGGCCAAACGGGGACTCTCGCGCCGGTCCTTCTTCCAGACCGCATCGGGTATGGCTGCCTCGTTCGCCGCCATGAATGCGGTCTACGGCGCCTTTTTCGACGCGCCTCTCGCCGAAGCCCAAACCAGAGAGATCGCTGATGAACGCGCCGGCCGTCTCTCCGGCCAGTTCATCATGGACATGCACACGCATTTCCTTCGTGACGACACCAGACTCACCGGATTCACGAAAATGCGCGAGGCGGTGGGTAAGGCGGGGTGGAACAAACAGATCGCCGATAAGCCGCAAACCATCGACGACCTGAAGTACGAAAACTATTTCAAGGAAATCTATCTCGATAGCGACACCAAAGTGGCGCTTATCAGCAACGCTCCGTCGGAGATACCGCAGGACTGGTTCCTCACGAACGCGATGGCGTTCGAAGCCCGCGACAAAGTGAACCGAAAAGCAGGCTCCCGCCGAATGCTGGCCCATTACACGATCACGCCCGGCATGCCCGGCTGGCTCGAAGGAATAGACAGGGGAATCGAACAGTTCCGGCCCGATTCCTGGAAAGGCTATACGCTCGGGGATAACACCCATAAAGAGCTTTCCCGCCATCCTTATCATCTGGATGACGAGAAACTGATGTACCCCGCGTACGAGCGCTTCGCCAAAGCCGGCATCCGCAACGTCTGTATTCACAAAGGTCTGTTTCCGCCTGGCATGGAGAAGCGCTTTCCGGATCTCTATAGCTACGCCGATGTTCGTGATGTCGGAAAGGCTGCAAAGGACTGGCCGCAATTGAACTTCGTCATCTATCATTCCGGCTATCGCCATATCGGCGGCGATCCCGCGGTCGCGATGGCTGAGTGGGACCGGGCAGGACGGATCTCGTGGGTAACTGATCTGGCCGAAATTCCCGGCAAATACGGCACAACGAACGTCTACGCCGATCTCGGCCAGTTATTCGCCTATTCGGTGGTTGTTCAGCCCCGGCTCGCCGCCGCATTGATGGGCACGCTGATCCGCGGGCTTGGCGCAGACCACGTCTGCTGGGGCACGGACGCTGTCTGGACGGGTTCTCCGCAATGGCAGATCGAAGGGCTGCGCCGTCTGGAAATCCCCGAAGAGATGCGAAAGCAACATGGATTCAAACCCCTCGGCGCCGCTGATGGGCCAGTAAAATCCGCGATTTTCGCCGGCAATAACGTTCGCCTGTACCATTTCGAGAAGGATCGGGAACAGATTCAGAGCAAGCCGGATGCTTTCGCAAACATGAAGGCCGAATACCAGCGAAACGGTTCCGAGCCGAGTAACTTGCGGTACGGCTACGTCGCTAGAAGTCGGGCTGGCGAGTAAGAAGGAGACAGGAGCTATGGAACGAAAGAAAGCAAGTGACTACCCCCAGGAACTGCTGAATCTGTTTGATCTTTACGTACACGGCGAACTGGATCGCCGCGGATTTCTGGAGAGCGCAAAAAGATTCGCAACGCACGGCCTGACGGCTGCAGCCATATGGGAGAGCCTTCGCCCCAACTATGCGTGGGCCGAACAGGTTCCGAAGGACGATAAGCGGATCAAGACCGAGTACACGTCCGTCCCTTCCCCGAACGGCAACGGCAGCATACGGGGATATCTGGTTCGGCCCTCCGATCCGACCGGGAAAACGCCAGGGATCCTCGTCGTGCACGAGAATCGGGGCCTCAATCCTTATATAGAGGATGTGGCGCGCCGTCTGGGAACCGAAAATTTCATTGCATTCGCGCCGGACGGGCTGACGAGCGTCGGGGGCTATCCGGGAGACGACGAGAAAGGCGCAAAAGCATTCCAGCAGGTAGACCGGGCAAAGATGACGGAGGACTTCCTTGCCGCTGCCCGATGGCTGAAAGACCGCCCCGATTGCAGCGGCAAGATCGGCGTGGTGGGCTTCTGCTTCGGTGGTGGCATCGCCAACACACTCGCCGTGCGCATGGGCAGCGATCTTGCGGCCGCGGTCGCGTTCTATGGCGCACAACCTCCGGCCAGCGAAGTTCCGAAGATTAAAGCCGCGATGCTGCTCCATTACGCCTCCCAGGACACCCGCCTTACTTCGGGTTGGCCCGCGTATGAAGAAGCATTAAAGGCCAATCACGTGAATTACTCTGGCTACGTTTACGAGGGCGCTCAACACGGGTTTCATAACGACACCACACCTCGCTATGACGAACCGGCAGCGAAATTAGCCTGGCAGCGTACGTTGGCATTCTTCAACAAGTACTTGCGAAGCTAATCGCTATCAAGGGCGCCATAGTCGAAACGACAATCACGTTGGATTTTTCACGGGTCTCACCAGGATGAGTACCAACAGCGTCGCGACCGCGGGAACGAGGCCCGCGCCAATTAGAACCGGTCCAAATGAATATCGATCAGTTACCCGACCGATCAGAAAGGTAGAGAGAATCGTCCCTGCGCCCGCAGCGGCGCCACTCATTCCGCTCACGGACGCGACGGCATCGTTTGAGTAAAGGTCCGCTGGAAGAGTAAGCGCCATGGTGGACCATGCCGCATAGGAAAAAGTCGCAACCGAGAACAAAGCCACCATGGCCGCGAAACTCGAAACCCAAAGGAGGAGGATGATGAGAGTCATTCCGATTCCACCAAGCACAATAACGAGCTTTCGCGCCCTTAGCACAGACCAGCCGCGACGGATGCAATAGCTTGAGATACCACCACCGGCAAAGTTCCCCAGATCGGCGAAGAGAAACGGAATCCAGAAGCCCAGGAGCGCATTTTGCATTTGAAATCCTTTGGATACCAGGAAGATGGCGAACCAGTCGGTAATAAAGAACCACACCGGGTCCGTAAGCCCCTTGCCGAGAACGATGCCCCAGGTTTCTTTTCGACAGAGCAGATGAACCCATCGGCTCTCAGGCGGCACAGGGCGGCGTTCACGTTCGTCGCCACCCGGGGACAAGGACCTGTTTGAGGTGGCCGGGTAAACGCGCCGCCAGACCAGTAACCAGACAAAGCCCAGCAGTCCGGTAAGCATGAACGCCGGCCGCCATGTGTCCCATAACTCATATAGCGCAATGGTCAGCACGGGAGCGATAGCGGCTCCGACGGCAGAGCCGCTGTCGAACAAGGCAACGGCAAGACCGCGCTCGGATTCGGGGAACCACTCCGAGACGGCTTTCGTGGCTCCGGGCCAGTTCGCCGCTTCACCCGCACCGAGGAGAAAACGTACGGCGCAGAAGCTTTTCAGGCCGCCGGCAAACGCAGCGGCAAAAGACGATAACGAATACCAGAGAACCGCGATGGAGAGACCTCGCTTCGTTCCGACGCGGTCGAGAAGCCATCCGGATACCGGCTGGAAGATGGTGTAAGCGACGCGAAAGGCGATGACAATCAACGCGAAATCGGAGTTGGTCCAGGCGAAATCGCGCTTCAGCTGCGGCGCAAGGACGCTCAATGTCTGCCGGTCAATGTAGTTTATGGTGGTGGAAGCAAACAGGAGGGAGGCGATCCACCACCGGTACGGAATGCGCTTTACGATGGAGGCGGACGATGTACGAGTCCCGGGCGCTGACATCCAATTGAATATACCGGCAAGGCGGCACAGGCCGAATGTTGCAGAGCCGTCCGGCCCTTCATCACGCGTTCTTATAATCTGACGGCGTTCTTGCGGATGTAATCTTCGACTGTGGCCGGCTCCGGGCCGATATAGTGGTACGCTTCCGCATAGGTCAGTCCGAACTTACGGCCAATCGCGGCATCCCGGGCGAGCACGAATTCGCGGACATATTCCCGATTTGCGGTCTGCTCATCGCCGCCAAGAAGCGGCAGCCGCAGTCCCCGCTCAGCCAGCCGCCGCCGCAGTTGCGCCCCATTCTGGCCCGCCGGTCCCTGCGCAGTGTTCAGAAGATTGATCGAAATCTTCTGGTCGAGGAAGTCGGCGATGTCAACGATCCGATTCACGTACTGCGGGCCGCGCGCAAAGTAATATTTTTCCGTAACAGAGTGGGGCGACAGACCTGCATCGAAATGCTCCGGATAATCCTTCTGCATGCCAGCCATCCAGCAGGCAGCCTCAACGGCTCGGGCAGTGACGTAGTGATCCGGGTTCTCCTCATAGTGCCCCCAGGGGTCGTAGCAGATCACCGTGTCTACTTTCAGCAGCCGGAAAAGGAAAATCAGGCGCAGTCGCAACTCCAGCGGAGACACCGCATCCAGCATGTGGTTGCGGTAGTACAGTTCATACGCTCTTTTCAGGCCGAATGCCTTCGCCACCGTGAGATTGTCGCGCTCGTTGGCCAGCACACCTTCACCGACGGTACCCGGGCCGGTGTGATCATCATTGGTCGTTCGAATCAGGTACCCGGTATAGCCTTCGCGCATCAGCTTGAACAGCAGTCCAGCAGCAAAAATCGGGATATCGTCAGCGTGCGGCTGAATCGCGGCGAGCACTTTGCCGGCATGCGGCGTGCCCGATTGCGGGCGCTCAATCTGAGGTTCCGCGGGGGGAAAAGGCCCCTCATCCGCAGTCCCGCTCGCGCTTGAAGCGGCGAATGCGCCCACTGCAACACGCGTTATAAATTCGCTACGTTTCATCGGATCCCTCCCCCAGCTATTGTGCTCATTTCGGGCCGGCGGGCGGCTGAGTCACGCGGCCGTACCTGCCCTTAAAGATATGCTTCAGGGCAAATCGCAGACGCTGAAGCAAATTCCGGGGCCGGCGTTGCCAGAGAGCAGGAACGAAGCGCTTTACAAGTCTGAACGCGGCTGGTCAATCGGGAATCCGATCGTGAATTGGCGCTGTGCTGCGCTTTCAGGTAATCATGCTGCAGCCGAGGACAGTTCCGAAAGACTTTTGAATTCGCCTGTGCTGTCGCCGAGCTTCCCGGTCGGGACGCCGAGTTTATCCAGCAGAGTCAACTGAAGATTTGTCAGAGGCGTGTGTTCGGGATAGACGAGATGACGGCCGCCCTTCAGCGTGCCCCCGCCTCCTCCGAGCAACAGAGTCGGCAGCGGCCCGTGCGTATGCCGATCGCTGTTGCTGAGCCCGGCCCCGTAGAGAAGAATCATGTTGTCCAGCAGCGATCCATCTCCATCCGGCGTCTTGCGCAGCTTTTCCAGATAGTCCGCGAATAGCCGGATATGGTATCGCTGAATGGCGGTACACTTCTCCATCTTGACCGGATCATTCTGATGATGCGTTAACGGATGATGCGGCTCGCGGATTCCGATCTGTGGATAGGAACGGCCGGTCTGCTCGCGTCCGTACATAAACGTGATTACACGTGTCAAATCCGACTGGTACGCCAGCAATTGCAAATCGTAGAGCAGTCCGACATGATCTTCGAACGAATCCGGAATACCGGCCGGCCGGGCGACTTGCGGCATCTCTCTTGCGCTTTGCTCCTCGGCCTTCTGAATGCGGCGTTCGACGTCGCGGAGCGAAGCCAGATAGTCGTTCACCTTGCGGTTGTCGGCCGGACCCAGCTTCTGCTGCAGCTGCTTCACGCGGTCCATGACCGAATCGAGAATGCTCGCGTCCTGGCGAAGCCGCTCCTCGCGCACGCGCCGGTCGGTGCTGTCACTAGAGCCGAACAGTCGCTCAAAAACTACGCGCGGGTTATTTTCGGATATCAGCGGCATGGTAGGCGTCAGCCAGGAGAGCGTGCTGCTGTAGGCGCAACTGTATCCCGTATCGCACGATCCCATAAGGCTGTTGTCGTCCAGCGTCAATTGCAGCGAAGAGATCTGCGTCTCTTTTTCGAATGCCTGGGCCGCGATCTGATCCATGGAGATGCCCGCTTTGACAACGCTGTCCGATTTTCGGACGTGCACGCCCGTGAGGTAAGTCCCCGAAGCGCGCGAATGGTCGCCGCCGCCGTCCCCGAGCGCTTCCGCGGGTTCGCTGTAAAGCCCGGTGATCACGATCAGGTGGTCCTTGAACTGCTGCAACCCGGCGAGCGTCGGCGAAAGCTCGAATTGCCTTCCGGTTCCTGTCGGCAGCCACTTGTCATAGATGACGCCGTTCGGATGATAAATAACACCAAGCCGGCGGACTGGCTTCGGGGCGGCATTCATCGCCGGAACCATGGCATCGAGCAAGGGCAGCGAGACAGCGGCGCCTATGCCGCGCAATACCGCGCGGCGCGACAGAGATTTCCTGGTAATGATCATGAGCCTGCTCTCCTCATTTGAAACGGCGCGCTCTTCACAATTTGCAAAATGACCGACGACCAGCGGTAATCGTCGTGAGCGGCGGTTCGCACGACGCCGCGAATCGTCGGGGCATCGTAGTATTCCATTTCCCGGCCGAGCGCGTAGGTCATCAGCTTGCCGGTGACGGCGCCGACGAATTGCTCCTTGTGCGCTACGAGCGCCTGCCGGAGCTCTGCCGGCCCGGACACTTTCGTACCGTCCAGCAGCACACCCGACGTGTCGATGGGGCTGCCTGCGTCGGTGGTGCGCCAATGTCCGATCGCATCGAAATTCTCGAGACTGAATCCAAGCGGGTCCATGCGCGCGTGGCAACTCGCGCAGACGGGATTTTTCCGATGCACCTCCAGCATTTCCCGCACGGTTCGAGGCTTGGCCGGATTGTTACTTGCTTCGAGCGGCGGAAGGTTCGGAGGCGGAGGCGGCACAGGGGCGGCGAGGATGTTTTCGAGCAGCCACTTCCCGCGGACGGTCGGCGAAGTACGGGACGGGTAAGACGTCACAGCCAGCACGCTCGCTTTGCCGAGCAGCCCGAACCGGTTCGGATCGGTAAGCGTCACCGGACGGAAAGAACTGCCATAAACGCCTCGTATGCCGTAATGCCGCGCCAGTTGCTCATTGAGAAAGGTCCGGTTCGAGGTCAGTAAATCGACGATGCTGTGATCTTCCTGGAGCTGAGCATCCAGAAACGATTCGATCTCCCTGACGAAGGCGATCCGGAGATTGTCGTCGAACCAGGGAAATTTGGTGTTCTCGGGTTTCAGCAGCCAGACGTTCCGCGTTTGGAGCCATTCATCGAAGAAATTCTGTACCAGCGTGGCCCGCGCGCGGGGCGCGGCGAGCATGCGGCGCACCTGCTGTTCAAGAACCGCCGGCTCGTGCAGTTTTCTCTGCGTCGCGAGTTGCAACAGTTGGTCATCGGGAATGCTGCTCCACAGGAAAAATGACAAGCGCGAAGCCAGTTCGAGATCCGAGATTCGATACGCCGCGCCTCGAGCGACGTTCGGCGGATCGGATTCGATGCGATACAGAAAATCCGGGCTGACCAGCACCCGTTCGAGTGCGGCGCGAATCCCGCGATCGAAATCGCCTGTGGCGCGGCCTCTTTTGTAAAAGGCGAGCAGCGTTTCCACATCGGCCTTTGTCGCCGGCCGGCG
>Ga0068855_100005916_pt1 | contig 14914 bp, 8 predicted proteins | sample KBSCornC52_FD_66592 | JGI IMG/M metagenome (GOLD analysis project Ga0068855, IMG submission 66592) | Corn rhizosphere microbial communities from Kellogg Biological Station, Michigan, USA - KBS Corn C5-2 | ecosystem: Host-associated > Plants > Roots > Rhizosphere > Soil ...
AAAGAGGCCGAGCGCGAGAAAAAAGAGCGCGAACGCGAAAAGCAGCGCAAAGAAGCCGAGCGCCTCAAAGCCCAAAAGGCCAAAGAGGCCGAGCGCGAGAAAAAAGAGCGCGAGAAAGCCAAAGCCCGCGAGCAGAAGGCCAAGGAAGCCGAACGCGCTCGAAAAGAGGCGGAGCTGAAAGCCGCGAAGCTTGCCGCGCACAAGGCCAAAGAAGCCGAGCGCGAGCGCATTCGTCGTGAAAAAGAGGACGAACGCCTGCAAAAGATCGCCGAGCGCGACGCGGCTCGCGACGAAGCCAAGCGCATCAAGGACGAAGAGAAGAAGGCGAAAGATGCCGAGCGCGAGGCTTACCGTAAGGCCAAAGAGGCCGAACGCGAACGCATCCGTGCGGAACGCGAAGCGGCTCGCCGTGCGCTCGAAGGCAAAGTCTCTCGCGCCAGCAAGCGCGCGCAGCGCGGTGACGGTATCGGCCGCGGCGTGACCACACGCCAGTACCGCCCCGACACCATTCCGAACCAATCTGGCACTCGCCGTCATGATGAGCCGCATCGGCTGATTGGCGTCCGTTTGCCGGAAATCGCGCAAGATCCGCCGCGGCCCGCGCCGGTCACGCCGCAGACGCCTCCCCCGCCGCCGCCTCCCCCTGCCCCGCCGGCTTTGTCGGTCGAGGAGCGCTGGGCCGTGATCAATGAACGGCTAAACAGCCTGGATGAGCAGTTTCAGCGCGAGTATCGTGAGAGCTTCGAAATGTCGTGGGTGTACCACGACAGCGCCCTCGAAGGCGTGGTCTACACGTTCCAAGAGCTCAAGACTGCCATCGATCCGAACATGAGCGTGGTCGCAGACTCGGGGCTCCAGCCCGTGTGCGACGAGATCCGCCGCCATCGCCAAGCGATCGAGTACGTGCGCGAGCTCTCGGAGAAGAAGCGCGTTCCAATCAACGTCGATACGATCAAAAAGATCTACTGCATCCTCCATCCGGAGGAGGGCGACGTGAAGACGGTGAAGTATCGGAAGGACATTCCGCAGCACCGCCTGTATTTTCACGAGTACGCCGCCCCAGACAAGATCGCCTACAAGGCACGTCAAGTCATCGATTGGCTGAACGGCCCCGAGCCGAAGAAGCTGAAGAGCCCGATTCGCATCGCCGCTCGCGTCCACTACGACTTGTTGCGCGTCTTCCCGTTCCCGCAAGACAGCGGCAAAGTCTCGCGTTTGCTGATGAACGTGCTCTTGATGCGCGCTGGCCATCCACCCGCGATCATTCATTCGACCGAGCGCCAACGCTACTACGAGGCCTTGAAGGGCCAGCTGCCGGTGATCGTTTCGATGGTCAGCGAGTCGATCATGAATGCGCTCCTGAGCATCGAAAAGAAGATCGAGGATTACGATGCCACGAAGGCGCGCACTTCGTCGCCGCCCAAGGGCGAGGAAGCAAAGCCGACCTCGGCAGTGGTTGCCGCGACGACCGCGCGCGACAGCGACCTCGATTCAGACCTCTACCTCGACCAAGAGCTCGAGGACTCGGATTCGGATTCGGACGGCGATTCGGATTCGGACGACGACAGTAGCGAGGAGTGAAGTCCGCCGTGCGCGCGCGGGGCGCCGTCTCGGCGGGCCCGTGCGCGGTAACCACTACTCGTCGTTGCCGGTGACAACGTCCCAGCCCGTGGCCAGGGCCAACTTCGCCAGCGCGACGTTGTAGTCGAAAGTGGCGCTCATCTGTAAGAAGCGCTTGGTTGCGTACTCTTTGGCGGGATCGACGATGTCTTGGTCCTCGAAGGTGCCGACGTCGATCCCTTCCTGAACCTGAACCAGCCACTGCTTCGCGTAGGACGTGGCGCGCGTATACGCGTCGAGGCGGCGCGCCGCGTCCTCGGCTTCGCGGAACGCCTGCTCCACTTCCGTACCGACGCCGCCGAGCGCGTAGCGTTCCGTGGCGCGCTGCTCTTCGAGCTGGGCGTTGGCTTGCGCGAGGCGCGCGGATTGCGGCAAGAAATCGAGCTTGTACTTGAACACGAGCGCCGCGCCGTAACTGAGATAATTGGCGCGATCGTTCACGAACGGGTTCCGTTGGTCCTCGACCAGTGGCGCTGCGGAGTAGTTGAAGCTCAGACCGAGCGCCAAATCCGGGAAGAACTTGGCGCGCTCCATGCGGAGCTGGGCCTCGCGCGCGATGACCCCCGCGCGCGCCATGTTCACCTCCGGCCGATACAGCTGCGCCGCTGACAGATAATGCGCGAGCGGCCCCAGGCGGTGGGAATTTTGCTGAAGTGGCTCGTCGCGCACGTCGACGTCGGGACCGTCACCGGTCAAATAACGCAGGCCCGACAGCGCAATCGCCTCCTGCCTGGTCGCCTCGCTCACCCGCGCTTCGAGCTCGGCGCGGTACATGCGCAGTTTGAGTAGCTCGATGTCGTCACCGTCGCCCGCCTGAACCTTCTTTTCGAGGCGCGCGAGGTATTTGTCGATGCGGCTCGCAGCTTCGCGCAGCAATGCCAAAGCGTCGCGCGCGAGCTGGACGCCATAATAAGCGCGACGCACGTTGAGCTTGACGTCGTTCTGTTCTTTTTTGATCTCGTGCTCGCCGACCTTCACCTGCGCGTCCGCGGCGTCCCAGAGGTTGGTGATTTTCCCGAACGTCCAGAGCGGGATGGCCCCGCTCACGCCGAGCTGCCAGGCGACGCCCATGTGGCTGGTCAGGGCCTTGTCGGTGTCGGGCGAGTACACGGACGAACCGCGTACGGTCGGGGCCGGCCCGAGACCGCCGGTCATCGTGAAATCACTATATGGCTGCGAGTAGGCTTGATCGAGCTGCGCGCGTTTCTGATCGAGGCGCGCGCGCGCCTCCTGAACTTTGGGATAGTTCAACGCTGCCAGCTCGAGGCACCGCTTCAACGAAAGCACGCGCGTGCGAGGGCGCGCCGGCTGCGGGAGCGTGCTGGCGGCCTGGTTCAGGGCGTCGGTCGAATCCGCGCGAGCGCTGCTCGACAGCGAGACCACACCCAAGAGGCAGGCCCCGATGACCTTGTTGCTCACGAAACTCATTCTTCGTCGCGAACTCTTACGCCAGCTCGCTTCACGGCGCGGCGAAAATTCGACCGATCTAGGCCGGCTTGGCGCGCGGCTTCGGAAACGTTCCCCTGGGTCCGCGCCAAAAGGCCGGTAAAATACGCCGTTTCGAAGGCTTCTAGGGAGCGTTCCTTGGCCTCCCGGTAGGTCAGCTCGAACAGGCCCTGTGGCTGAGGCTCGAGCCCTGGCACGCTCGCGGCTTCCGGCGGGCCGCCGTTTGCGGACCGACCGAAGGGGAGCTCGGCCGGGGTCAGCGTGTCGTCTCGGCAGAACACGACCGCGTGCTCGATCGCGTTCTCGAGTTCCCGAACGTTGCCTTGCCAAGGATGCGAGGACAAGAGCCGCATCGCCTCGGGCGAGATTTTCTTCACCTGGCTTTCGGTGCGGGAGGCATACTTTTGTAAGAAGTGATACGCGAGCAGCGGAATGTCTTCGCGTCGCTCGCGAAGGGCGGGCAGCGAAATCGGCACCACGTTCAGCCGGTAGAACAGATCCTCTCGAAAGCGACCGGCCGCGATGCGGCTCCGCAAATCGACGTTGGTCGCGGCGACCACCCGCACGTCAACCGTGCGCGTCTCGTTGGAGCCGACGCGTTTCACCTCTCCCTCCTGGAGAGCGCGGAGCAACTTCACTTGCGCCAAAGGCGGCAGATCCCCGACTTCGTCGAGGAACAGCGTGCCGTGATCAGCCGACTCGAACAGACCCGCGCGCGTGGCCGTGGCACCGGTGAACGCACCGCGCACGTGGCCGAAGAGTTCACTCTCGACCAGGTCGACTGGAATGGCCGAGCAGTTGACGGCGACGAACGGGTTGTTCATGCGCGCAGAGTGGCTGTGAATGGCGCGCGCGGTCAGCTCTTTGCCCGTGCCACTTTCGCCCAAAATAAGCACGGTCGAAGAGGTCGGCGCGACGCCGATGGCGAGCCGATACACCTCCTGCATCGCCGGCGAGTTCCCGATCAGCTCACCGAACTTCTCCATCTGCTCGAGCCGGCGTTCGAGCAGTAGCGCGCGATCGACCAGACGGCGCCGCTCGGCGGCCTTGGTGACAGTGAGCACGACCTCGTCGTTCGAGCGGAACGGCTTGGTGAGAAAGTGATACGCGCCGGCACGCACCGCCTTTACTGCGGTCTCGACGTCGCCGAAGGCGGTCATCATGATCACCTCGACGCCCACGTGCGACGAACGGACGTGATCGAGCAGCTCGAGCCCGCCCACCTTCGGCATCATCAGGTCGACCAACACCACGTCGACCTGCTCGCGCCCGAGAATGTCGATGGCCTGCGCTCCGTCGTCGGCCGTGAGCACGGTCATGTTGCGGCTGTTCAAGAGGCGCGCGAGCGTCCGACGTAAGGTCGGTTCGTCATCGACGACGAGCACTCGAGGCGGCGCTTCCTCAATCTTGACGGAACCGAACTCGCCGGAGCGGGGACGCGCCGATAGCGTCACTCCGGCTTCCTCCGCACCGGAGCCGCTGGCTCCGCGAGCACGACCGGGATCTTCCCGGGCGGATTGGAGGGGGGAGCCGTGGGTCGCTCCGAGCGGCGATACGGCCCGTCGCCGCGCCCGCCCGGTCGACTCCTCGGTTCCGTGTCCACGGTCCCTCCTCCACTCACCGGCGTGTACATGTGTCCCTGCTGCTGATACACGCAAATTCTATTCCCGCCGTCGCGTTTGGCCGCGTGAAGCGCCGCGTCCGCACCGCGCAGCAGGGCGTCTTTGGTGCGCACGTCGCGCGAGGGGAACAATGCAACACCGAGCGACAACGTTACTGGCAGCGCAGTGCGTGCCTCAGCACCGACCAGGCGTTGCTTGGCGTCGTTGAAAATGCGCTCCGCGACGGTGACCGAGCCCGCAAAATGGGTGCTGGGCAAAACCACCAGAAATTCATCGCCGCCGAAGCGAGCCACCACATCGACTTCACGCACCGAACGGCGAATCGTATCCGCGACGAAGCGCACGACGCGGTCCCCCGCTTCACGCCCGCCCGCGTCGTTGTGCGCTTGCAAGCGATCGATGTCGAGCACGAGGCAGGCCAAGGGATCGTGATAGCGCTCGGCTCGCTTGAACTCCTCGCTGAGCCGCGTGTGGAGATAGCGATAGTTGTACAGGCCCGTCAGGTCATCGTGCAGGCTGAGCTGCTCGAGGCGCGCGCGGGCTTCGACGACGTGGTCGTGCAGGCGCTTGATGCGAAGCATCGCCTCGACGCGCGCGATGAGCTCTTCTTTGTCGAACGGCTTACAGACATAGTCGTCGGCGCCTATTTTCAGGCCCTCTACGCGACTGGCGCTGTCGGTTTTCACGGTCACGAGCACGACCGGCAGAAAGCTGTCGCTGGTCATGCCCTTGAGCAGCCGACACGCCTCGAGCCCGGACAGCCGCGGCATGAGAATGTCGAGTAGCACCAAGTCGACGCCGCCCCGCGCAACGCGCTCGACCGCGAGCTGGCCGTCCGCCACCGCCTCCACCGCGAAGCCTTGCTCACGCAACATGCCGGACAAAAGCTCGCGGGTGATGCGATCATCTTCGGCAACGACGATGGTCGAGCCGTGCAACGACCGCGGCGCGGTTGTGGTCGAGTTCGGCGGTTCGCTATCCGGCACGATGCCACTCAGGTTACTAGAATCGCCGGGGGGCGGCGACTCTCGCGCAGAAATCTAGGCGGCCCCGCCGCAATGCGCAGCTTCGCCCACAACCTGGCGCGCCAGTTACGGCGCCAAATCGAAGCCTAGCCAGGCGTCCACCCCCTCGCGGCCGACCCGATGGCCCACAAAGCTTGCCACGGCCAGGCAGCCGCACGGGTGCCGATAGCCGAATCCGCCCCAGGTCGCGAGCAGACTGCGCTCGGTCAGGTCGTAGTCGAGCGCGGCGGTGGTCGAAAAGGCGCGCGTCCACGGCACCGAAAGCTCCCCACCCCCGCTCCAGCCATCGCGATTCAGAAACGGGCGAGCGGGATCGAACCAGCTCTCGTCGAAGAGAACGCGCGCGGCGGCTGGAGAGCCCGAGCTCGCGCCGTCCGCGTGAACGAGCAGGTGCAACCCTTCGTTCGGACCGAGCCGCAGCCTCGAGAGCGAGATCAACGACCCAGCTTCGGCGAGCAGGGCGAGCGATTGTGAAGCGCCAATCGGCCCGGCGTCGGCGGTGGTGCGCATGATCGCGACCAGCGTCGGTTCGGCCGGGCTCGCTCCACCCCGCGCAAGCCCGCCAACGCGCAGCGACACGGACGCCGCTCGTCGAGTCGCACGTTCTCCGAGCGAGGTATCGACCCCGCCCGCGGCGAGTGCGGAGCGAGCCGCGTGCAGCTCGCTGCCACGCGGCTCGGCTTCGATGAGCCCACGGCCGATCAGCACCGGTTCGATGAAATGCGAGACCGAGCCGAACGAGCGCGTGAGGGGCAAACCAATCCGCGCTTCGAGCCCCCCGCGAAGCACGCCCTCGCTGCGTAGCTCGCCCAGCTGAAGCTCTCCTGATTCGGCGCCCATCACGCCCACGCCGAGCGGCCCTGGCCGTGCATTCGCGCTCAAAGTGGCACGTTCGACCAGCGCGCTTTGGCTGTGATTGCCGGACATGACCGTCGTGCGCGCGCTACCGAAGGCGTCATAGGCGGCGTTCGCGCCGAGTGCACGGGCCGAGCCCACGTACAGCTCCGGACCGGCCGCCCCGAAGTCGCGCAATGACCCGGCGCGCGGCGCATCAGCGCGAACCCCGAAGCCGAGCGCGAATTCGTCCACGTGCGACACGCCGATGCGCGCGCGATCGGTGCGCCTTGCCGCCACTTCCAGCAGCGACGACTCGATCGGCGCGCGCGCGCCGCGCAACGCATCCACGCGGTACGCGAAGCTCGCGTCCGCGAGCGCCGCGCTGCCGTGGGCGTCCACTTCGAGCGCAGTCTGCTGCACGTGATCCCAAGCGATACGCGAAGAGCTCGCTTCCGTGTCGAGCTCCGCCTCGAGCCGCGCCCCGCGCAGCAAGTACGCGCCGCCGGCCACGGTCAGGCTCTTTGCCACCCTGCCCTCGTTGACCTCGAGCGGCACGTAGGCGCCGCTGCCCACAAACACTCCGTCCGCAGCGCGATAGGAGAGTCGCGGGAAAATCAGGCCGCTGCGCGTGGGGGCGCGCAGCCAAAGCGCGGGCAGCCAAAACACCGGCACCTCGAAGACCTCGAGCGTCGTGCCGCCGAACAGCGCGTCGGTCGGCGGCGCGAGCAAGGCCTTTGCCACGCGCAGCTTCACCGGCGGATCGTCGCACGTACAGAATGCCACGTCGGCCGAGCCGTCGGCTTCGACACCGTGTGAGCCGCGTTTCAGCTCCAAGTGCGGGCTCTTCAGCCGATAACGCTGAGCTTGGACGCGCACATTTCCGTCGAGCTTCAGTGAGCCAAGCTCGCCGTCGACCTCGACGCGATCGGCGGAGAACTCCACGCGGTATTCGCGAACTGCGCGCGGTACGGCGTCGGCGGCTCGAAGCTCGGCGCCAATGCTCGATACGACGAGCAACCAACACAGTGACCAGGCTGAACGACAACGGCGCACGATCAGAATTGGTGCACGCCGCGGCCGGCTCGGGCGTGCCGTGACGAGCGCTGCGAAACCCCGACGTAAAGTTGATCCAGCCCCACGTTGAGCTGGGCATAGAAGCGGGCGTCCGGGCTGTAAAACACACCGCGCCGTCGCCCATCCGGGCCAAGCTGCGCCGTCAAATTCGCGTAGCCGAACGACAGCCCGAGCACGTCATTCAGCGTCACGAGCAGATCACTCGTGAAGCCCGTGACCACCGAACGCGTTTGCGGATCGGGTGTGCCCGAAGGCGTCGCGCAACCAGTGAGCACGACGCCACAGATCTCGACATCGTGGCGAACGGGGTAGTGCCAGGCCGGGCGGACATCGAGCAGGAGCGACCAGAGCACGGTCTGGTGCACGTACAGCGCGGCCAGCGCGCCGAAAACGGCCGAATGAGCAGCAAACGTCGCCCCGCCCAGTTGATCGGAGACGACTGCGCGACCATCCGGGTCGATGCGTAACCGCTCGAGGCCAGAGTTGCTCGGTTCGACGGCGCGCGTGAACTGATAGCCGTATTCGGCGCGCAGCCCGAGCTCGATGTCCGGGAAAAAAGCCGCTTCGCGGCCTTGGAGCAGGATGTCTTCGGCTAGCAAAACGCGCGCACCGACGCCCAGGATTTTTCCGGAATCGTAGCTGAGCTTGGAGGTTGGCAGCGTCACCCGCGGCAAGCGAACGTCGAGCTCGGTTGCGCCGTCTTTGCCTTCGCGCAGCACGTAGGCAAAGCGCGTCACAAATTCGAAATCGGTCGCCGACCATTCACCGCGCTTGGTGGTCGAATCGCTGTTGGTTCGTTCGCTCGTGACCCCGATGTCGGCGCCGAAATTGATTTCGCGCTGCTCTTCTTGAACCAGGTAGAATCTCGGCCGTAGGCCGAGCGTGAGCTCGTAGTAAGGGTTCCGGCTTTGGTACGCAGTTCCCACGCCCACCGATTGCGTGGTCGTGGAATTCTCGAGATAGAGGAATGTGTTCTGCCACGGCAGGTCGGTCGGCCAGACCCCGGGAGCGAGCGGATTGGCGGGCGACCACTGAGGCCGCTCGGGAGCTACAGGCCGAAGACCAGTGTCGGTAACTGTTGGCGCTTCGGCGTGCGCTAGACGGGTAACCGCGACTGCGGCGCCGAACAGCACCGCTCGCAAGCGCCGGAAATTCGTCTTCGGTGCCACACGAACTTCGAGGACCTTACTCTCGTCCCTTTTTTTTCGCTAGGATGCGCCTATGCCGGCACCCCTCCCCGCGACCGAAATCACCGCTTTGCTCGGCCGGGGGACCCATTTCGAGGGCAAACTGTCGTTCGAGGGGCGCGTGCGGATCGACGGTAGCTTCCGCGGTGAAATCCGCAGCCAAGACACCCTGGTCATCGGCGACGGCGCAGAGGTGGAGGCCGAAATCGACGTGGCCACCGTGATCATCAAGGGGGGCACGGTGCAGGGCAACGTGCGAGCTGCTCGGGCGATCGAGCTGTACGTGCCGGCTCGAGTCACCGGTACCCTGCACTCGCCAGAGATATTCATGGACAAGGGCGTCCAATTCTCCGGAACCTGCACGATGGCGCCACTGGAAGAAGCGCCGTAAACCCCGCTACGCACCGGTGTGGTGATTTTGCGCCACTGTGGAGCTTTGACTGCAGGCCGTTCGTTCCAATAGCGGCTCGTCATTGGAACACCGCTGCGGAACCGTTCAGATTTGTCCGCTTCGGGCTGCCCGAATCGGCTCGGCACGCCGCCTGCAGTCCCCTCCAGTAGCTCACTCGCAGCAGAACGGCTCAAGACGCCCTCGGCAATTTGCCCACTCGTCGCGGAACTTTTCGGACTTATGACAGTAGAACAGGTGAGCGCCTCGAAGGTCGACATGAACCCAGAAAAACCTCGGTCGTTGTTTAACTCTTTGCGCAACTCGGCGCGAGCGAGCGCGCTCACTCTGGCCGCAGCGATGCTGCTCAGCAGCGTCACGGTGGCGGCGGCTCCAGCTCCCGGCCCAGAGCTCCAAAAGTGGCACCGGATCGATCGCTTCGAAGTGAAGACGCCCTGGGCGGATATGAGCGCCGGCGCGGCCCGTGGAAACGTCGATGCGCCCGTCGATGTCGTGCGTTCGGTCGTGCTCGACTACAAGAACTACGCAAGCTTCATCTCGCGCTTCGAAAAGGCGCGCATCGTGGGTAGGTCCGGCGATAAGACCGACGTCTACCTGCAGGTTCCGATTTTGAAGGGTGCGGCCAAGGTCTGGGCGATCGTGCGCTTCGAACCGCCCAAGCAGGTCAACGGCACAGAGGTCGTCGAAGGCCACATGATCAAGGGCAACGTGAAGCGTTTGGATGCGACGTGGCGCTTGAAGAAGCTCGATGACGTGAGCACGCAAGTCGTACTCGAGCTGTTGATTGTGCCGGATATGCCGGTGCCCGACGCGCTGGTCGTGCCCGAAGTACGCTTCGCCGCCGCGAAGGCCGTCGAAGGTTCTCGAGACGAAGCGGAGAAACGCAAGCCTCACTGACGTTGAATGTCAGCGCGCGCCGAGCGCGCCTTGACGGGCTCCGAGTGCGCGGGTACCCCGAAAACGGTGACCCAAACGCGGCAGAATCCGTCCCTGCTCGTGCTCGTTCCGACTGAACGGCACGCCGAGGTCGAGGCCGCACGTGGAGTGCGCGCGCTCACGCTGCGCGACCTCGTGACGCGGCTCGCAGACGCAGCGGCGCCCCATCAAAAGAGCGCACCGCTGGAGGCGACCCGGCTGTTGACGCGCCAGGTGCTGCGGGACCACGACGCAGCGCTCGGGATCGCCGTCGACGACGCGCTCGGCCAACTTCGCCGGGCGGGCACCGAGCCGCAAGATCTGCTTCAGGTGGGCGGGGCACGCGCGCTGCTGCTGGCCCGTGCGTTGCGCGAGACGGACCAGCTCTTCAGCGAACTCGGGCTGCGCGACGACCGAGCGAACGCCAAGCTTGCCGCGCGCAGGCTCGCTGACACGTCCATTCCCGAGCTCGAGGGCGTGATCCGCATCCGAGTGAGAGGGATTTCGCATTGGGAAAACGGCGAGCTGTGCCTGCTCGAGGCGCTGCACGACAAGCTGCGCGCGCAATCGGCAAGCGGCGTGGTCATCGAACTACCGTCGCCGAACGAGGCGCTCGGTCCAGTGTTGCGGGACGCCGCGGCGCAGCTATCCGCGCGCTTCGAGGCGCGTTGGGCCACCGCGCACGACCATCCCGAGCTGGAATTCGTCGACACGCGGCCGTTCGCCGAACGACCCACGGTCATTCGAGCGGCGCACGAGGCGAGCGAAGCTCGAGCGGCTGCGCGCGCAGTGCTCGACGCACTCTCGCGCGGCGCAGCGCTCGATCGCGTGGCCATCGTCCCGCTGGACATCGCAGAGGCATTCCTCGAGCCGCTGCGTGCCGAGCTCGATGCGGCGCAGCTCCCGTTCAGTGAACCATGGGGTCGGCCGATCGGCGCGGCACCGGAAGCGCACGCGGCGCTCGAGCTGATGCGCATGGCCCAAGGCCCGCTACTCCGCGACTCGCTCGTCGACGTCTTGCGCGTTCCCGACCTCAAACTCGAGGCGTTAGCCGGGCCCGAGCTGCGGCGTAGCCGGTTCATCGCGCTGCTCGGCCGTCTGCCGGTGCGCATCGATCGCACGGGCGGCGAGCTACTCGCCGCGCTCGAGACCCGAGCCCGCCGCGCCGAACCGGGCGACGAGCGCGCGTTGGAAGCACTGGCGGCCGCGCGTCAGGTACTGGTCACTTTGTTCGCCCGCTTCGAGCGGCTGCGTGCCCCAAGCACTCGCCGCATATTCAGAGAGGGTTGGCGTCAACTATTCGCGGATCTGGGCTTGCTCGCGGCGTCCCGCAAGGCGCTGGCGCAAGCAATCCAATACGACGAGCGCTCGGACGGTGCACCCTTGGCTGCGCTCGGCCAAAACGCGAGCGCGGGGCGAGCCGTGGAGCTCGCCCTCGAGCGCGTGGTCGACAGCGCCGAGCTCATCGGGCAGAGCGAGCAACCGCTCGATCTGGCGGATTTTCTGAACGAATTCGCGAGTGCGCTCGACTCGGTCGGCGGCAATCTAGGTGCTGGCCGCGCGGGCGCGCTGCGCATCGCGCGGCCGTCAGATGTCGCAGGTTTAGATTGGGATCTGCTGGTCGTCTGTCGCGCAGCCTCGTCCACGCTCGATTGGCAAAGCGCGAGCTCTGACGGCGTGCTCGATGCGGCACTGGTCGAACGTTTGCCGCGCCATGCGCGTCCGCTCACCGCGGCAGACCGCGCGCTCTCCCTGCGCTTTGCCTTGGCGAGCGCCCTCTCCTCCTCGCGGCAGGTCACGGTGACCTGGGCCAAGCGAGACGCACGCGGCGGCAGCGGGGCGAGCCGCTTGATTTTGCAGCTCGCGCCCGGCGAAAAGCGGGATGAGCCAGCCTCGCCGCTCGACCCCTGTGCACGCCGCGTGATCCCAGCGCCGAGCGCGAGCCTCGAGGTTCGAGCGCGTGCCGAGCGCGAGCTGGCTCGCCAAGAATTTTACAACAACCCAGAGCAGCCACTCGATTTCCGCAACGGCTTAGCGGGCCCACTAGCGGAGCTGGTCGGCGGCGACGCGCTGCGACCGATCGCTTTGACACAGCTCGAGCGCTACGCGCGCTGCGCATTTCTCGGCTTTTCTGGGGCCGTGCTGCGCGCGGTCAAGGACGATACCGTGGGCGACGGCCTGAGCGCACGTGAGCGCGGCACGCTGATCCACGAGGCGCTGGCAGTGGCGCTTTCTGGCACGCGCGCACGCTTCGCAACGAGCGACCGCGAAGCGCTCGAGCACGAGGCGCTCGCTCGGGCAGAGTCCTTCTTGCTCGCGCACAGCAGCACCCGCTTGCGCGGCGCCGCACTGAAGGCCGCGCTGGAAGACGTCGCCGCTTTGCTTCGCTGGTCCTTCGCGAACACCGACGGCATTTGGTTCGCCGAAGCAGAGCGCGCGTTCGGTAGCGGCGCCGAATGGAGTCCGTTGCCGGTCGGTGAGCACTTCGTGTCCGGACGCATCGATCGGATCGATACCAACGGCGATCGAACCGCGATCCGGATCATCGATTACAAAACGGGCGCGGTGAAGCTCAGCGGCGCAAGCGGCGAGCAGCTATTGCAGCCCTGGTTGTACGCCAAAAAGGTCGCCGAAGAGTACGGCGCCACGCGCGTGAGCTCGGGCTACCTGAGCCTGCAGCGCCGCAAACCGGAGTGGAAAGCGGCGCTCCCGGAGAGCGATCCCGACGCCGAAGCCATTTACGACAAGTTGCTGCGAGCCGAGCAGCTCATCACGTCGCTGCGCTCGGGCCGCGTTCCCGCTCGTCCGCTCCTACCCAGTTCGTGCGAGCAGTGTGACGCTCGGGACATTTGCCGCCGGCCCTTGTCGGCGCCGCACGAGACCGGACAATGAGCGCTGACGATCTGCCCGATCCACTCAGTCTGCCAGGCCTCGAACAGAATGCCGTGATCGCCGCAAGCGCGGGCACAGGCAAGACGCAGCTACTCACCGGTATCTATCTGGCCTTCGCGCTCGGGCTCGGCGCAGACGGCCAGCAGATCCCGAGCAAGCAGATCGTGGCCACGACCTTCTCGCGCGCAGCGGCGGCCGAAATCCGCGAACGGCTCGAGGCACGACTAGCAGTACTCGCCGCGCCCGAGAGCATGCACCAGGATTCGTTGTGCGCCTTGGCCATGCGCCGCGGTCTGTCTGAAAAAGAGCTCGGCGAACGCGCGCGCGTCGTGCTCGAGGAGCTACCGCGCGCCACGATCGACACGCTGCACGGCCTGGCTACGAGCATTCTGCGGCGTCACGGGTTAGAGCTTGGTTTATCGCCCAATTTTTCGATTTTGGACGAAGAGCGCGCCTTCGCCAACGCCGAGCTGGTGATTGACGACGTGCTCAGCGAGGCCATGTCCGGACCGCTCGCGAACGCCGCTTCGCGACTGCTCGATGCATGTTACGGGCTCGAGCGCGCGCGCAACGAAATCACGGTGCTGCTCGGGCGCCTCGACGAAGAGGGCTTGCTCGCCAGCGAATTGGCTACGGGCGATCACGTCGCCGATGCGCGGTCGCAGCTCGAGCGACTGCGCGAGCTCTGTCGAAGCATCGTGCGCAGCGAGCAAAGCGCGCTCAGCGATCCGGCGGCGCGCGCTCTCTCCGCGCTCGACGTGCGCGATCTGCCGGCGCTGCGCGCCGCGCTCGCCGAGCTCTCCAGCATTCGCTACACGAAGGGCATCAAAGAGCTGCCGTTTTTCCCGGCGCTCGAACAGTTTTTGGCAGAGCTGTCAGGCGACACCAAACGCGAGCGGCTGGAGTCGATCGTCGACCACGCGGAGCACGCCGAGCGGCTCGACGCAGATGCCCGCGGCGCGAGCCAGCTATTGGCGAGAATTCAAGCCGAGCTGAGCCGGCGGCGCCGTACGGAAGGGACGCTCGGGTTCGGTGATATTCTGCGTCTGGCGCGCGACGGGCTGCGCGATCACCCAGAAGTCGCGCTCGCCGCCAGCGCCGAGAACGAAATCCTGCTGGTGGACGAATTTCAAGATACGAGCCGCGTGCAGCGCGACTTGCTGCTGCTCTTGCGCGAGCGCCCCGATTCGATCGCTCGCCGCCCGGCCGGTAGGATCCCCTCGCCGCAAGACATTTTGCCGCGCGGTCTGGTCGTCGTTGGCGATCGCAAGCAATCCATCTACGCCTTTCGGGGCGCGGAGGTGTCCGTTTTCGCGCAGCTTGCGGCCGAGCTTGCCGGAGAGGAAGCCGCCCGCAAGCTCGATTTGCGCGGAGTCGCAGCCAGTGCCGCGCCGGTCGCCGAATTTCACACGCTCACCGCCAACTATCGCTCGGCGAGCGCAATCCTCAGCGCGGTCAATACCATCGCGAGCGCGGATTTCAGTGACCGCCCGGAGCGAGCCTTCGAGATTCGGTATACGAGCGCAGAAGCGCTGGTCGTGCCGCCGGCACTCGCGGACGCGCCGCCCGGCCTCGTGACGTTGGTCGTCGACGACGGCGCGCCGCCCGAAGATCCCGACGCTCCGGCCGTGGTCCGCAATGCGGACGGCGCGTTGCGCAGCGCCTTCGCCGCGGCGGGCCTGTGCGCCCAGGCCGTGCGCGGCGGCGCGTGCTTTCGCGACATCGCGCTCTTGGCGCGGCGCCGCTCGACCCTGCCGCTGCTCGAGCTCGCGCTCGATCGCTTGAACATCCCCTTCGTCGTCGCGGGGCGAGCTTTGTACGCGACGGCGGAAGTGCGGGATCTCTTCGCGGCGCTGCGGCTGCAAATCGACCCGGGGGATCGCCACG
>Ga0068855_100005923_pt1 | contig 14905 bp, 14 predicted proteins | sample KBSCornC52_FD_66592 | JGI IMG/M metagenome (GOLD analysis project Ga0068855, IMG submission 66592) | Corn rhizosphere microbial communities from Kellogg Biological Station, Michigan, USA - KBS Corn C5-2 | ecosystem: Host-associated > Plants > Roots > Rhizosphere > Soil ...
CGCCGCACTATGGGACGACGGCCAGCCCTGCTGCGCACCCGAGCGCCTGCACGACGATACGCGCCTGCGCAATGTCGAACTCGTCGGCGCGAACCGCGCGGCGACGATCCTGCTCGGTGTCGCCGACCTGCGCGCACCGGCGGCCTATCGCTGGACGCCTTCCGAAACGACCGTGGTGCGCATCGCGCCCGCCGTCCGCTTTACCGCCAGCAGTGGCGATGGGCGCATGCTCGCCGGCGTCGCCGGCAGCGGTGCCCAGCGCGTCGCGATGGTGTGGACGTCCACGCGCGGCGTCGAACGCCTGCAGGATTTCCTCGCCGCACGCGCGATCACGGTTCCGGCGGGCTGGAGCCTGCTCGCCGCGACCGCGCTCAGCGCCGACGGCCGCCGTCTCGGCGGCTTCGGTCTCACGGATGGACGTTTCGATTCCTTCATCGTCGACCTGACGTCCGTCGCGGATGCCGAGTCGCTTCCACCGACGGCGCCGTAGCGCCACCATGCAACCGGAGACATCGCCATGAAGTGCAAGTCCAACCTTTCGCTCCGCCTCGCGCCGCTGGCGCTGGTCGGCTTGTTCGCGACGACGGCGCAGGCGCAGTGGTCGGCCGACGCGGCGAACAACCTCATCGTTGCCGACAATGCCGGCGGCACCACGCAGCCGAAGATCGTCGCGGCGCCGGATGGCGGTTTCTACGTCAGCTGGTTCGGCAATACCGGCGGGTTCGACATCTACCTGCAGCGGCTCGATGCCGGCGGACACGAGCTGTGGGCCCACAACGGCGTGCTGGTCGCCGACCGCGACTACAGTTTCACCTACGACTACGGTCTCGCCGTCGACGCGGCCGGCAACGCCTACGTTTCGTACAACTGCTGCGAGAACAATTCGACCGCCGAACATATCGTGGTCAGCAAGGTGCTCGCCGACGGTTCGCTCGCGTGGGGCGCGAATGGCATCACGGTGTCGGCGCCGGCATCGACCGAAGCGGTCTACAACGCCTACGTGACGGCGACCAGCGACAGCAACCTCGTCGTCGCCTGGTCGGCCGACGGCGGCGTGCGCGCGCAGAAGCTCGACCCTGCCGGCAATGCACTGTGGATCGCGAACGGCGTGCTGCTGAACCAGCCGAGCGGGTTCAAGCTGCTCGGCGGCGTGCAGCCGGGACTCAACGGCGACGCGATCGCGTCGTGGTCGAACCAGTCCGGTTCGACGCGCATCCTGCGTGCGCAGAAGCTCGCCTCCGCCGATGGCGCCGCGCAGTGGGGCGGCGGTAGCGCGGTGCGCGTGTTCGGCGTCGGCAACCTGCAGGCCGGTTACTACCCGCCCTTCCTCGCCGACGGCGCAGGTGGCGGCGTGTTCTGGGACTACGACGCGGTCGGCGTGGCCTGGAACGCGCGCGTGCAGCACCTCGATGCGAATGGCAACCTCCTGCTCGGCACCAACGGCGCGCTCGCGACGACCGACACGACCAACTCGCACTTCGGCACCGTGGCGAGCTGGGATGCCGCGAGCAGCAGCATCTATGTCGTCTGGAACGACTACCTCAACTCCGCCGGCAGCGACTACGACGGCGTCTCGGCGCAACGCATCGACAGCAGTGGCGCACGCATGTGGGGCGACACCGGCAAGGTGCTCGTGCCGCTCACGGATGCGACCGACGGCACGCATTCGATCTCGCAGCTGACCGCGTTGCCGACACCCGACGGCGTGCTTGCCGGCTGGGTCACCGGTTCGATCCCCGCAGCGAACCAGCCGCTCACCGTCGCGCGTCTCGACGCCGCCGGCGACTACGTCTGGGCTGCGCAGACGACCGCGGTGAAGACCGATCGCTACACCGGCCGCGTGGTCGGCACGGTCGGCAGCGACGGCTTCGCCGCGTACGCCTGGCAGGACGGCGGCAATGGCGACGACACCACGATCCGCGCGCAGAACCTCAACCTCGACGGCACCCTCGGATCGCCCGTGTCGACGTATTCGATCGGAGGCAGCGTCAGCGGCCTCGTCGGCAGCGGGCTCGTGCTGCAGCTCAATGCCGCGAACGACCTTGCGATCGCCGCCGACGGCAGCTTCACGTTTACCGCGCCACTCGCCGACGGCAGCGTCTACACAGTCAGCGTGCTCACACAGCCCACGGGTCCGGCGCAGACCTGCAGCATCGTCAACGGCAGCGGCACGCTCGCGGGTGCGGACGTGACCGACGTGCAGGTCAGCTGCGTCACCGACGCCGACGACGTGATCTTCGCCGACGGTTTCGACGGTCCCTGATTCCATCGCGCAAGCGTTTCGCGCGCCTGCGCCTTCGGCACGATCGCTGCGCCGCCGCGGATGCGGCGACTCCGGTTCTCGACCCGGCTTCCCCGGCCGGTCGCCCGCCATCGTCCTCCCTCGACGATGGCGGGCTCTTCCGGCGACCGCGGCGCTGCCGCAGTTGCTGCACTGCGCAGGGCGGCACCCCGTGATGCGGCTATGATCGACGCTTCCATCCAGGGGAAAAGTCGCATGAGCCTGCTCGCGCAACTGACGCGCCACAAGCCGATCGAACAACTGCAGGCCGAGCTTGGCTCGCGCCGCGACTTCCGCCGCGTGCTCGGCCTGTGGCAACTCACCGCGATCGGCCTCGGTGGCATCATCGGTGTCGGCATCTTCGTGCTTGCCGGACAGCAGGCCGCCGCGAACGCAGGCCCCGCGGTCGCGCTGTCGTTCATCATCGCGGGCATCGCAAGCGCGGCCGCGGCGCTGTGCTACGCCGAGTTCGCGGGCCTCATCCCGGTCACCGGCAGCGCCTACACCTACAGCTACGCGACGCTCGGCGAACTCATCGCATGGCTGATCGGCTGGGACCTGCTGCTCGAGTACGCGCTGATCGTGGCCGCGGTCGCGAGCGGCTGGTCCGGTTACGTACTGAACCTGCTCGACGCGTTCGGCCTGCACCTGCCCGAAGCCCTGCGCGGCGCACCGCACTCGGGCGACGGACGCATGTTCAACCTGGTCGCCGCGCTCGTCGCGATGGCGGTCGCGGTGCTGCTGACCCTGCGCACCGAATGGGGCGCGCGCGCGAACACGCTGATCGTCTCGATCAAGGTCGTCGCGGTCGTGATCGTGATCGGCGTCGGCATGTTCCACGTCGACCCGGCGAACTGGCATCCGTTCGTGCCCGAGCGCGTCGTCGGCGCCGACGGTGCTGGCCACTACGGCTGGCAGGGCGTGGTGACTGCGGCCGCGGTCGTGTTCTTCGCCGTATTCGGTTACGACACGCTGACCACCGCCGCGGAAGAGGCGAAGAATCCGCAGCGCGACCTGCCGCGCGCGATCCTGCTTTCGCTCGGCGTGTCGATGGCGCTGTACATCACGATCACGCTCGTGCTGACCGGCATGGTGTCGTATACGCAGCTCGGCAACGACGCGCCCGTCGCGCAGGCGTTCCAGCTGCTCGGCATGAAATGGATCGGCGCCGCGATCTCGGCGACGGCGGTCGCGAGCATCCTCAGCGTGATCTTCGCGTTCATGCTCGCCGCCGCTCGCATCTGGTTCGCACTGTCGCGCGACGGGTTGCTGCCGGGCTGGTTCGCCAAGGTGCATCCGCGCTACGGCACGCCGCACCGGCCGACGATCGCGCTCGGCCTGTTCACTGCACTCGTCGCCGGCCTGTTCCCGCTCGGCGAAGTTGCCAAGCTCGTCAATATCGGCGTGCTGTCGGCGTTCATCGTGATCTGCGCGGCGGTGCTGCTGTTGCGTCGGCGCAAGCCCGAACTGCCGCGCGCATTCCGCACGCCGTGGGTGCCGCTGATCCCGCTGGTCGGCATCGGGTTCTCGATCTGGCTGCTGTCCGAACTCGCCGCGATCACCTGGATGGTGTTCCTCGGCTGGGTCGGTCTCGGCCTGCTGGTCTATTTCGGATACGGCATCCGCCACAGCAAGCTCGCGCGGCCGTGAATCGCGCAGCGCGGGCAGTTCTGAGAGAATAGTCGGATGCGCTCGTAGCTCAGCTGGATAGAGTACCGCCCTCCGAAGGCGGTGGTCGTGGGTTCGAATCCCGCCGAGCGCGCCACTCTTTTTTCGAAGCAGGTCGCTTCGAGCAGCCGTCCATGGATCGCTTCCCGGCCCGCACATCCGTGTGCGGTCGTTCGCCGGCTCGCGCTGCCTGAGGGCAGCGCTCGAAAGCCCGACTCACCCCTCCGAAGGCGGTGGTCGTGGGTTCGAATCCCGCCGAGCGCGCCACTCTTTTCGAAGCAGGTCGCTTCGAGCAGCCCTCCATGGATCGCTTCCTGGCTCACCCTTCCGCGTGGTCAGCCCCGCGGCTATAATCGCGGGACTTTTTTGCGTGTCCGACGGGCATTGGCCCTTGCGGGCGTACCCGTGTCGAGGTGGCTTCGTGACCAATCCCGTTTCCAAGACCGATTCGGTCTTCCTCAAGCATTTCGCGCAGTTGATCGCGTTCCTGATGGCGGTCGCGGTGTTGCTGATGGCGCTCGCAGCGTACATCTACAACAAGCATCCGCCGGAAGAGAACCCGGACGCGCAGAAGGTGCTGAGCGAGCGGATCGCGCCGGTCGGCGGCGTCTACGCCGGCGACACCGGGCGCGCAGCGATGCAGGCCGCGCAGGAAGCGGCAGCCAAGGCTGCCGCGGCCCAGGTCGCCTACGGCGGCACCACCGACGGCAAGACCATCTACGGCAACCTCTGCCACAGCTGCCACGACACCGGCGCCGGCGGCGCACCGAAGATCAGCGACAAGGCGGCGTGGGCACCGCGCGTCGCGCAGGGCATCGATACCCTCGTCAAGCACGCGACCGAAGGCTTCACCGGCAAGGCCGGCCTGATGCCCGCGCGCGGCGGCAACCCGTCGCTCAACGATGCGCAGGTCAAGGCGACGGTCGAGTGGATCGCGGGGCAGGTCAAATGAAGCCCGCCTTCGCGATCGCCTTGGGCATCGCGAAGTAGACCTGCACAAACGCCGCCCACGGGGCGGCGTTTCTCGTTGTGATGCCATCACGCGGCGGCGCCGAGCCTTTGCCGTTCGCGCTGCGCGTGTGCACGCAAATCGGGAAAGAATGCATCGAAGTGACGCTGGATCGGCGCGGCGAGTGCTTCGATCAGGGGCAGGGCCTGCGCCAGCGGATTGTCGCGTGACAGACGTTGCGACAGTCCGTGCAGCACCGCGCCGATCATCGCGCGCTCGCGATACGCTTCCGGCAGATCGTTGCGCTGCAGGTAGTCCGCGAAGCCGCGCATGCGCGGCGGCAATTCCCCTGCACGCGCCAGCAGCAGGCGTTGCACCTCGGCCGAGAATGCATGCAACGAGCCGTCGGCATGGCGCGCCCAGTCGCGCGCGAGCAGGTGGTCGAACCAGACGTCGAGCAGGATGCCCGCATAGCGCCGGTACGGCGGTTCGAACAACGCGCGCGCCGCGACCACCTGCGGATGCGCGTCCGTGTAGGTGTCGATCGACCGGTGCAAGGCGATGCCGGCGCGCACGCCGCGCGGCAGTGCGGGATCGAGCGCACCGCGCACGAAGTCCGCGACCAGGCCGCCGAGCATGCAGTCCTCGTCCGGCGCTGCGAGCAGGGCGTGCGCGAGATGGTTCATCCCATGGCGACCAGGACATGCATCGCGGCACGGTATCATGCGCGGCCATGAGTACCGTTACCGTCCCCCCGGCGTTCGCGCCCGGTTCCGTCCTGTTGCCTGGCGCGGCCGGCACGCTCGAACTCGTCTGCACATTGCCTGAAGGCACGGCGCGCGCCGGCGTCGCGATCATCGCGCATCCGCACCCGCTGCAGGGGGGCACGATGCACAACAAGGTCGTCACGATCGCCGAGCGCGCACTGCTCGAACTCGGCCTCGCGACGGTGCGCTTCAACTTCCGCGGCGTCGGCCGCAGCGAAGGCGTGCACGACAACGGCAACGGCGAGACCGACGATCTCGTCGCGATCGCGCAGTGGGTGCGCGCGCAGCGGCCCGGCGACACGCTGTGGCTGGCCGGTTTCTCGTTCGGCAGCTACGTGACCTTGCGCGCGGCGGGGCGCGTGCAGCCGGCGCAACTCGTGCTGATCGCGCCGCCGGTCGGGCGCTGGGATTTCGCCGACGTCGCCGCGCCGACGTGCCCGTGGCTGATCGTGCAGGGCGAGGAGGACGATGTCGTCGACGCGAACGCCGTGTTCGCCTGGGCGGCGACGCTGCAGCCACCGGCGCAGTTGATCCGCATGCCGGAGACCGGTCATTTCTTCCATCGCCGCCTGATGGACCTGCGCGGCGCGCTGAAGAACGCGCTCGCTGCGAACCTTCCGCCCGCACGCGCATGAATCGCGACGTCGACGCCGGCCCGCGCAGTGCGACGCCGGGCGAACGTTATCGCGCCGGCGTCGCTGCCGGAGAATGGCAAGCCGATCCGGCCCAGCTTGCGGTATTGCCGACGTTCGATCGCCTGTGCCGCGAACTGGCCCGGGCGCAACCGCTTTCGTGGTGGCAGCGCCTGCGCGGCGAACGGCCCGCGATCCCGCGCGGCATCTACCTGTGGGGACGCGTCGGCCGCGGCAAGACCTTCCTGACCGAGCTGTTCTGCGAGGCGTTGCCCGATCGCCGCAAGCGGCGCGTGCATTTCCACCGCTTCATGCAGGACGTGCATGCACAACTGCGCTCGCTCGATGGGGTCAGCGATCCACTCGACGAGGTCGCCGCGCGCATCGCCGCGGAACTGCGCGTGCTCGTGCTCGACGAATTCTTCGTCGCCGACATCGGCGACGCGATGATCCTCGGCAATCTGCTGCGCGCGTTGTTCGAGCGCGGCGTCGTGCTCGTCACGACCTCGAACACGCCGCCTTCCGCACTGTACCGGGACGGCCTGCAGCGCGAGCGCTTCCTGCCGGCGATCGCGTTGATCGAGCGTCATTGCGAAGTCGTCGAACTGGTGTCCGACGTCGACTGGCGCCTGCGCGCGCTCAAGCAGGCGCCGGTCTACTACGCACCGCCCGGTGCCGCGGCCGAGCGCGCGCTGCAGGCCGCGTTCCAGCGCGTTGCGCGCGGCGCGGCGCGGCGCGACTTCGCACTCGTGCTCAACGATCGCGAGGTCGCGGTGCGTGCCGAGGCCGACGGCGCGATCTGGTTCGACTTCGCGGCGCTGTGCGAAGGCCCGCGCGGCGTTGCCGACTACATCGAGCTCGCGCGCGCCTACCACACCCTGCTGGTGTCCAATGTTCCGCAGTTCACCCCGCAGACCGACGATGCCGCGCGCCGCTTCATCGAACTGGTCGACGAGGCGTACGACCGCGGCGTGAACCTCGTGCTGTCCGCCGCGGCGCCGATCGTCGAGCTGTACGACGGCGAGCGCCTGCGCGCGGAGTTCGCGCGCACCGAATCGCGCCTGATCGAGATGCAGAGCGAGGACTACCTCGCGCGCGAGCACCGGCCGTGAGCGCCGCACCGCGTCGGCAAGGCGTCGCGCAGCGAGCCGGGCCCGGCGCCGAAGTCATTGATGCTATTTGCGCGGCAGGGCACTAGGCTCGCGTCATGACCACCACCGCACACGGCCCGCTCGGCAAGAGCGTCGACTACGCGAGCCGCTACGACGCCGGCCTGCTGTTCCCGATCGCGCGCGCGCCGGCCCGCGCCGGTCTCGGCCTCGGCACGGACCTGCCATTCGACGGCGTCGACGTGTGGAACGCCTACGAATTGTCGTGGCTCGATGCGCGCGGCAAGCCGCAGGTTGCGCTGGCCGAGTTCCGCGTGCCGGCGACGTCGCCGAACATCATCGAGTCGAAGTCGTTCAAGCTCTATCTCAACAGCTACAACGGCGAACGCGTGGCCTCGTGGCAGGCGCTGCAGGCGCGACTTGCGCACGACCTGGGCGCGGCCGCCGCCGCACCGGTCGGCGTCGAGCTGATCGCGCCGGCGCATTTCGCCGGGCTGTCGCTGCACGAGCTCGAGGGAGAATCGATCGACACGCTCGACGTCGACATCGATGACTATGGCCCGCCGAACGCGAGCCACCTGCACAGCGGCGGCGCGGCGGTCGAGGAAGTGCTGGTGTCGGACCTGCTGAAGTCGAACTGCCCGGTAACCGGCCAGCCCGACTGGGCGAGCGTGCAACTGCGCTACCGCGGCGCGCGCATCGACCGCGCCGGCCTGCTGCGCTATCTCGTCTCCTACCGCGAGCACGCCGGCTTCCACGAGCAATGCGTCGAGCGCATCTTCATCGACGTCATGCAGCGCTGCGCGCCGTCCACGCTCGAGGTCTACGCACGCTACACGCGACGCGGCGGCCTCGACATCAACCCCTGGCGCGGCACGGCCGGCCGCGCGCCGCCGAATCCGCGCGGCGCGCGCCAGTAAGGCGGTCCCGGCCCGGACGTTTGGCGCGTTTCGTGATGCGATTTGTAACGTTCGTCCCCCAGCCTGCGTTATTCGCGGTTAAGCGCGATGGGGTGTAATGTGCGGGTCCTGCAACGCAGAGGAGAGCGGACGATGGCAAACGATCCCAAGAAGCCGGATTTTTCCAACGTGCAGAGCGGAGCGCAGTCGAGCGCCCCGCCGCCGGCGCCGAAAGCGGATTTCAGCAACGTGCAGTCCGGCGTGCAGTCCACTGCACCCGTGGTCGCGTCCGCCGCGCAGACGTATACGGTCGCGAAGGGCGACAGCCTTTCGAAGATCGCCAAGCATTTCTACGGCAACGCGAGCCGTTGGCGCCGCATCTTCGATGCGAACCGCGATCAACTCGATGATCCGGACCTGATCAAGCCTGGCCAGGTCCTGAAGATTCCCGCCGATACGGACCCCCACGCCTGACAACCCCGGAGGTTATGACGATGATCAAGCAACGCCCGCAGTTCATCCTGATCGCAGCGATCACCGGCGCCCTGGCGCTGTCCGCGTGCGGCAAGAACGAGGATCACACCACCACCGCGACGCCGCCGCCGCCCGCCGCGACGCCGGCTCCGCCGCCGGTCGCTCCACCTCCGGCGCCTGCGCCCGCCCCGGTCGCGGTCGGCTCGGTCGACCTCGGCTCGGCCGTCGGTCCGGACCAGAAGATCACCACCGCAACGACGACGTTCACGCCGAAGGACACGATCTACGCGGCGGTCTCGACGACCGGCACCTCGGCGAATGCGGTCCTCAGCGCGAAGTGGACGTACCAGGACGGCCAGACCGTCAACGAGTCGAACCAGACGATCGCGCCGAATGGCCCGGCCGTGACCAGCTTCCACATCAGCAAGCCGGATGGCTGGCCGGTCGGCAACTACAAGGTCGAGGTCTCGCTCAACGGCCAGTCGGTCGCGAGCAAGGATTTCTCGGTCAAGTAAAACCCGGCGTCATCGTGATGCATGAAGGGCGCGGAGCGATCCGCGCCCTTTTTCATGGGAGGGTCCTGGCAGCGAAGGGCGGGGTAGGAGCGCACCCTTGCGCGGACTCCTGCACGCCGGCGCCGTGCGGCGCCCGCGTCACATCGAGAACTCGTGTTCCTCGGCCGCGAAGCCGAGCGTGACCGCACCGGTGCCGACGTTGACCATGCCGGTCACGCTCATCGGCGCTTCGTAGACCGTGACATCGTGTTCGGCACAGACCATCTTCAGCGAGGAATATCCCGGCAGCGCGTCGAGTTCCTCGAGGCGGCCTCCGTAGCTGATGCACAGGGTCGGCGTGAGCAGGCCCGCGCGCACGCGTCGCATCGCGTGGTTGAACAGGGCTTCGGCGCCGTGCTCGAAGCCGCGTACCTTGGCGATCGGCCCGGTCATGCCGCGGTAGCCGCGCAGCAGTGGCTTGATGTCCAGCGCGGTACCGAGTGCGGCGCTGAACCAGCCGACGCTGCGGTCGCCCTTCTTCTGCGCGCGCGCGCGCATGTAGTAGAGGTCGCGCACGACCATGAACCCGTACGTGTTGTGGGCGAGGTATTCGAGGCGCTCGCGCATCTGCCCCGGATTCTGGCCCGCGGCGCGCAGGCGCACCGCTTCGACCGTGGTGATGCCCTGCGCGGCGAACAGGTTCTCGGTATCGATCACGCGCATCAGGAACGGTCCCGGCACGCCGGCGTCGCGACGGATCGTGCGGTAGTCCTTGAGGATCGCGAAGCTCGCCTTGCTCGCGTTCGCGTGCACGCCGCTGCGGGTCGACATCAGGGTCAGGCAGAACACGCAGTCGTAGTCGACGACGAGGCGGCGCAGGAACAGGTCGCGGATCTCCTCGACGCTGAACGGCTCGGTTTCGGCGGCATGGCTGCGCGCGCCGAGATCGTTGTCGAGGAAGCGCTGGCGCACCGCCGGGTCGCGGTTGTCGACGAAGGTGTCGTCGTCGACGAAGGTCGTGATGGGCAGGATCTCGATGCGGTGCTCGTGCAGGAAGTCGCCGGGCAGGTCGCAGGCCGAATCCACCACGATGCCGATGCGCATAGCACGTCCTCCGCTGCCGCGTCGTGCGCCTGTTCGCTGAACGACCGTTCAGCGCGCACCAGCGGCCTCGGGTCAACACTAGCACGCGACGTGCCATGCACGGATCGTGCGGTGCAGCGAAAACGACACCCTGGCGCGTTCGCAGGTCGCTTCATCGAACGCGCAGAACGCGCGACAATGGGCGGCTTGCCTGCGCGAATGGCGTCCCTCCGGTGCATCCGCGCAAGGCAATGGTTCCCATCCTAATCGCGCGCGTTGCCGTAACGGCGGCGCGCCGTCCATGACGAGGTTGATCCGCCCCATGAGCGACAGTCCGAAGATCCTCTACACGCTGACCGACGAAGCGCCCTGGCTTGCCACGCAGTCGTTGCTGCCGATCATCCAGGCGTTCGCCGCCACCGCGGGTGTCGCGGTGGAAACGCGCGACATCTCGCTCGCCGCGCGCATCCTCGCGCAGTTCCCGGACCTGCTCGGCGCGCGCAAGGTCGCCGACGACCTCGCGGAACTCGGCGAGCTCGCGAAGACGCCCGCCGCGAACATCATCAAGCTGCCGAACATCAGTGCCTCGGTGCCACAGCTCAAGGCGGCGATCAGGGAACTGCAGGCGCAGGGTTGGCCGTTGCCCGACTATCCGGACGAACCGCAGGACGCCGCGCAGAAGGACACCAAGGCACGCTACGACAAGGTCAAGGGCAGTGCGGTGAACCCGGTGCTGCGCGAAGGCAATTCCGATCGCCGTGCGCCGCTGTCGGTGAAGAACTACGCGCGCAAGCATCCGCACAAGATGGGTGCGTGGAGTGCCGACTCGAAGACCCACGTCGCGCACATGGATCGCGGCGACTTCTACGGCAGCGAGAAGTCGGTGCTGGTCGAGCAGCCGACGACGGTGAAGATCGCCTGGTCCGGCAAGGACGGCGCGACGAAGGTGCTGAAGGAGAAGACCGCGCTCAAGGCCGGCGAGGTCATCGATGCGGCGGTCATGAGCCGCAAGGCACTCGCCGCCTTCGTCGACGCACAGATCGCCGATGCGAAGGCACAGGGTGTGCTGTTCTCGCTGCACCTCAAGGCGACCATGATGAAAGTCTCCGATCCGATCATGTTCGGCATCGTGGTCGGCGAGTTCTACCGGGATGCGCTCGCCGCGCACGCCGACGCGCTCAAGCAGGTCGGCTTCGATCCGGACAACGGCATCGGTGATCTCTACGCTCGCATCGCGAACCTGCCGGCCGGTGAACGCGCCGCGATCGAGGCGGACCTGCGCGCGCAGTACGAGCGCCGTCCCGCGCTCGCGATGGTCAATTCGGACAAGGGCATCACGAACCTGCACGTGCCGAGCGACGTCATCGTCGACGCCTCGATGCCGGCGATGATCCGCGACTCCGGCCGCATGTGGAACGCCGAAGGCAAGCTGCAGGACACCAAGGCGGTGATTCCCGACCGCTGCTACGCCGGCATCTACCAGGTCGTCATCGACGACTGCAGGACGAACGGCGCGTTCGATCCGGCGACGATGGGCAGCGTGCCGAACGTCGGCCTGATGGCGCAGGCGGCGGAGGAGTACGGTTCGCACGACAAGACGTTCGAGATCGCCGCGGATGGCGTCGTGCGCGTCACCGACGAAGCGGGCGCGGTGCTGCTCGAGCAGGCAGTCGAAGCGGGCGACATCTTCCGCATGTGCCAGACCAAGGACCTGCCCGTGCAGGACTGGGTCAAGCTCGCGGTCACGCGCGCGCGCCTCAGCGGATCGCCCGCGGTGTTCTGGCTCGACGCGCAGCGCGCGCACGACGCGCAGCTGATCCGCAAGGTCGAGCGCTATCTCGCGGACCATGACACCAGCGGGCTGGACATCCGCATCCTCGCGCCGGTCGATGCGATGCGCCACTCGCTCATGCGCATCCGCAAGGGCCAGGACACGATCTCGGTGACCGGCAACGTGCTGCGGGACTATCTCACCGACCTGTTCCCGATCATGGAGCTCGGCACCAGCGCGAAGATGCTGTCGATCGTTCCGCTGATGGCCGGCGGCGGCCTGTTCGAGACCGGCGCCGGCGGTTCGGCGCCCAAGCACGTGCAGCAGTTCGTGCAGGAGGACTACCTGCGCTGGGATTCGCTCGGCGAATTCCTCGCACTGGCCGCCTCGTTCGAACACCTCGCCGAGCGCGATGGCGACAAGGCCGTGCGCGTGCTCGCGCGCACGCTCGACCAGGCGAACGGTCTCGTCCTCGACAACGACCGCTCGCCGTCGCGCAAGGTCGGCGGGCTCGACAACCGCGGCAGCCATTTCTACCTCGCGCTGTACTGGGCGCAGGCGCTCGCCGCACAGGACGACGACGGCGCGCTCAAGGCGAAGTTCGGGCCATTGGCGAAGGCGCTCGCGGACAACGAGGCGAAGATCGTCGCCGAGCTCAACGGCGTGCAGGGCAAGCCGGTCGACATCGGCGGCTACTACCGCCCGGACCCCGTCAAGGCCGACCGCGCGATGCGCCCGAGCGCGACCTTGAACGCGACGCTCGCGGCGCTTTGAGTCCGGTCGGCTGGACCAGGGTCCAGCCGACCAAGGCTCGGTGGTGGCGGGAGCGGCTTGAGCCGCGATGCTTCCTGCCTCGCTGCCGCTCTCCATCCGGAGGAAGCGCCGTGAAAAGTGCCGGAACAGGATCTGCATGACCGACGCGAAGGCAATCCGCGCATTCAACGATGCCATCGACCGCCTCGACGCGCCGCGCCAGCAGCCGCGCAAGGTCGAAGCCGCGCTGCGCGCGCGCCTCGCGACGATGTCGGCCGCGGAGATCGAGGATTTCCAGCACGGCCTGGATCTCGCGCTGGCCGACGTGCGCACGCCGGAACTGTGGGCCGCGGCGACGCTCGTGCACGACGCGCTCGATCCGCACGACTACGACGGCTTCGCCGCGTGGCTGCTGTTGCAAGGGCAGCATGTCGTGCGTCGCGCGCAGGACGACCCGGATGCGGTCGTCGCGGCACTGACGCGCCGACTGCTCGCACCGCGTCGACGCCCGCGCTACGACGGCGTGCTCGAACTCGCGCAGCGCACCTACGAAACGCGCTTCGATCGGGACCTCTACGACATCGTCGCCGCGCCGGCGTGGTCGATCACGCCGCTGCGCGACGACGAGCCGAACCCTGCGGTGCACTGGACGCATCCCGATCTCCTCATGCGCCGCTATCCGCAGCTGTGGCGTGCATTCGACACGCGCGCGCTGCGCGTGATGCCGATGAGCGACGAAGTCGAGACGTGCACCTGCTGCGGCCGCGTCCACGCGAGCGCCTACGGCCTCCTCGGCTGGAAGAAGGCGCCACTCGGCGCGTACACGCTGCATGGCGTCGAGGGCACGAGCGGCGCCGTTGATTCGACCTTGACCCTCGACGTCGGCGAAGGCAGCGTGATGATCGGCGTGCGCCATTCGCAGCACGGATCGCGCAGCGGCCTGCGCGTGCTCGAGCGCAACGAGATGCCGTGGATGCCGGTCGACGACCGCACCTTGCTGGGCCGCGACGCCGCGCGTGCGCATCCGCTGTTTCGCCTTGCGCTCAAGGCTGCGATGCAGGTGTGGGACCGCGATCCGCGTCTCGCCGTGCAACGTCGCACATGGCGCCAACGCCGATTGCTTGCGGGCGCGAGCGCACGTCGGCTCGCACGCGCACCCGGCGAGGCCGACCGCGCCTGCGCGAGCTGCGGCCGGGTGCATGGCGAACTCGAGATCAGCCACCTTTTCCCCGACGCGCTCGCGACGATGAGCCGCTGGCAATGGCGCCACCGCGTGCAGGACGCCGACCGCGACGAACTGGTGCTCGACGGCCGCCGCCGCTTCGTGCGCGGACTGCTGCCCGCGCCCGTCGCCGGGCGCGACTCGCCCTATCACTTCGGGTTCTGGGCCGAACGGCTCGACCCCGCGCGCGGCGATCGATCGATCGATGGCGCCGACGATGCCGAACGACGCCTCGAGCGCGGACCGCGCGCGCTGCTCGCGAACGACCTGCTGTGCCTGCCCGAGTCGACGCTCGGGCTCGAAGTATCGGTGCGCCAGCGCGGCGACGGCGAGTGCCCGGAATTCGTCCTCGACGACGACGTCGACCATCCGCTGGCGCGGCTGCAGCACGACGGCATGCCGGCCGATCTGCCGCGGCGGTTGCTGTCGCTGATTCCCCACGATTGAGCTGCGCGCCAATGCCGGTATCGCGCACGTCCGCATCGTACGCAGCGAGGCTCAGTCGAACGCGTTGCGGAAGATCACGTCGGACGGTGACGCGCCCGGCACGGAATAACGCGCGATCGCCTGCAGGTTGCCCTGCGGCAAGGTGATCGTGCCGTAAACGCTGCCGTCGTCGGTGAAGCTCCAGGGTTGTGTCCCGTATTGAAGACCGGAACCATTGTAGAAACGCGCGCGTTCGGCCAGCGATGCTAGCAGAACCACCTCGAAGGATCGGGCGCGATACGGTTACGCACCAGGACCGGCGAGCAGGCGCGCTGTGCGGTCGCGCAGCGTATCCGTCGCGTCGCCGAAGCCGGCGA
>Ga0068855_100005924_pt1 | contig 14902 bp, 19 predicted proteins | sample KBSCornC52_FD_66592 | JGI IMG/M metagenome (GOLD analysis project Ga0068855, IMG submission 66592) | Corn rhizosphere microbial communities from Kellogg Biological Station, Michigan, USA - KBS Corn C5-2 | ecosystem: Host-associated > Plants > Roots > Rhizosphere > Soil ...
AATTACGCGGAGCTGATCGCCGGCGACGGAATCGGCAGCGAGCCCACGCACGGCAAGAGCGACGCGTTGCTCGGGATCTTCGACGCCATCGCGCCCGCCGCAAGCTCGGCTCTGGGCGAGCTGGCGCGCGGCGATGTCGATGCTTTCCACGCGATCCTCGGCCCCACCGTCGCGCTCTCGCGCCACATCTTTGCGGCGCCGACGCGCTTTTACAAGACGGGCGTGGTGTTCATGGCCTGGCTCAACGGTCATCAATCGCACTTCACCATGGTGGGTGGCCAACAGAGCGCTCGCTCGCTGCAGCATCTGGCCGAACTGTTCCGGCTCGCGGACACGGCAAACGTGCTGGAGCGGCCGGAACTCGCCGTCGCGCGAATGAAGGCGCTGCTGGCGGTGCACGGCATCGAAGCCTGACGATGCGCGATTTCTCGGCGGACCATCGCTGGCTTTCCATCAATACGGCCACCGTGCGCATGTCGCGCGGCGTCGAAGCGCCGTTGACGGACATCATCGAGGATTGCGCGCGGCGGCAGATCCGCGCGATCTCGCCATGGCGCGCTCAGGTGGCGGCATGTGGCCTGGAAACAATTTCGCGTCTGGTCAAGACCCACGGCCTGGAACTCTCCGGCTACTGCAGAGGCGGGATGTTTCCGGCCGCCGATGCGCAAGGCCTCGCTGACGCACGCGAGGACAACCGGCGCGCGGTGGATGAAGCGTGCGAGCTGGGAGCCGCCTGCCTGGTGCTCGTCGTGGGCTCTTTGCCGGGCGCGCTGGAAGGCAAGGCGGTGCACAAAGACATGGCGCTGGCGCGCAACCAGGTGCGTGATGGCATAGCGCAATTGCTGGAATACGCCAAGAAAGCGCGTATGCCGCTGGCCATCGAGCCCCTGCATCCGATGTACGCCGCCGACCGGGCGTGCATCAACACGCTGGAGCAGGCGCTCGATGTCTGCGAGGAGCTGGATCCTGCACCCTCGGATGCGCACCGAGCATCACAGCAGGCCGCGCTAGGAGTCGCGGTGGACGTCTACCACGTATGGTGGGACCCGAAGTTGCGCGCGCAAGTCGAACGCGCCGGCAAACGGCGCCTGCTGGCATTTCATGTGTGCGACTGGCTCACGCCAACGGTCGACCTTCTCAACGACCGAGGCATGATGGGCGACGGGGTGATCGACATTCCGCGCATCCGCGGCTGGGTCGAGGCCCAGGGGTTTGCCGGCTACTGCGAAGCCGAGATCTTCTCGGCCGGCAACTGGTGGCAGCGTGAGCGCGCCGAAGTGCTGGATACCTGCATCCAGCGGCACCGCAGCGCGGTTTGAGCAAGCGTCAGGCCGCCGAGCGCACCGCGGCAACCGCGGGACGGCTGTTGCCGGTGCCGGACTCGATTTCGCCGGACAGCTGCCCGCCCTCCTCGATCACCACCTTGCCATAGCGCACACGGCCCGATACCTTGCCGGTCGAATAGATCACCAGCTTCTGGCGCACCGTGAGGTTGCCTTCGAATTGCCCATGGATCTCGGCAATATCGATCTCGGCCGAGCCCTTGAAGGAACCGCGCTCCGAAATCTGGATGACGCGCGAATCCATCGTTGCTTCGACGGAGCCTTCAACGACCAGCGTGTCGCAGTCGGTGATCTCGACGCCCTTGAGCTTGATGTTCGGGCCCACCGTCAATTTGCTCTCGCCTTCCTTGACCGGGACGCTGTTCGCGGCGGGAGCAGTGGGTGCCGACGCGGCAGTGGCGGCGGCGGGAACCGGCGTGCTGGTCACGGTGGTGACGGCGCCGACGGTGTTGGGGGTGCCCGGTTGACGCTGGTTGTACGCGTCCGGTTCGCGTTTGTTGAAGAACGGGGATTGCAATGCCATGATGTACTTCCTCTGAGTGGCGTTGAAAGAGCTGCCGATGCTACGGATGCGCTGGATTACATGTACATCCGTTTGCGCAATATCCGTAACGAAGTTCGTTGCCAGGTACCGACGCGACCATTTTGGGCGTGTGACTTTTTTGATGGACTTGGTAAACGGCTGTTGCGTGCTCACGACCTGCACGTCACCATCTGTTCATTCGAAGAGGGGAACGGCATGGCCAGGTGCATTCGCTTTCTCACGCGATCTTTCGTCGCGCTCGCGTTCGTGTCGGCCGGCGCGGTAGCGGGAGCGCAGCAACCGGCAGACGAGGTGTTCGATACCAGCGCGCCCAACTTGTTGGCCGTACTGCGCGAATCCCACGGCGAAAACAAGCAGGACGAGGCCCTGCGGCCGTATGGCAAGCTCAGCGCGCGGATGCCCGACGGACAGCGCGTCGAGTTCGACACCAGCTGGTATCAGTATCTGGGCGACATGCATATCCGCCTGGTGTTCGACGGCGCCCACAGCATGCAAAGCGCCTCGCCGGAAGACTTGCGGCGCCTGCACCTCGATCCGAATGCCGCCCTGAAGCTGGCGGTCTCCAACCTGCGGCGCAGGTACGGGCCGCCGGCAGTCCAGCCCTGGAGCGGCGGAATGATGCAGGTGCAAAGCGGTTCGTCGGACCTCACCAGCAGTTACTTCCTCGATCGCGATTTCTGGCAAGGCCTGCAGGTGGAGCATCCCGATGGACTGGTGGTCGCGGTCCCTCGGCGCGGGGGGCTGGTGTATGCCCCGGCATCGGACGAGGCGGCTGTGGCGAGCCTTCGGTTCAGCGTGGCGGCGCTATACGCGGGAGCTGCGGGCGCGCGCCTGTCTTCGGCGCTGTACCTGTTCAAGGACGGGCACTGGTCCGTGTTCCAGCCGCCGCAAGCGTATTGACTTCAATACGCGACGGTGTAGTGCGCGCCGCGGAACCCGAGCACCACGGTCCTGGGTTTGATCGCCTCCAGCTTCACGCCGGGAGCCACCTCGCTGCCCTCGTTGAACACCTGGCCGTTCACGATCAACATCCGCTGAGCGGGATTGGCGGAATAGACGCCGCCACTGAGGACGAGCTTCGGAGCATCCGGCGGCAAGCCCGAAACTGGCGGCGTGGGCGGCGGCGGCGGAACGGGTGCGCTGATGGCCGGCCGCGGCGGCACCGCGGCGGGAGGCGGCACGAGAGGTGCAGCCGTCTGCGCGCCGGGACTGCGCGCCGTCGCCGCCGCGCCAAGCTGAGGGCCGCCGCGCATCGTCGGCTGCGAGGTCGCGCGCGGGTCTCGCGGGGGCGCTGCAAGCGGCTGTCCAGGCTGCGGGGGCGGGTTGATCACCGGCGCAGGATTGATCGCCGGTGCCGGCATGGGCGCGGGCGCCATCACGGCAGGCGCTGAGCCCGGGTTGCCCACGACGGGGGCGGTCTGCGCCTGCACGAGCGTGGTGAGCGATGCAGGAACAGGCGCGCCGTTGCCGGCATGCTGCTGGCGCGGCGTACCGCTCTCAGCCTTGTCTCGATACAGATACCAACCCGCAGATGAGAGCGCGACCACGCCCACCGCGGCTGCGGACCACAGGCGGACGCCTCGTCCGCTGCGCGCCTTGAACTGCAGCGCGGACGCGCTCAGGGGCTGCGCATGGATGCCGCGCGCCGGGTCGCGCTGGCGCTGCGCATCGGCCTTTCTAAGTGCGTCGAGGATGTAGGACATCGCAGTTCAAGGTTCGGTGCGCAGCCGCGGCTCGTCGACGCCGGCTGCGCGATTGAGTTGCATCAAGGTCATGGGACCGGGCTGGCCGTCGCCGTCCAGTCCCTGCGCCAGCTGAAACGTCCGCAGCTGCGAGCGCAGCCGCGCATCCATCGCCGCGTGCTCCGGCGGTTCAGATCCGTCGAGCGCCGCGAGCCGCGTGGCGATCCACCTGACGGCTTCACCGTCTCCGGCTGCCACGCGTCCGGCATACCCCGGCGGTGCTCGCCACAGCGTCGCGAACTCGCCGTGCCAGCGCGCGGCCAGCGCCGGCAGTGTCACCGTTTGCTCGGTGCCCGCCGCGCGCAAGGTGGCGCTGTCGTGGGTCAAGGCGGCGAGCACCGCATAGCGCGGCGAACCACCCTGAGCATCCAGCGTGAGGATGCCGGGCCGCCCGAGCTCGCGAATCGCTGCGAGCGTGAGATTCTTGCTGAAGCAATGCAACTGCTCCTTCTGCAGGACCTTGCACGCTTCGCCGGGTCCGGGATCCACTTTCCACGCCTTTGCCAGTTCGCGCCAGGCCTGCTGCTGGTCGGCAAGCAGTTTCGGCGGCAATTTCAACGCAGGCTCGGTCAAGGCTGTTTTTGAAACAACCGGCGAGGCCGGCGGTGACTTGGGAACATTGGGAATAGCGGCCGCACTCGCGACAGCGGCTTGCGCCGGCTTGGCTTGCGCCGCCGGTGCAGATGAATCGTCCGTCACATGGGTGGCGGCGGCAAACAAGCCGGCGCCCGCGGCGAGCCCCACTGCGAGCACGGCCGCCATGCGGCGGCGCGGAGACGGCGTCGCAGAGCGCGGACCGAACACTTCGACCGCCGCCTTGTCCACGGTTGCCCGGTCGACCCCGGCGCGTGAGCCCGCGAACGCGCCGAGCAGCGCGCGATCGCACAGCAGGTTGATGCGGCGTGGCACGCCACGCGAGAGCTGGTGGATGCGCGCGAACGCGTTGCGCTCGAAGGGCATCGCCCGATCCAGCCCCGCCACCTCGAGCCGATGCTGGATGTACTGCGCCGTCTCGGCCGGCGTCAATGCATCCAGGTGATAACGCGCGATGACACGCTGGCCCAGCTGCTCGAGGTCCGGCCGCGCGAGCATGGTGCGCAGCTCGGGTTGCCCGATCAAAATGATCTGCAACAGCTTGCGCTCACGCGTCTCCAGGTTGGTCAGCAGCCGAAGCTGCTCCAGCACTTCGGCGGACAGGTTCTGCGCTTCGTCGATGATCAGGACGTTGTTGCGCCCCGCCGCGTGTGCCTGCAGCAGGAAGTCATTGAGCGGATCGAGGTAATCCTTCACCGTTGGCGGCAGCTTCGAGTCTTTTGGCGAGACCGCGATATGGAACTCGTCGCAGATCGACTGCAGCAGCTCGATCACCGTGAGCTTGGGGTTGAAGATGTAGGCGACGTTGCAATCGGCCGGGATTTGCTCCAGGAACAGCCGGCACACCGTCGTCTTGCCGGTTCCGATCTCGCCTGACAGCAGCACGAAGCCGCCACCTCCGCCCAGCCCATAGAGCAAATGCGCGAGCGCCTCGCGATGACGCTCGCTCATGAACAGGTAGCGCGGATCGGGCGCAATCGAAAACGGCTCGTGCTTCAGGCCGAAGTAGGCTGCGTACATGGGGCGAAAGGATACCCCGTTCAGCCAGGCACGCTGAAGCTCAGGCGACCGCGAGCGCCGTGCGCCGCACTCGCCACACGTTCAGCGCGCTGGTGATGAGCACCGCCTGCAGCAACACCAAGCCCAACCAGATGCCGCGATACTGATGATGGTCCATCAGCACCCCGAAGATGAGCGGCGATATCGCTTGCCCGATGTCCAGCCCCGAATACACCACGCCGTATACGCGCCCGGTGGCGTTCTCAGGCGTCGAGCGCTTGACGAGCAAGTCGCGCGACGGTGCCGCGAAACCCGTGGCAAAGCCCATCAGTGCGAACAGCGGCGGCACCGCGAGCCCGGGCACCGGCGCAACCGCCATGATCAGCGCGACGAGTGCCGCGACTCCGAACCCCAGACCCACCACGCGTTCGCAGCGTGCGGGATCGGCGGCCAGAAAGCCGCCCATCACCATCCCACCCGCGCTGCAGATCATGTACAAGGTCAGGCACATTGCCGCGGCAGCGACGGGGACGCCGTGCAGTTGCCGCGCGGACTCCGGCGCGAAAGCCTGCACCACGCTCAGCACCAGCGCGTAAAAAAAGAAGAACCCAAAGCACATCCACACCGCCGGGATTCGCAGGAAATCAAAGCTGCCTTCGCTCGCACCGCCAGCTTTGACCCTACTGCCCGGCTGCGCGGCAGGCGGCAACGCGAGTCGCTCCCGATAAAACAGCAACACACCGAGCACGATGAATGCGAGGGTTCCCGCAGCCATCAACGCCACACGCCAGGAAAATGCCATCGCCAGCGGAACCACCATGGCCGGCGCCAACGCCCAGCCGAGGCTGCCGGTGATGCCGTGCACACTGTAGGCGTGGCCCAGCCGCGCGGAGCTGACCTTGCGATTGATGAGCGTGTAATCCGCAGGGTGGAAAACACCGTTGCCCATCCCCGCAAGCACGGAACACAGCGCCATGGCCCCGTAGTTCGGACTCAGCGCAAAGCCGAACGAAGTCGCGCCTAGCAGCGCCAAGCCGCCGAACAGGATCGGGCGAGGGCCGAACCGGTCGACGAGAAAACCCGAAGCCGTCTGCACAGCGCAGGACACGGTGAAGAACAGGGTCATCAGGAAACCCAGCTCGATATAGCTGGCGTTGAAGGCTTCCTTGAGCCAGGGAAACAGAGGCGCGAGCAACAGCTGGCTGAAATGGCTGACCAGGTGAGCCGCACCCACCAGACCGATCAGGCCGGCATCGTCGCGCATGTTGCTGGAAGGCGGCGCGCCGGCGGCGGGCGAAATGCTCATGCGCGTATTTTAGGCGGGACGTGCACGCCACTGGACCGGACACGCCGATTGGAACGATTCCTACAAATGGCTCAGCCGCTCACCGACGGTCCAGCTCGATCGTGCTGGACAAAATTCGGGCTTCCGTTCAGGGCGCGGCGCACGACCAGAAAAAAAGAGGACCAGCATGGGCAGTTCCAACGAGAGCAAGGAAGAACACGGCTCGCCAGAGCCCTCGGGCCAGCCCGAGTCCCGCGATGACGGCCACTCGGGCGAAGGCGCGGCCAGCGCATGGGCGCACATGATCTCGCAAGGGCGGCAGCACCGGCACCAATACGGTGAGGCCGACGACGCCGCAGGGAGCCATCGCCAATGAGCCATGAGGACAAGAAAAAGGCGGAGATCCCGCCCATCGAGCCGGCCGAGTCCGGCACCCCAGTGCCACGCAGCGGCGCCGGGGCAGGCTCGGCACTGTTTGCGATGCTCAAGAAGCGGCAGATGCGAGCCACCCGCGATGTGGAGCCCGATCCGCAGTCACCCGGCACCACGGCGCGCGATACGGGCGACTAGCGGCGGCGCGGGTGATTGCGCTACGCTGCGCCCATGAAGAAGAGCGCCGGACTGCTGATGTATCGCCGCAAGTCCGGCGGCGCGCTGCAGGTGCTGCTGGCGCATCCGGGCGGGCCTTTCTGGCAAGCCAAGGACGAAGGTGCCTGGACGCTGCCCAAGGGCGAGTACGACGAATCCGAGTCGGCACTGGCCGCCGCGCAGCGTGAATTCAAAGAGGAAACCGGCTTTGACGTGACGCCGCCTTTCATCGAACTCGGGGAGGTGGTGCAAAAGAGCGGCAAGCACATCAAGGCGTGGGCTTTCGCGGGAGACTGCGAGCCGTCCAGCCTGAGCTGCAACACCTTCGAGATGGAATGGCCGCCAAGATCAGGGCGCAGGCAGAACTATCCGGAGATTGATCGAGTGGCGTGGCTGGAAATATCCGAAGCGCGGCGCAAGATCAACCCGGCGCAGCGTGCATTGCTGGGCCGCCTCGAAGAAGCAGTGGCCGCACCGCGCGATCCACGTTAGCTTCCGCGCGTCCCGCCATCCGGTCCCAGGCTGCCCGCATCGCATGCCGAGCGCCATCCAGCGGCAGGCGGGAATCGCCTTTGATGCGCTCCCAATTCGCGCACAGCGACGACTCGGCGTCGGCATAGTCGCCCCCGTACTGCGCCTGGCCGATGTAGCCGACGCAGTAGGCTGGCGCATAGTCTTCGTATTCGAGCCCCTCGCTGTAGTAGCGCTCGCACCAGAACGCGCGCCGCCAGTACTCGTCTTCCTGCACCGCATCCACGCGGCCGAGCACCGTGCTCTGCTCATCGAAATCCGCGGCCAAGAGTTGCTGTGTGGCTGGCATGGCAGTGTCAGGTTGAAGTCGACAAGCGCATCCTCTGCCATTGCGTGCGCCGCTCGCGTAGGACGCGGCGCTACCGCGTGTCGGAGCAAAGCCACAGTTGCGCATCTCCACTGTCCGGCAAACCGTTCGGCAGTCGCGTCCAACGCTATACTTTCAATAGCTACACTGCCGCGGCTTGCGCGGACCGGCCCATCAACCCAGGAGCCTGCGCCGATGAGCGCGAGTGCCACGTACTACGACATCCTTCGAGTCAGCCGCCGCGCGGCCCCCGAAGGCGTGCGAACCGCCTACCGGCGGCTGGCGCAGAAATACCATCCGGACAAACTGCCGGGCAATGCCGACGCGGTGCGCATCATGGCCATGCTCAACGAAGCCTATGGCGTGCTGTCCGATGCGAACCGACGGGCCCATTACGACCGCCGCATCGAGGACGAGCGCGCGTGCGCGCAGCGCCGCCTGCGCCGGCGATTCGCGCCGGTGGAAGTGAAGACCGCGACGTGGCCCTGGTACCTGCTGTTCGCCACGATCGCGTTCGCCGTCGCCGCGATCGGCACAGTGGTCTACAAGGCAATGGTCCCCGGTATTGCTGTCGCCGTAGCGGCGCCGCGCGCCGAGGCCATGACTGCGCACCCGCCGGCAGTCGTCGCCAGCCCAGCGAAATTGAACCCGCAGCCGAAAGCCAACTGAAGGGCCGCTCGGCGCTGTCGCATTCGTTGCTGGAGCGAGCGGCGCCGGCGCGCGATACTCCCTCGAACCGGAGAAACTCATGGAAATTCGCGGAAAGGTGGCCATCGTCACGGGCGGCGCCAGCGGCATCGGCGCGGGTCTCGCCAAGCGTTTTGCCGCCGAGGGCGCGCGCGGCATAGTCGTCGGAGACGTGAACCTCGAGCGCGCCGAGGGCGTGGCGCGCGAGATCGGCGCCGTGGCCATGCGCTGCGACGTCAGCCGCGAAGCCGATATTCAGGCGCTGGTCGCCACTGCGCGCGAGCGCTTCGGCCAGGTCGACATCTTCATGTCCAACGCGGGAATCCTGGGGCGCATGGGCGGCATCGAACTCGAAGATGCGCTGTGGGACAAGATGTGGCAGGTGCACGGCATGGCGCATGTGTGGGCCGCCCGCGCCGTGGTGCCCGAGATGATCGCGCGCGGTGAAGGCTATTTCGTCGTGACCGCCTCCGCCGCGGGCTTGCTCAATATCGTGGAGTCGGCGCCGTACGGCGTCACCAAGCATGCGGCGCTGGCGTTTGCCGAATGGCTGCGGATTGCCTACGGCCGGCGCGGCTTGCGCGTGTCATGCCTTTGCCCGCAGTCGGTGCAGACCGACATGACCGCCAACGGGACCGGTTCCGCCGGCGTCAACGGCGTGTTGACGCCGGAACAGGTGGCCGGCGATGTCGTCGCGACGATGCGCGACGAGAAGTTCCTGGTGCTGCCGCACCCCGAGGTCGCGAAGTACTTCCTCGCCAAGGCGCAGGACTACGACCGCTGGCTGGGCGGCATGCAGAAGCTCTACGCCATCCACGCTGCCACGGCCGGTTAGACGGTGCGAACCGGCTAACGGCCGAACAGGCCGACCGCGCCGATGACGATCAGGTAGATCGCCACGATGTAATTGAGCAGGCGCGGAATCAGCAGGATCAGGATGCCGGCGATCAGTGCCGCGACCGGGCCGATGTGGGGAACGATATTCGTCATGGGACCTTTCTGGTTGAAGGCCCAGTATGTTCCAAGCCGTCGCGGCTGTGTTGTGCCCGAGCCGCAAGCTCAGCCGAAGACGCCTTTGGCCAAATGTTGCGCGAAGCTCTGCGTCCAGGATGCTGAAGTTGCTTCGTACTGGGCTGCTGCGCCGCAGGTGGCGACATGGACCCGCCTCAAGGTACGCCCCAGCTCGATCAGCGTCGCCTCGAACAGCTCGGCCTTGAATGCGCCCGGATCCCTGCCGCTGGCGCGGATCGCCTGTTCGAACGCCTGCCGCTCGGAAGCGGTGATGTCTGCGCGGTGAACCAGCATGGTGATGCCCCTTCGGTACTGCTCGAAGGTTCAACGCGGGCGCTCGGCCCGTAGTTACCAGGGAATACGCTGACTCGGGCGCGGAACTTTTTAGTCGCGTGTACGCACCGCGATGCGGCCGCGCACCTTGCCGTCCATCAAGCGCTGTGCGTGTTCGATGGCAGCGGACAGCGGCACTTCGGTGGTGATCTCGTCCAGCTTGGCCGGATCAAGGTCCTGCGCGAGACGGCTCCAGGCCCGCTCGCGTAACGCCAGCGGCGCCATGACGCTTTCAACGCCGAGCAGCGCGACGGCACGCAGGATAAACGGCATGACGGTGGCCGGCAGGTCCGCGCCTTGCGCAAGGCCGCAAGCCGCAACGGCGCCGCGATAACGCGTTTGCGCGCAGGCATTGGCCAGCGTGTGGCTGCCTACCGCGTCGACCACGCCGGCCCAGCGCTCCTTTTGCAGCGGCTTGCCCGGCGCAGCCAGCTCGGCGCGATCGATGATGGCGCTCGCGCCGAGCCTCTTGAGGTAATCGGCCTCGGATGCTTTGCCGGTTGCGGCCACGACCTCATACCCCAGCTTGGACAGCACGGAAACGGCGATGGAACCCACCCCGCCGGTGGCGCCCGTCACCAGCACCTCGCCATCGCTGGGCCTCAGGCCGTGCTTTTCCAGCGCCAGCACGCACAGCATCGCCGTGTAGCCGGCGGTGCCGATCGCCATCGCCTGCTTCGCGCTGAAGCGCTCCGGCCGCCGGATCAGCCATTCGCCCTTGAGCCGGGCACGCTCGGCGATGCAGCCCTTGTGAAGTTCACCCACGCCGAAGCCGTTGAGCACCACCTGGTCACCGGCTTTCCAAAGCCCCGACTGGCTGGCCGTGACCGTGCCCGCGCCGTCGATGCCGGCGATCATCGGCCAGTTGCGCACGATGGGCGAGCGGTTGGTGATGGCCAGCGCGTCCTTGTAGTTGATGGTGGAGTATTCGACGTCGAGGGTGACGTCGCCCTCCGACAGGAAGCTCTCGTCCACGTCGCGCACGCGGGCGCTGAAGTCGGGGTTCTTTTCGAGGACGAGGGCTTTGAACATGGACGGCTTTCGAATCGGCGGGAGGTCACGCAGGCTGCGGTCCCTCGTAGCCCTCGATGATAATCAGGTCCGCCGTCGAGACCGGCTCGCGCAGCTTGACCGCCGCCAGATATTCCGGCGAGCGATAGCACTCGAGCGCCGCCTGGTAGCTGGGAAATTCGATCACCGCATTGCGTGCCCTGCTGCCGCCCTCCACACATTCGAAAGGCGCACCCCGCACCAGGAAGCGCGCGCCGTAGCGCGCCAGCGGCTTCGCGTTCGCCGCGATGTATTTCTTGTATTCCTCCGGGTCTCGGATGTCGACGCGAACGATCCAGTAGCCCTTGGCCATGAGTTTTCTCCTGATGGATGATGGTGACCCACGATTCTAGGAGTCTCGCGCAGGCGCCTCGAGCGTGCGCTTCATCGCCGCCATGCCTTGCGCGATCATGCCGTCGATCGCAGGGGCCATTTCATGAGGCAGCAGGTCCGCGATCCAGACAAGGCGAGCCTGCCGGACGCCTTCCTCGAATACCTGCAGCGAGGCGTTATGGTGCGACAGGCGCCCTCCCCGCGCCGACCAAGCCAGCCGTCGACTCTTGTCGTCGAGGTCCACGATCAACTCGCGCGCGACGATGCCGTTGGCGAACGTGACGACGCGCGCGTCACCATCCATCCTGCAATCCGTGACGAAGCCGGGGACCAGCCGGTTGTGTATGGCGCCTACGTCGCGAACGGCGTCCCAGGCGTGACCTGCGGGCGTATCAATGATGATTTCATGTCGGATCGATGCCATGCCACTCTCCTTTATATGAACCAGCTTAGCGGCCGGATCCTGACCGTGGCAACCGACGATTCGGAATGGCGAGCATGTGGCGAGCGCATGCGAAATACAGCACAATTGCCCCATGGGCCGATGGAACAAGACCGATTTCAAGAACAGCATTACCGGCTTGCTTGGCAGGCCACCTTCACCGCCGTCGGATTCGGTGCTCGAGAACGGCCTGGAGGACATCCGGGAGGCGATGCTGTCGGTGCTGGGCGACGACGGCGCCAAGCAGTTCCCGCAAGCGACCCGCCGCATCCGCTACGCCACCGACATCAAGGACCTCTGGTACTTGCGCGGCGACCTGATGGCCGTGCTGGCGAAACTCTACGATGAAGCGACCGCCAGGCGAACCATCGCATCCATCAATGCGCAATTCCAGGGCCTGTTGCCGGGTGGCTTGAACTCGCGGCCCAGCCCCTTGGGCTGAGCGGCCGTCGCCTTCTCGATCAGTCAGCCAGCCGCATCAACGCCGCGGCGAGCGCGCTTCAACGTCAGTCACGTCGCCGAGCTTCGCGCCCGGCTGGATCGCATCCGCACGCGGCGTGCGGCTGGGCTGCGGCGGCCGCCGGTACATGCGATCGAAGCCGGCGCGCGGATCGATGCGCATCATGAACGGCATCACCGGGCGGCCGGTCAGCCTCGCCCACGCAAAGCGCACGGTCCACGCCGCGGCCATGAGCAAGAATGCGACGGCCAGGCTGGCCGCGAACAGCAGGCCGGCGGCCACCAGGAACACACGCGAGACGAAACTCAGGAAAGTGGGCATTCGATGGGTCGTGAACAAAGAGAAGATCCGCAGTTTGCGCTGCGGATCTTAAGCGAGGATGAAGCGGCGGCGCTTACGCCGTCTCCTCCTGGGGCACCGGTTGCGCGCCGCCGAAGCGGAACACGCCCGGTTCGCGCACGGGGTCGACGTCGACCGGGATGACGCTCTTGGGCGGGAAGCGCCCTTCGAGAATCAGCCGGGACAGCGGGTTCTCGATGCGCTGCTGGATCGCGCGTTTGAGCGGCCGCGCGCCGAACACCGGGTCGAAGCCGACCTTCGCCAGCTCTTCCAGCGCCGCGGGCGACACCTGCAGCGTGAGGTCCATCTTCGCCAGCCGCTGCTCCAGCACCTTGAGCTGGATCGCCGCGATCTTGGCGATGTGCTTCGCGTCGAGACCGTGGAACACCACCGTTTCGTCGATGCGGTTGAGGAACTCGGGCCGGAAGTGGTTCTTCAGCTCGTCCCACACCGCTTCCTTCACGTCCTCGTAGGGCTTGCCCACCATCGCCTGGATCTTGTGCGAGCCGATGTTGCTCGTCATCACGATCACCGTGTTCTTGAAGTCCACGGTTCGGCCTTGGCCATCAGTGAGGCGGCCATCGTCGAGCACCTGCAGCAGCACGTTGAACACGTCGTGGTGCGCCTTCTCGATCTCGTCGAGCAGGATCACGCTGTAGGGTTTGCGGCGCACGGCTTCGGTGAGATAACCGCCCTCCTCGTAGCCCACGTAGCCCGGCGGCGCGCCGATCAGCCGCGCGACCGAATGCTTCTCCATGAACTCGCTCATGTCGATGCGGATCAGGTGCTCTTCGCTGTCGAACAGGAAGTTGGCCAGCGCCTTGCACAACTCGGTCTTGCCCACGCCGGTCGGGCCGAGGAACAGGAACGAACCGGTCGGCCGGTTCGGATCGGACAGGCCCGAACGCGAGCGGCGAATCGCATTGGACACAGCGCTGATCGCTTCGTCCTGGCCGATCACGCGCTGGTGCAGTCGATCTTCCATCAGCAATAGCTTCTCGCGCTCACCTTGCATCAGTTTCGACACCGGGATGCCGGTCGCGCGTGCCACCACTTCGGCAATCTCTTCGGCTCCCACCATGGTGCGCAGCAATTGCGGCCGTCCGCCGTCCTTGGCGCTCTTCGCCTTGCCGGTTTCCACGTCCTGTGCGGCCTTGAGCCGCTTTTCGAGTTCGGGCAGCTTGCCGTACTGCAGCTCGGCCACCTTGTTGAAGTCGCCCTTGCGCGTGAACTCCTCGATCTCGCGCTTGATCTTGTCCATTTCCTCCTTGACCAGGGCGCTGCCTTGCGCCGTGGCTTTCTCGGATTTCCAGATCTCGTCGAGGTCGGCGATTTCCTTTTGCAGCTTGCCGATTTCCTCCTCGATCAGGGAAGCACGCTTCTTCGAGGCTTCGTCCTTCTCGCGCTTGATGGCTTCGCGCTCGATCTGCAGCTGGATCAGCCGGCGATCGAGCTTGTCCATCACTTCGGGCTTGGAGTCGAGTTCGATCTTGATCTTGGACGCGGCTTCGTCGATGAGGTCGATAGCCTTGTCTGGAAGGAAGCGATCGGTGATGTAGCGGTGGCTGAGCTCGGCCGCGGCCACGATGGCCGGGTCGGTGATCTCCACGCCGTGGTGCACCTCGTATTTTTCCTGCAAGCCACGCAAGATCGCGATGGTCGCCTCCACGCTGGGCTCACCGACGAGGATCTTCTGGAAGCGGCGTTCCAGCGCGGCATCCTTCTCGATGTACTTGCGGTATTCGTCCAGCGTGGTCGCGCCCACGCAGTGAAGTTCACCGCGCGCCAACGCGGGCTTGAGCATGTTGCCGGCATCGATGGCGCCTTCGGCCTTGCCGGCGCCCACCATGGTGTGCAGCTCGTCGATGAAAACGATGGTCTGGCCTTCGTCCTTGGCCAATTCGTTCAGCACGCTTTTGAGGCGCTCCTCGAACTCGCCGCGGTATTTCGCGCCGGCCAGCAGCGATGCCATGTCGAGCGACAGCACGCGCTTGTTCTTCAATGTGTCGGGCACTTCGCCCGCCACGATGCGCTGCGCCAGGCCTTCGACGATGGCGGTCTTGCCGACGCCGGGTTCCCCGATCAGCACCGGATTGTTCTTGGTCCGGCGCTGCAGCACCTGGATCGCGCGGCGGATCTCGTCATCGCGGCCGATCACCGGATCCAGCTTGCCCTGGCGGGCCCGCTCGGTGAGGTCCATCGTGTATTTCTTGAGGGCTTCGCGCTGGCCTTCGGAGTCGGCGCTGTTCACGCCGGCACCGCCGCGCACGGTTTCAACAGCCGCTTCGAGCGACTTGCGGTTGAGCCCGTTATC
>Ga0068855_100005925_pt1 | contig 14901 bp, 12 predicted proteins | sample KBSCornC52_FD_66592 | JGI IMG/M metagenome (GOLD analysis project Ga0068855, IMG submission 66592) | Corn rhizosphere microbial communities from Kellogg Biological Station, Michigan, USA - KBS Corn C5-2 | ecosystem: Host-associated > Plants > Roots > Rhizosphere > Soil ...
CTGAACCAGACGCTTCAGAATCGCCACTCCTTCCGGCGTCTTCAAGTTGAGCGAAAGGCTGCGCTTGTTGCGATGCAGATTCTGGAAATCCGGACTGTCGCGCTCCCCGCCGCCAAATGGATCGACGTCGCCTTCCTTCGCCGGCTGCTCGATTTTGATCACGTCTGCGCCCCAATCGGCCAGTTGACGAACCGCCGTCGGCCCGGAGCGCACGCGCGTCAAATCCAGCACGCGAATGGAGGCAAGTGGTCCCATGCTTCGGCTATTATATAGGGTCGCCATAGGAGGACCACTCAGAATGGGCAAGCGTGTCAGCATCGAAATACCGGGATTCGAGCACGATAACCCTATCCCCGCGGCGTGCCGCGTCGGACCGTTTCTGATCACTAGCGGCGTGTCCGGCAAGGAGCCATACACCGGTAAGTATCCCGAAGGCATTGAGGCCCAGTGCGCGCAGATGTTTTCGTCGATCCGCGAAATTCTAAAGGTCGCCGGAGCCACGCCGGACGACATCGCCAAGATCAATGTCTGGATCAGGGATCGCGCCCTCCGCCCGCACGTCAACAAGGAATGGCTGGCGATGTTCCCGGATCCGCATTCACGTCCCGCGCGCCATACCTTTCAGGAACCCGATCTGCCGCCGGGAATGCTGGTGCAGTGCGAAGTGATCGCGTACCTCGGCTAACTTGCGCCCCCCGCGCGAGATCCGCTGGATGTATAATTCCCCCGCCTAGAAACACAAGCACGGAATCCTGCGTCAAAAAGGAGAGATTACTGTGTTCATGTTCAACTTGCTGTTTGATTTCAGCAAAACCGACGGCCTGTTCAGTGGGGATTTTACGGGCGCCGGATCTACCATCTTGGATAAATCGAAGAACTGGCTCAAGCAGCCGCAGCGCGACCCACCGGATCCGTTCAACACTCCGCATCCCTGGGAAGATCTGCTGGAGGGCACGCTGCTGGTTCCGAATCCCATAGGCGAGGCAATCGGGGTGCGCATCGCACCGCACAAGAATGGCCCGCCGTTGACTGCTCCGACGCTCGATCTGATGGTCAGTTTTGGATCGCGAGATCTGGCACGGACGCCCTTCGCCAGTCCCTTTGCAACAGCAGCAGGAGAGACCATTGCAACGTTTTCTCACATCGGGGTTGCACTGCCTGCGGTGGGCTATTGGTACTTCAAGCTGGACAAGATCGCCAAAGCTTCAGCGCATGCCAACAAAGCGCATCGCTACGAATTCGTCGTCGGCACAATCATCAAAGACATCCAGGGCGGGGTCCTGCGCACACGCACGTTTGGTCACGATCCGCAAATGGATATCGGCTTGTAGCAAGCGAGCATCATGGTTTAGCTGAACTAAGCAGCGGCGCGAAACGGGGATCGGCGCGCAGCGAGACCAGTTCCGGCTCGTTTCGAACTTCGCGAGGAGAGTAACCCAGGGTGATCGCCATCTTGAGGGAGCCCAGCGCCAGTTCGCGCTGGCCGAGAATCTCATGCGCCAGCGCCGCCTGAAACCAGGCATTCGCCGTCAATTTAGGCAGCTTCGCCAGAGCCTCCAGCTCACGCAGCGCGCCCTGGCGGTCTTCCGATTTCGCCAGATACACCGCCACGCTGGCTCGCAGATCGGAATCGTCCGGAGCCGACTTGATCTCTTCGCGCGCCAGCTCGATCGCGCGTTTGTAAGCGTCCAGTGACTTGGTCCGCTGTCCCGGCGCCCAGCGGTATGCGTCACCGAGGTTGCCCCAGTAAAGAGAGCGACTCCCTCCGTTGAGTTCCAGCGCCTTCTGCATGGCCGTGACAGCGTCCGCGTAACGGCCCTGGAAGAAACGGGCCGTTCCGAGGTTGGTATAAACCCGTGCGCTAGGCTCGATTTCCAGGGCACGCTGGAAAGCGCTGGCGGCATCTTCGTAGCGGTCGAGCATGTGGTACACACTGCCCAGAAGCGTAAGGATGCGGACGTTATCGGGAGCCGTTGCGCGCGCTCGTTCCCAAGTTTCCGCGGCATCCTGGTAGCGCGCGGCACGGTAGAGGAAGATCCCATACTCACCCAAAGGAAGCCATTCGTCGCTGGCCAGGAGAATTGCCTTCTGGTAGGCTGTCTCAGCCGCCGTGCTGTCTCCGGAGGCAGCCGCGGTCTTGGCGAGTCCTAGATGTGCACTGGAACTCTTGGGATCAAGATCCAGCGCCTTACCGAACTCGTCCGCGGCCGCCAAGCGATCCGAGGGCTCACGCGATTCGGCCAGCGCCATCCCGCGCGCTACGTGCGCCGCGGCCAGGTCAGGATTGAGTTTGACGGCCTTGTCCGCAGCCTCACGTGCCTGACGCTGCCCTTGAGGATCGGGGTTTAACGCGTTGCGCCGGAGATAGGCCTCGCTGAGGCCGGCGTAGGCCAACGCATAGTTGGGATTCAGCCGAACAGCCGCCTCCAAGGCCTCGACCCCGCGGTCGACATTACCCTTCCTGTCATAGCGATCAAGAAAACCGCGAGCGGCGCGATAGGCGTCGTACTCATTTGCGAAGCCTGAGCGGTCCTGAACCACTGTGGGCGCGTGCGTTCGAAGTAATGGGGAATAGCGCCAACCCAGAACCGCGCAAATTATGAAGAGCACGGCGACAGCCGCGATTCCGATCCGGCGAAGCGGGAGGCCTCGGCGCGCCGGAGGCATCACAAGAGTCGCAGTGGGCGCCGAACTCGCTTGGGTGATCGAACTCAGCACCTGCCTCAAGTCCGACGCGGCTTCGGCAGCCGAAGCGTATCGCTCCGCCGGTTCTTTCTCCAGGCACCGCGACACGATAGCCTCCAGCGCAGCGGGGATTCCAGGCACGATATCGTGCAGGGGCGCAGGCTCAGAGGTAAGAATCCGACGCAGTGCACCTCCCGCTGACGTAGCCTCGAAGGGCCGCGCTTTGCTCAGCAGTTCGTACAGCACCACCCCGAAGGAAAAAAGATCGCTGGAAGGGCCGACTGCCTCCCCCAAGGCCTGCTCTGGAGACATGTATTCAACAGTTCCTATTGCGGTACCTTCCACCGTGAGGGGCGAGGAACCCCTAGCCTCTCCCTGTTCTGGAGCCGCGTTCGCAGTTCGCTTGGCAAGACCAAAATCCAGAACCTTCACGGTGCCCGCGGAAGTCAACATGATGTTGCTGGGCTTCAGATCGCGGTGGACGATGCCGGCTTCGTGAGCGTGCTGCAGGGCCGCGCAAATCTGCAGCGCGATTTCGATGGACCGCGTCAAACCCAGCGGGCCGTGCCGAAGCACCTCATTCAACGCTGTGCCGCGAACGTACTCCATCGCGATGAAGGGCACGTTTCCGGCTGTGCTGGCTTCGTAAATCGTGATGATATTGGGGTGATTTAACGCTGAGGCGCTGCGAGCTTCGCGCAGAAACCGGCTGACTCGGACAGGGTCCGGATTGTCATCGGGCAGTAGTAATTTCAGGGCGACTTCGCGCCCCAAGTGGGTGTCGGTCGCCTTCCAGACTACCCCCATGCCTCCGGCGCCCAGCCGCTCCGTGATCCGGTAATGCAGTACAATTTGACCGATCATTTCCGTCCGCGCAAGAGTGACGACTTTCTCCGAACGAAACGATGGAGTGAGCATATCACTCATTAATGTCGAGTGTGAGACGATTCCTAGTGGAGATTTGACGAATGATTATCGATATGCACGCGCATGTTTGCGCTGCGCCAGAACTATATCAGTGGAAAGCCGTGCAGATGTCAGCCCGCGGCGCGCATGGTTTTGCGCCCAAGACGTTCGCCGATGATTGGGTGCGCGATCATCCCGATACCCAACGCAATCTGCGCGTGATGGATTCGGTCGGAACCGACGTACAGTTTCTCTCACCGCGTCCGTTCCAATTGATGCACGCCGAAAAGCCGGTCAAGATCATGGAGAGCTGGGCCGTCGCGAATCACAATTACATCGCCCAGCAGGTGAAGGCGTTTCCTAATCGCTTTCAAGGCGTCTGTGCGATTCCACAAGCTCCGCGCGCACCGATTTCCTTGGGCTTTCCCGAAGTCGATCGCTGCGTGAAAGAGTTGGGCTTCATCGGACTGCTGATCGACAGTGATCCGGGTGAAGGCGACAACAACACGCCGACCATGGGTGACGAGTACTGGTATCCGCTGTGGGAAAAACTGGTCCAGCTGGATCTGCCGGGGCTGATTCATTCCACCGGATGCAAGCACGGGCGCGAAAACTATAGCCAGCATTTCATCAGCGAAGAAAGCCTGGCGGTTCTATCGATCGTCAATTCGCGCGTGCTGCAGGATTTTCCCAAGCTGAAGATCATCGTCTCGCACGGCGGCGGATCGGTTCCTTATCAGATCGGGCGCTGGCAGGCGGATTACGTGCTCAAGGGCGGCGGCACGGTGGACGAGTTCAATCGCCGGCTGGGAATGCTGTACTTCGATACATGTTTACACGCCCGCAAGTCGATCGAGCTGCTGCTGGGGATCGCCGGCAGCGAGCACGTGCTGTTCGGCACGGAGAATCCGGGATCGGGCTCGGCTCCCAATCCTGAAACCGGAAAGCCGTTTGACGATATTAAGCCGCTCATCGACGCCATCGACACGCTCTCGGATAAAGACCGCCGCAACATATTCGAAGACAATGCCCGCCGGCTGTTTTCCCGTCTTCAGATTCCGCGATCGCAAGAAAACGCCCAGACGGTTTCGAGATAACTATGGCGCGGATCATGTTCGGACTCGCCACATCGCACGGTCCCATGCTGTCGATTACCCCCGAGTATTGGCAGGATCGCGTTTCCTTCGATCGCGAGAATCCGCAGCATTTCTACAAGGGCAAGACTTACAACTTCGATCAGATGGTGGCACTTCACAAGGATGCGCACCTCGCGGATCAGATCACGCCCGAAGTCTCGCTGGAGCGTTACACACGATGCCAGAACGCCATCCGCCAGCTCGCCGATTATTTCGACCAGCATCGTCCGGATGTCGCCGTGGTGGTCGGCAACGATCAGATGGAAATCTTCACGGATCAGCACGTGCCGGCATTCGCCGTGTTCTGGGGCGATCATGTCGAAGGTCACCCTCGGTCGCCCGAGTTTCTCGCCAAACTGAATCCGGCGGTAGCCCGCGCCGAAGCCGATCGGACGCCCTCGGTGTATACCGAATATCCCTGCTCGCCCGAACTCGGCAAACAAGTTATCCAGAGTGTGATCTCGGATGGCTTCGATGTCTCGCAGCTCACCAAACTGCCGACCGGTTCTATCGGCTCGAATGCGGTTCCCCATGCCTACGGGTTCGTGTACCGCCGCATCATGCGCGATAGAGTTCCGATGCAGGTGCCCGTGTTCGTCAACACGTTTTATCCCCCGAATCAGCCGCCCGCAGGCCGATGCTACGAATTCGGCCGTGCGCTGACCCGCGCAATCAAGTCCGTCACACCAGCGGATATGAAAGTCGCGTTCATCGCATCCGGCGGCATGACGCACTTCGTCCTGGACGAAGCGTTCGATCGTGAATTGCTGGACGCCATGCGAAAAGGCGACGTGGCCAAGCTCGCGGCGATTCCCGAAAACATGTTCCAGGCCGGCACCTCCGAGATCAAGAACTGGCTCGTAGTCGCCGGTGCCATGGCCGAGGCCGGGCTTAAGATGGATTTGATCGATTACGTACCCTGTTATCGTTCAGTCGCGGGCACCGGAAGCGCTATGGGCTTCGCGCGTTGGTGTTAGTGTAAGGAGCTATATATGTACCGCTGGTTGACCTGCTTCCTCGTTTTGACGCAGCTCGCGTGGCCCCAGCAGCTCCAGAAAATCACCATTAACTATGCCACTCGAACCGGCCAGGTCTGGCCGCTCTACATCGCCAAAGAAGGCGGCTACTACCAGAAGTACGGACTTGACGCGACGCTGGTCTTCGCCATTCATCCTGCCGGCATCGCGATGGTGGTGGGTGGCGAAGCCGTAATGACGCCCTACACGTTGGAACAGTCCATGACGGCGGCCTACAAAGATGGTTCGCTGGTGGCGTTGGGCAGTCCCTTTAAGAAGAGCCTGTTCGCCTTAATGGCGACCAAGAATATCAAGCGTGTTCAGGATCTCAAGGGGAAGAAGATCGGCGTCAGCCAAGTGGGCGACGCGCCCTACAACTACACCAATGGCCTGCTCGCCAAGGCCGGCCTGAAGCCTCGCGACGTGCAGTGGGTGCCCACGGGCGGCGACGTCAGCACGCGCGCTACGGCCCTCCTCAGTGGGCGCGTGGATGCCACCATGATCACCGCGCCGGTGTATTTCAAAATCGAGGAACAAGGCTACTCCAACCTGGGCAACATCAGCGATTACGACGATATCTACGCCCCATCGGTGTACCTATTCAAGAAGGCAACCATCGCTGCGAATCCGAAACTGCCCGAGCTGCTCATGAAGGCTCACGCCGAGGCCATCAAGCGTTTCTATGATGACAAGGCTTTCGCGCTGAAGGCGTACCAGGCATGGGACAAGCAGGATCCTGTCGAGCTGGAACGCACCTACGATCACTACGCCAAGGTGAACACCTACGAGCGCGTGCCGTACATTCCGGCCGCCGCCGTGAAATTCATTCTGGACCATGTCGCCGATCCTCAAATCTCGGCGCAAATGCGGGCTTACGATTTTCGTAAGGTGATCGACAACAGCTTGGTGGATCGGTTGGTGAAAGAAGGCTTCTTCGAGAGTCTCTTCGGCCCTGAAATCAAGGCCGAGGAAGATCGCAAGGCAAAACTAGCCTTCCGCTAGGCGCAGCGTGACCGCCGACCATACTGCCAGGGCTACAATGGACACGAGATGAGAATCGGCTTTACCAGAGCTGCAATCCTAGCCGCGGGCGTAGTGGCGCTGGCAACCATAGCCTTTTCTCAGCGTTTCGGCGGACGCGGCGGCGGCGGATTTGGAGGCTTTGGCGGCCGATCCGACGCTCCCGACTCGGTTTTCCCGGCTAACGCCGAATTCCATTTTCTGCGCGTCGAGTATTCCGACTATCGCAGCGGCGGGTTCCGATCCGTATCTCGGCGGGGCAGAGCGTCCGGCTGGTGGGCGCAGGATTGGCCCGATGCCGAGGAGCATTTCACCACCGGCGTAGACCGGCTCACGCGCGTCAACGTGGGCGATCCGCAGCATGTCGCGCTAACCGACGAAAAGCTGTTCGACTACCCGTGGCTGTACGCGACGCAAACTGGCTATTGGGACCTCTCAGATGCGGAGACCGCCAAGCTGGGCGAGTTTCTGCAACGCGGCGGCTTCATCATGACGGATGACTTCTGGGAACAGCAGGAATATCAGGTTTTTCAGGAAACCATGAACCGCGTCTTGCCAGGCCAGCCGATCACGGATATCGGCATGACCGATTCCGTGATGCATGTTCTGTACGACATCCAACAGAAGGATTTGACGTTCATTCCAGGATCGCGCCACTTAGGCCGCGATGGAAGCATCTACCAGCCGCCCGGCACCAAGCCTGCCTGGCAGGCGTTGTATGACCACAAAAACCGCATGGTGGTGGCGGTCAACTTTAATACCGACATCGGCGACGCCTGGGAGTTCGCCGACGTCCCCTACTACCCGGAGGCCATGACCACGCTGGCCTATCATTACGGAATCAATTACCTGATCTATTCCATGACGCACTAGTCTCCGATATAACGGTTACTGCGTCATGGGCGCCTGCTCCCTAGTCATCAAAGATCCCGACGGCAAGAAGCGCGTGCTGCCCATCGAGCGGCCCGTCCTAACCCTGGGTCGCTCCCAGGACAATGATGTGGTCCTCACCGATAGCGAGCTGCGTGTGTCCCGCCGGCACGCCGTGATCGAATGGAATCCCGAGAGCGGAGCCACATTGCGCGATGAGCGCGCCGTCAACGGCACCTTCGTTAACAAGCAGAAAATCACGGAGCCGACCTCGCTGAAGAGCGGCGACATCATCGGTATCGGCCCCCACGAGCTCGTGTTCCGCGAAGAGAAGCCCGGCGGCATGGCGTGGAATATCGAACACGGTTCGCTCGATCTGGGTGCGCTGCAAAACCCGCAGCCGGCCGCCGAACCCAAGCTCGACGCAAAAGGCGCAGAACCGCCGCGACTCAAAGCGCTGGAGCTGCTGAATGAAGTCAGCCTGAAGCTGGCGGGCATCCACACGCCATCCGAGGTGGTGAAGGAAGCCATCCAGTTGTTGTTCAAAATCGAAGGAGTGCAGCGCGCTACCTTATGGCCCTGGGATGAAAAGGAACGCAGCTTTCATCAGATGCCGCTTGAAACCCGCGCGGGTCTCGACCAGCTTTCGGCGCCCATGTTCGATCCCCAGAATCTGGTCTTGAGCAGTACGATCCTGAACCACGTGAGGCAACACAATCGTCCCCTGCTCATTCGGGATCCGAAATCGTCCGAATTCAGCCTTTCAAAAAGCATCGTGCGCGCGGGCATTCAGGCCGCATTCTGTTCTCCAGTGAGTTCCCAGGGACGCATGCTGGGCGTGTTGTACGCCGATAATCTGATGCGCGCCGACGCCTTCTCTCAGGAAGACTTTCACACTTTTACGATTATCGCCGCACAAGCAGGAATGGCGCTGGCGAATTGCCTGGTGCGTGAAGAGCTATCGCGCCAGGAAGTGGAGCGATCCAATCTGCGGCGCTACCTGCCTCCGCAAGTGGTGGATCTGATCACCTCCAAAGGCGGATCGATGGAGCTGGGCGGAGTGCTGCAGCCGGTCACCGTCCTGTTCGCCGATATCCGCGGCTTTACATCCCTTTCCGAGCAGATGGATGCCCGCGAAGTGGTGGACCTGCTGAACGACTTCTTCGCGGTGATGACGGCGGCGATTTTCCAGTCCAACGGCACACTCGACAAGTTCATCGGCGATTGCGTGATGGCGCTGTTCGGTGCGCCGATACCATCCGACCGCAGCCCTCGCAACGCACTGGTAGCAGCAGTACGCATGCAGCAACAGGTTGCGCGGCTGGGAGCAGAGCGGCTGGAACGCGGATTGGCGCCCTTGCGAATCGGCATCGGTCTGCATCACGGACCCGCCGTTGTGGGCAACATCGGATCGGATGAGCGCATGCAATACACCGCCATCGGTGACACGGTAAACATCGCGGCAAGGTTGGTTAGCCGCGCGGAACCCGGTCAGATTCTGATTTCCGAAACCATGCATACCGCGGCCGGCGGCGGCGATCTGTTCCATGACCTCGGACTTATCAACGTGAAAGGACGCGACGCGCAAGTGCGGGTCTATTCCGTCGATTGGGAGAAGATTGTGCAGGGAAGCGCCCAGAGAACACCCGCGACGTGAAACCCATGGAAACCGGCCATCAACTGCAAATGCGCTTCTGGGGAGTGCGCGGATCCACGCCCGCACCTGGTAAAGACAAGCTGGTTTACGGCGGCAACACTCCGTGCGTCGAAATCCGCGACGGATCCGGCCAAATTCTGATCTTCGATGGCGGCTCCGGAATGCGCGAACTGGGGCAGCAACTCGCGGCTGAGTTCTCCGGACAGGATCTTACGACGCACCTATTCCTGACTCATTTTCACTGGGATCACATTCAAGGAATCCCATACTTCCGGCCCTTATTCGCGCCCGCCACCACGCTGGGCGTGCACTCCTGGACTTCGAGCCAGGAAACGCGGCGCATACTCGACGACCAGATGAGAGCGCCCTACTTTCCGGTGCATCTCGCGGACGTCTCAGCGCGGCTGCGCTTCGAGCAGATGAAATCTGAACGGGTGAAGCTCGGCGGGGTCTCGGTGGAATCGTTTCCTCTGAACCATCCTCAGGGCGCGTATGGATATCGCATTGAGGCGGGCGGAAAGAGCATCGTCTACGCGACGGATCTGGAGCACGGCGACGCTCAGCTCGACCGCGTGCTGCGCGACTATGCGTCCGGAGCCGATGTCTTGATCTACGATGCGCAGTACAACGACGAGGAGTATGCCAGCCATCGCGGATGGGGCCACAGCACCTGGCGCGAGGCCACTTGCGTGGCTCGGGACGCTGGAGTCGGACGATTGTTCCTAATACACTTCGATCCTACTCACACCGATGCGGACGTCGCGGAATCGGAACGCCGGGCCATGGCCGAGTTCGATGCGGCGAGTGCTGCCCGCGAGGGTTTAGTTGTGACGCTTTAGCTATTTCGTAGGATTGCGGGGGAACTTCAAGTACGGCATCCGCACGCCATCGATGAAGACGCGGTCGGCGCGTGAATCGGGCGCCACTTCGAAGCCCAGCGCGCCCGCCGCTGTCACGTAGTCATCCTGCTCGACGCCGTCGCCACTGACACCGAGGCCGCCAACCAGCACTCCGTTCTTGTACAAGGGCAACGCCCCTGGAAAGAACACGATCCCGTTCTGATTCGGATTGGCCGTCTGTGATCCTTGGGTGCACGCGTTGAGCGCATCCTTGACGTATAAATCGAAAAACGGTCCGCGATCTGAGCCGTCGATGCCGGGCGGAAACAAGGACTGCGCGCCGAATCCGATGGTGCGATTCGTCGACGCCTTGCCGCTGGGAATCCCCGGCAAATCGGCGACGCCGGCAGGCGAGTTGAAATAGACCATGTTGCGCGCCTTGGCGATGGCCACGTCGATGCTGAAGAAGGTCGCATCGGGCATGCGGTTCAAGCCGAGCAGGTTTCCATCTACATCGGTCACCGCGATCACCATGCGCGTGCGCGAGCCGATCGGCAGGCGGATGATCGCTCGCGTCTTGTTCGCAGTGTCGATCGCGCGGTCGATGATCTGGCGGACATCGGCGGCAGTCAGCGCGGATCCGTCACGCGGCGCAACCAGATCGCCCTCGGGGGCCGACGCTGGACTGTCCATTGGTCCGAGCAAGTAATCTCCCTGAATATCTCCAGCGGCGATTCCGTCAGGAGCGGTCGTCTGGCTGACAAACGGCAGCTCGATTCCGTCGATGAAGATTACGCCGGGCGCAGCTGGAGTTGGCACGAATCCGGCACCGATGGCTCCCTGAAACGCCGCGTATTCCGCAACTGGGCCGGAAACGCCGGCCACGCCGACGCCGCCGACCACCGCACCGTTTCTGAACAAGGGCACACCGCCCGGATTCACAGCATCCGGATCGCTGTCGACTAAATCTGCTTTGCCGGTCTGGATTCCAAGGCCCGGCTGAGTGCCATCAATCGAACGAGCAGGAGGAATCTCTTTGCCGGTAACGAAGCTGGTATTGAATCCGCACCCGCGATTGGTATTTTCGATGCCGTATAGCGCCGCATTTGGTGTGAAGCTGATACCGGGCGGGAAATGGATTCCACTGATGAATCGAACCGTGCGACTGGAAAGCGGAGCCTGATTATTGCTAAAGAACGACGCTGTGCGAGCCAGGGCCACGGCCAGTTCCTTGGTATCCACGGTCGCGCCGAAATTGCCGACGGAAGAATCGGGCGCGTCTGGAGCGCGAAAGACTGCGAGGATATCGCCCTCACGATTGGTAACGGCAATCGTCAGCCCGTGCGAGCCTACCGAAGCCGCCGCGTGTTCGACGATTGAGCGTACCTCCGTTGCCGTAAGTTCCTGGCCGAGCGCCGCGCAAGCCTGCAAAGCAAGCAGCGATGCAAACAGCTTCATGGGAGCACCTGGCCGAGCGAACGCATCGCTTCAGCGAACTTTGGGGCATTGTAGGCCGACGGATTCTCCACCTGCTGAAACAGCGCCTTTAGCGCCGTGCGAATTTGCGTATCGTTCGCGGAGCGGGCTTGTGAAGCATATGCAATGTAGAGCGACTGGAGCGCCATGGCGGCCTGCTCCGCCGCGCGCTCACCCTGCCGCGAGATGTAGTCGCCGTCGCGAGCGATGGATTGAAGCAGTCGTTGGGTGCGCGCCTGGTCGAACGACGCCGTCGAGATCTGTTGGGCGATCCGGCCGGCCACATCCGACGTGGCCCGTGCCTGGGCGGCAGCCTGATTACGATCGGCATTCGCCACGCTCATGATCCCGTACAACTTGTCGATCTCTGCCTCGAGACGGCGGCCAGTATCGCGGTCCATTTCATTCGCAATCTGGCGAAGTACAGCATAACGCGAAAGGTTCCACGGCGGACTGCCTGCCTTGCGTCCCGAGTAACCCAATTCCTGCCGCCAGCTATTCTCGGCATTGGTCAGACTGTGGTGACACGCGAAACAGTCCAGGTCCGCGAACTCCGGCCACGAGTTTCCTTGGGCATTGCGTGCGACGCGCTGCAACTGTTCGCGCAGTTGCACGGCCTGCGCGGCGGCTAACATACGGACTTCGATTTGAGGATCGTCCTGACGTTCCTTCCAATGGCGCGGCATTGCGGCCGTAAATGACGCTAGCTCGAAATACAAATCCGGATGACCCGCCGCGATCATCTCATGATCCACCGCTTTGTCCCCGTTGCCCAGATGGCACGCGAGGCAATTCTCGCTGCGTCGAACGGGATCGCGCAGATCGCGCATGCCTGCGGCCACCGATCGCTCGTGCGTCCAGCCTTTGGTTGTGTGCAGACCCAGCCAGTTCGATGCGGGCCCGTGGCACGATTCACAGCTCACTCCGTCGGTAGAATCGAAGGTCCGTGCACGTTCGGCTTCGGGCACACTGAGCGCGTGGCATGCCAGACACTTCGGCGCTGTATCCGCCTTGTCGATTTTCAAAATACGAGCCATGCGCGTGGCCACGGGGTTCGTCAGCACCGCGAACGCGTGCGCGTGCTTGTCCTGGACCACCCAGGTGCTGTACTCGTTCTGCTGCACCGAAGTTTCGGTGCGAATCTGCACGCCGCCGTGGCAACTGGGCGAGGCGCACGAACCCGGGCCGGTGTACTTGGGAACCTCCGGCGTCTGGGCCAGCAACATTCCAGAGCCGAGCAGTAAGCAGCCAGCTAGACGCATCTTTCTATTAACCATACTCGACGGGGCGAGCCCAGTACAATAATCGGAGGATTCTGCCGATATAATTACGGTTTGATCTTCGACGACCTGAGGGAGATTCAGCGGCAGCACGGGTATCTGCCAGCCGAGCAACTGGACGCTCTCGCACGCCGTACCAATCTTTCGCTACCCCACATCCACGGAGTAGCCGACTTTTTCCCGCACTTTCATCTGGCGCCTCCGCCGCGCGTGTCGGTTCAAGTGTGCGCCGACATGTCCTGCCACTTGCGTGGATCCGATGATGTGCGCCGGGAGCTATCCCGCCGTTTCAATATGATGAGCGATCGCGATATCGCCATCACCGAGGTTTCTTGCCTGGGTCAATGCGATGGCGCGCCCGCTGTCCGCATCAATGATCACTCCTTTCGCAACGTGAGCGCTCCGCAGGCCGAGGCGATTGCGATTAGTGCGCTCGGTGGCAGCGAAGTTCCCTCGATGGCTGCCGATCCGAGGCGGAGCGGGTTGGCGGCGGATCCCTATCAGAGCGCCGAACCATACGGCGCGGTGAGGAAGCTGGTCGAGACGCGCGACTTCGACGGGGTGATCGCGCAGCTCAAGGCGTCGGGACTAGGCGGCCTGGGTGGCGCTGGATTTCCAACCGGCGTGAAGTGGGAAGCCGTTCGCAAGACACCCGCGACCGACAAATACGTGATCTGTAACGCCGATGAAAGCGAGCCCGGCACGATCAAGGATCGCTTCATTCTGAATCATCTGCCGCATCTCGTGATCGAAGGAATGATCCTGGCCGGACTGGTGACCGGGGCCCGCAAGGGGATTCTGTACATCCGCCACGAATACGAGCCGCAGGAACATCTCATCGCCGAAGAAATTCGCCGGTGTTATGAAAACGGCCTGCTCGGCCCGCGCGTGTGCGGCTCCGATCTGACGTTCGACCTGGAGCTGTTCGTCAGCCCCGGCGGATACATCTGCGGCGAAGAGACCGCGCTGATGGAGGCGATCGAGGGAAAACGTGCCGAGCCGCGCAACAAACCTCCGTTTCCCGTATATGAAGGTTTGTGGGGCAAGCCGACCGCGTTGAATAATGTGGAAACTTTTGCCAACGTCCCGCAAATTCTCGTAAAAGGAAATGACTGGTACAAATCGCAAGGGGTGAACGGATGCGCCGGCTTGAAGTTTATCGGCGTGAGCGGCGATGTTTGCAAACCCGGCATCTATCTGATCCCGATGGGCACGCCCATGGGAGAGGTGATCTTTCAGCACGGCGGCGGAATCGAAGCGGGCAAGCAATTGAAAGCCTTCGCGCCCTCCGGACCATCGTCAGGCTATCTGCCGTCGTCCATGGTGGACGTCCATATCGACTTCAAGTCGCTGGCAGCAGCAGGCTCCATGATGGGATCTGCCGCCATCGTAGTTTGCGCCGAAGGCCGCTGCATGCTCGACATGGCGCTAAACGCCGTCCGCTTCTTTCGCAATGAATCCTGCGGCAAGTGCGTGCCGTGCCGCAACGGCTCGCAGAAGATGACCGATATCCTGACTGGCTGGACCCAGGGCAAGGGGACCGCCGCCGACATCGTTCTGCTAGACGAGCTTGCAGAGGCCATGAAGCTCGCATCCATCTGCGGCCTCGGACAGTTCGCGCATTCGCCCATCACGTCGGTGATCAAACATTTCCGGCCCGAAGTGGAGGCGCACATTCTGGAACATCGCTGTCCCGAAGGTGTCTGTCCCATGCGAGAAGTTGCATGAGCGATCTGCGGCTAACTATCGATGGCCAAGCGGTCACCGTGCCCAGCGGCACCACCGTGTTCGACGCGGCACGCCTCAACGGGATCGCGATCCCCACGCTCTGCCACCAGCAGAATGAAACCCCAGTGGGTGTTTGCCGTCTATGCGTCGTCGAAGCGGGCGGCCGTGTCCTGAGCGCTTCCTGCGTCCGCCCCGCCGAAGAAGGCATGACCGTTGTCACCAACTCCGACAAGATCCGAAGCGTACGGCGAACGCTGTTGGAGCTGCTGATGGCTGACCATCCGTCGC
>Ga0068855_100005926_pt1 | contig 14901 bp, 15 predicted proteins | sample KBSCornC52_FD_66592 | JGI IMG/M metagenome (GOLD analysis project Ga0068855, IMG submission 66592) | Corn rhizosphere microbial communities from Kellogg Biological Station, Michigan, USA - KBS Corn C5-2 | ecosystem: Host-associated > Plants > Roots > Rhizosphere > Soil ...
CGTGTCGGTGGTTCGATTCCGCCCCTGGCCACCATAAAATCCCTTCAGAAACAGGCAATTACCCTTATAACCATTCATGCCTGTTTGGGACAGTTTTAGGCCGGTTTCGCTGTCCCACTGTCCCAAAATTGTCCCAAACATCGGGCCGTTCCGCAGGGTCATGCGGCCGGAAACCCGCATCTGCGAATCCCCGGCCGCTCGTTGGGTCAACGTTCCGACTGTTCGGCGTCGTAGTGAACGAGAGAGCGTCGGCGTTCGTTCTCGAAGTCCCAGCCCTCGAAGTCGGCAAGGTGCATGAGATCGCAGAGCAGATCGCACAGCGCGTCTTCTTCGTCCGTGCCGGTTTCCGCCATGAATGCGTCGATGGCCGTGCGCGCCCAGCCGGCACGCTCTCCGTTCCAAAAGCGCGGCGGACGCTCATCGGGCTTTTGATTCTCGATGCGAAAGTCGGCAAGCACGCCCCGGCGGTCGCAGGTGTCGTCAGCGCAGCGGCAGGGGCTTTGATCGTCCCAAAAGTATTCACCGCGCTCGTCGCCAGTGCCGTTGTCCGTAACGTCTACTTCGACGCAGGCTCTGATGTAGAACAGTTCCTGTTGCTTGCACCGGGGGCAGCGGATGCCTTCAAGGCAGTTGGTGTTCTTGGTGGTAGCGTGACTCATGTTGCTTTTCCTTTCGCTTTGTTGAAGCCGCGCCCATCGCGGCCTCGGTGCGGTTCGTCCGCCCGCGCGGAAAAGCGCCGGTGTCAAAAGCCCGTCAGGGCCGCGAGCCGTATTGGGGGCAGGGGGTTCCCCGTTCGGTTTTGATGCCGGCGCGCGCGGGCAGAACCCGCGGGCTAAACGAGGCCAGGGAAGCGTGCTATCGACAGGGCAAGGAATGCGCCCGACTAGGACGCCTCCAGCCATCCCGTTGTTCACAGCGGCACGTGCTGCGTGTTAGATATCGTTGCTCTACAGACGTGAGGCATGCGGCTGCGGCTGTACACGCACGCTAAGGAGGAAAGGGCTAAGCAACATGCATGAGCAATCCAGCTTGCTAAGACGGAATTGCAGCGCTACGGTGGAAGACTATCAACCAAAGAGCGCGATACCGGTATGAGCGAATCGGAATCTGTCGATGAATGGCCCAGCGCCGAACAAAAGGCAAAGAACGTTGCGCAGGCGACAGCGCTCAGGGAACAGGCGAAGGCGGGAGGTCTGCGCTTCAGTGTCTATCTTCCTCCGGAGATGGCGGACTGGCTCCTGGGGCTGATTGAGAAAGGGGAGTTTTCCGACCCAGGCGAAGCGGCCTACGTGATGCTCCAAACACAAAAAGAGCTGGAACCTCACGAGGATTTACGCCGTGAGTTGTTTATTCGGATGCTGCAAACCGGGGCGGAAGATGACTCGCAGCCCGGAATACCGCTGGAGGACTTTTTTAAGAAGTTAAAAGAAGAGCTTGCGGTCCCTCACACACCGGCGATATGGCAGCGGGATTAACCTTGCAACTATAGTTCTTTGTGCTATAGTTCATGGGGCGATATTTGATGCGGATATTCAAGACGAAGTGGCTGGTGCGGTTTGCCCGGCGTGAGCGGATTTCGGACCAGAGTTTAAGCGAGGCAATCACCCGCGCTGAACAAGGCCTGGTGGATGCCGATTTAGGGGGTGGCCTTATCAAGCAGCGGGTAGCCCGCGCAGGACAGGGGCGATCTGGCGGATATCGCATGCTGGTGGCTTATCGCAGTCGTAACCGCGCCGTATTTCTCTACGGATTTGCGAAAAACGAGTTGGATAACATCGAGCCCGATGAATTGTTGACCCTGAAAGACATCGCCGCAGGATGGCTTAAGGCGAACGACAAGGAAATTCTGAAGGCGCTTAGCGAGGACGCATTAAAGGAAGTGAAACATGGTGAAGAAGACAAAACCTAGCCGGTTGACAAAGGCGCTGCTTGAAACGGCGGACGACATGCGTCGTGTCGGAGTTATGGACGATGCTACGCACCGGAAAATCACGCTGCGCCATCTGGGCGTGGCGGCGGAAGACGCAGACGCGCCGATTTCAGCGGAGGATATTCGGGCGCTGCGTGAGCGGGCGCACTTGAGCCAAGCCGTGTTTGCGCGCTATCTCAATCTGACGACAGGTTACATCTCCCAATTGGAACGTGGCGCAAAGCGAGCGAGCGGCCCGGCGCTGGCTCTGCTCAATGTCATCCGTCGAAAAGGCATTGAGGCAATCCTTTGAAATATCGCCCGTCGAGCTGTGAAGCTCGTGACGTGGCGACGATTTACGGCTGCCTACACAGCGACGGGGGGCTGCTTGAACGGAGAGGATGGAGTGTTGTTTTGACGGGTATGTTCATCACCATTAACCTCCCACCCGACGTTGAGGCTGCTCTGGCTTCCCAGGCGCGCGCCCAAGGGCTTGATCTCGCCCAATACGCCGTGCAGGTGCTCAGTGCACGGGTTCCGCCCCATAAAAGTGCCGTACTTTCGCCGGCCGAACGGGCGCAGGCATGGCGGGAATCGGCGCAGGGCCTTCCGCATACCGCTCCTTTGTCCGATGAAGCCATCAGCCGTGAGGCAATCTACGGTGATCATGATTGAGAAAGGGCCGCCTAAGCGGCGGCCCTTCTGAAGCGCAGGGCGCCTGCGAGCCCGCGGCGGGCGAGCTGGACGTATTTCTTTTCGAGTTCTATACCAACATAACGGCGACCGGAAAGCGCAGCTGCTACCAGGGTGCTGCCGCTGCCTGCGAACGGATCGAGGCCTCCGGGCGGTGAGAAGGTCTCGACCAGCGGTTTGATGACGCTGATCGCCTTCTCCGTCGGATGCGAGACGTTGCCGGTGTATTCCCACGGCTGCACGTCGTCGAGCAGGCGCGCGGGCTTCTGTGGCCGCCCCTTGGCGAGGATGTAGGCGGCCTCGTGTGTCACACGCACGAACCGGCTGCTGGACGCATAGGGCTTCGTCCAGATGATGTGACCGACCGTATCGAACCCGGCTTCCGTCCAGGCGTGAACGAAGGCATCGAGCTTCGGATAGCCGTAGAAGGTGACACAGAAGGAATTCGGCTTGAGGACGCGGTATAGCTCGGCGTACACGCCGACGACGGCGCTCGGTTTGTCATCGTTGGCAAGCGTGCGGCCCGTTCGGTCCTTGTAGCGCCCGAGATAGGGCGGATCGGTGATAACGGCATCGACCGAAGCGCTGGGCAGCATCGGCAGCACGGCGAGGCAATCGCCCTGGATGATCCGGGATGCAATCGGCCCCGGCCCGGCGGTTGCGATATTCGTATTGTTATTTGTCATAGCGAGTCCTTTCTGTTGTGGGGCCGACTCCTTTGCGGCCCCGGTTGGTCATAGATTGAAGCTCACGTAAATTCCGAACATCGCGAGAATGTCGGCCCTGTGGTGCTCCCATGCCCACGCGATGATCTCGTCAACCGACGAGTCCCGCATGGGTCGCATGGGCAAATGCAAATCAGGCTCGTCCTTTTCTACCTGCGGGCTTCGCGCCGCCCGCAGCGATCTCAGTAGATCGTGAAGCGACCAGCCCGCTGGCGGTAGAACGATCTGTGAATGTCCGCGCTATGCCGCACGGTGCTCGACATTCCGGTGGCGGCGCTTGGCGCGGCGATGATCTTCTCCGCTGGCGCGTGGGCACCCTGAACGTCTGCGCGAGAACCACGGGCCGATTTCTTCCGCGCCCGCATTTTCGGCCTCGACCGGGCCTTCTTGCCTCGGCGCGGCTCCGGGCGCTTCAGCCCGAGTTCCGCTTCCATTTCTCGCGCCGCCTGTTTTGATTTGTTCCAGTGCTGACCAGGCCAGACCGGGCGGCCCGTGCGCATGCTGACGCGGTTCCATATGACGTGGAAATGCTGCCGCCCGTCTCTGATGTGCTCGATGATGACGCGCTGGTGATCGCCATGCCGGTAGCCGAACTTCTCCTCGAGGCGCTCGCAGATTTTTCGGACCTGGTCGTCCGTGAGCCGCTCGTCCTTGTGAGGGTTGATGCTGACGTGGTGCAGCGGCTTGCTGCAGCGCGTGGTGCGACCGACCATCCACATATTGCGGAACGCCTCATCGAGGTTCCTGGCGCTGGTGTCACTGATCTCGACGAGGCGCACGCTCTCGTTCTTGCCTTGCTGCTTCAGGTAATCAGCGGCGGCGCGGTAGCCGCCACGAACATGGCTCTTGATAATCATGCACGCCTGCCTTCGGCGAGTGCCGTCTGCAAGCGCCGCAGCGATTCCTGAATTGACAGCGCCAGCGCATCGAGCATGACCGCTTGCCCCGGCAGCACAAGACCGGCGTTAAGCTGGCGCGCGATCTGGTTGAGGTTATTGCCTTGGGCATTGAGCTCCCGGTACACGCGAAGGAGTGCTCGCACAAGCTCGGGATCGATGGGCGGCTTGTAGTCGGAGCCGAGTGCAGCCGCCAGCACAAAGCGATTGACGGAAATGGCGGCAGCCTGCGCCTTGGCGCGGATAATTCCTTTCTGCCGCTCGGACAGTCGGATGGTCAGCGGGCTCGGGCGTTTGATGCTGTCGCGGTCTTCGCCGTCATCGTCCCAGGTAATACCCGCCCCTGTAATACCCTCGGGCTTCAGCCCGCCACGAGAGTTTGGTAATACCAAACTCTCAACTTGCGCGTAGCTATCATCAGAAACAATTCTTCTCTCTTCCGGTATTACCTCTGTCGATGTGTCTGCATTCACGATCCAGTTCAGGGCGTGCGGACACGCGAGGCCAGCGGCAGCATGGAACTGGGCGAGAATCTTGCTCATCGTGCGTCAGCCTGCGCTCCGGGCACGGATGCGCTGCTCGATCCAGTCCTTCACCTCGCTCTCGATCCAGCCGCGCGAGCGAAGGCTGAGCGCAATGGGCTACGGAAAGGAACCGAGCGCCATCTGCTGGTAGATGGATGCGCGCGGAAGCCCCGTGCGCTTGATGACTTCAGGTAGACGCAGGATGCGAGACGGAACGGCTTGTTGATCGGCGATGTTCATTGAGGGACTCATTTCCAAGGCTGATGAGAGAAAAAAGAAACGGATGCGCGCGGGCTGGAATTACCCGCGTGCTTTGGCCGCTTCTGCTTGTTCTTGATTTGTTCTTTTTAGGCCTGGGAGGATTTCGAGTCAATGAAAACGGCCGCCATGTAATTGTTATGAAGTGCGGCCGAGAGAACGAATGTTTCGAGGTAAAATTCCGAATAATGTTCTAGCCGTGTCTGCCTTCGTCTTAAAAGATCACTTGAGACATCGCGCCGGAGATTTTCTATAAGAACCGGAGGTTGCTTCGTGTGGTAACCTGAGGCCACTGACTCCAACGGAGCTTCGCAATGGAAAAGCGACAGACATTCACGAACACAACGAACGGCCAGTGGTTGAAGATCGATTTTCTTCCAGGCGTCGAGCTCATGCCTCTGGCACAACCAGTGCCCGATGGGTCCATTCACCGTGCTCGCCTCAGCGCGGGTACGACCATCCCAGTTCATACACACCCAGCGGACGAGTATGTACTTGTGGTTTCCGGCACCATCGAAACGGGCGGAGTGCGCTGCGAGCGCGGCACATTTTGGTGCACACCCGCTGGCACGCGACAAGGGCCACACGTTGCAGTGACGGATGTCGAATTACTAACTGTGCGCCTCGGTGCGATGGGCCCGTTCGGCGAGATCGCTGGATGATGCCGAATAAAATATTTGTCTGTTATTGTCTGATTAGGTCGCGTTGACGATCACGTTGCTTAGCATCTTTCGGAAAAGTATTTTTGCGATGTTGTGATATAACACATGCATCTTGTGGAGCTGACAAATTCTGCCAAAGGGAATTTGAACCCGCAGTTCAAACTACAAAAACGGGGGTGCTTTTGGGGGTGCCGATTTTTCCTCAAGTTTAATCGACAGCTAACATCAAGCTGTTAGATTACGAGGCGTGATCCCTCCTGGGGCACCACCGAGACTTCTGAGCGGGTCTCGCGGCATCTCGGGGTTTACCCGGAAGTGTCGTTAGCCGAGGCCCGCAGCAAACGGGACGAGGCCCGTAAACAACTCGCATCCGATATCGATCCGACCATCGTCAGGCGCGAGCGCAAGCTGAAAGCCAGGCTCGAGGCTGGAACCACCTTCGAGCTTGTCGCGCGTGAGTGGCACGATGGAAAGGATACGACACGCGAACTTGGTCAGTTTCACCTGCCTTAAGGCGTTTGCGTTCGATGATCGGTTTGAGCGCAAGGATGCACATGACTTGGTCTACTGCATCGAACACTCAGTCGAAGGATTGGACGCTGTCGCGGAGGCCTTCCGCGCGGAACGGTCGGGGAAACATGGTTCCGTGGTCAAACGTGCACTTGAGGTTCTGAGAGCTCGGTTCGCCACAAATGGCGACTCTGAGGGCTATCGCAAGGACGGCCCTGTGGCGGTTGCCAGATTTGAGCTCGGCGAGAGCGAGGAGCCTGTACAACGCGAGGCGCGGGCATTGCGTCAGCGGCAGGTGAGCGACGTTATCGACCAGCTACTCAAACAAATCGGATGATCAGAGTGGGCCGCCCGAAGTCGTCCGCCGACCCTGGTAGAATCAGGGCCATTAGAAAGAAAACCGGCGCAAACAACTGTTACCCAGGTTGTGGATCGAAATCCGGAAGGGTGCTCGCAAGATCTCTGAGTAAGGTCTCAACCACGGCTTCCTCGTGCACGACCGCTCTGTGCTCACACATCACATCCGCCAGGCGATCGTCCCATAGCGCCGTGACACGCTCGTCGGTCCGGAGCTCGATCCCACGATTGCCGCAGGCCGATAGATAGTCGGCGGCTCCGAAGCGCCACGGTTGAGCGCCGAACTCACGCATTACAAAGTTGCCGATGGCCACACCCGCCCAGTCGAAGTCTCCGTGGTAGCGCAGTCTGGCGCCTTGGGCGGCAAGCTCCGCAAGCAGTGTCTGTTGGGCGGCGGAAGGCATTCCGTCAGTACAGGCCAATGGCGCGCACAGCGTTCCCAGGCGGTCGGCGGCGACCGCCACAATGTTGGGGTTCTCACAGACGAAGACTTCCCGACCTGCCACATCCCACTTAGGAGAGCGGCGCAGCAGTCTGCGGAGCGAAATGTGCACTGGCTCGCCGGGTAGGGACAGTCCGAGTGCAGGTGTGATCCCGGTGGGTGGACTCCGCGGAGATCGTACATGACCGTTTTCGGACTCGGCTCGGGTCGGAAGGTTGAGGCAAAGTGCCGGCAGGGCCAGCTCATTGACGGTGACGCCCAGACGGGCCCATCGCTCGCGCATGGAGTCTTCGGGATCATGCGGTGGGAAGGGTCCAGTGAGGTTGGTTTGAGGGGAAAGGCCGAACGCGCAGGCTCGCATGACGAGGGTTGCCACAGGCCGTCCCGTATCGAGAGAATGAGAGTCCCCCAAAACCTCGGCCGCCAGTTGCGCCAATGAAATCCCCCCTCCGGGCAACCGCGCCAGAACGTGAGCCGCTTGCGTTAGAAGAAATTCTCCCTGTGCCGGATCGCTTCCGGAGAGCCGCTTTACCAGCGCAGCCCCGACGACGTTGGATAGTAACGCGGCGAGCCGCGGGTCCTCGACACGAGAGACCATCGCGCTCCACGCGCTCTCTCGCGCCATCTGGGCAGCCCGGCGATCATGCAGGGGGCCATCGAGTACCTCCAATGCCTCGCGAAGGGTGCTCGCGATTCCAGCGCGTGCGAACGCCTCATCGAGCTCGGAACGCCGTAGGCGCATCGAGCTTGCCGCCATCGCTGGCCGCCCAAGCAATCCGGCGAGAGCCCGACGTTCGGCGACGCCCAGGTCAGTGAGCGTGAATTCTTCGCGCGCAGAGCCCTTCTCATACCGCGCCCGCAGCCTGCGTCGCAGGTTCGCGAGCTCTGTTCCACCGAGCAGTCTCCGTAGTCGTGTTTCATCAAAAGCCATACTCATTCGCCGATCTGAGCGCTCTCCGGGAAACGGCGTACCGGATCCGGCTCGGCTCGACGTTCGTGGCCGTCCCACGACCAGCGTGAGACGAACACGGCATCCATACCCTCGCGGCGCACGAGCTGGCAGATGTTGAGGCCCGGGATCTCCGCATAACAGCCCCATTCGCGCTCGCTCGTCATGACGAAGTCCAGATCGAACTCACGGATCAATCCCATGCAGTTCGCGCGCGCCTCATCGTCGATCCCCGCGAACGCCTCGTCGAGTAACACCAGCCGGGGAGCATGAGCGTCCGAGCTTTCATAGTGGCTGCTGGCAGCGGCGAACAGCGGCACGGTCAGACCGAGCGCTCGCTCTCCACTCGATGCAGGTCCGGAGAGCGGTTTCCACTGTTTGTCCTGATTGCGCTCGACAGTAAAATGATGCCAGCGGCGATAATCGAGTGCCCGTGTCAGGCTCTCGAAGAGCGTCCCACCCTCTTCCCGCTGTCGTTCGGCACTGATACGCGCTTGCAGGAACTCTCCGACGTGTCTGCGGTCTTGCGCGGACCAGGCATCGGCGCTGGTGTTCAGCAGCCGTTTGCGCGCAATCGCAAGACCGGGGACCGCGTTCTCGTCACTGTCGGGTAGTGGCTGCCACACGAGCCGATAGCGCATGCCCGTAGACGTGGGCCGTCTGTCGAGCTCGGCATTGATCGCAGAGACGCGCTCCTCCGTGTCCCGGATCATGCGTTGCAGATTGGCGGCGATTTCCTTCTCGAGGTGCTCCTCGAGCAGGGAGCGCTCCTGTGCCGACAGGATCAGTCGTTGCTCCGCAAGCTCGGCGTCGAGTCGCTGCTCGAGCGCGTCGGGGCGCTCAGGTCGTTGTTGATAGACGATGCGCACGATCAGTCCGTGATCGCTCGGCTCAGCCGTTGCCGAATGGCCCTGCGTGGACATCGTGCTCTGGAGCTCGGTGAAGTCGCGGCCGATGTCGCGCTGAATGCGATCCCAGTCCGTTTCATCTGCAGGCACTTCAACTAGCGCCTGTTCGGCACGACGGGCGATCGTCAGCGCGGCATCGATTCCCCAGGCGGCCGTGCCGGCTGGAAGCGATAAGTCTGGGACGGCGATGGCGAGAAACCCGGTTTGCGTCGCGTACGCCTGGAGGTGCTCAGTGGCCTCTTTGCGCACCTGCGCGCGGTCCTCGAATTTGTCTGTCAGATCCCGGTGCTTTTGCTCCGCTGTTCCACGCCGGGCGCTTGCGACAACGAGCTCCGCTCGGGCATCTTTCAACGCACGGTCATGCTTTTGCAATGTCTTTTCGGTCGCGTCGATCTCGCTCAACAACTCCTCGACCTGTTTCCCGACCGTAGCCTGCAGGGTATCGACAGTCTCGGTCGCCGCGCGCAACAACTTCTGTTTCTCCCAATGATCGGCTATGGCGGCCTGCAAGGCCTCGCGGGACGCCTGCTCGCGTGTGGTCTGCTCAGCGAGGTCCATCAGAGCCGCCTGGTGTTGACGAAGGGAATTGGCGAGGTTTGTGACTGCGATGCGATAGTCGCCTAGCGCCTGCTCGATGGACTCGAGGCCCGCGGCAGTTGCAGGTAAGTTCAGGTCGCGCGCGTCCAGCTCCAAATCATCTCGCGCCCGTGCGAGCGCGCTTTCAGCTAGTGCGAGTTTTGATTCCGCCTCGCCAAGGCGTGTCTGCGCGTCGCGTCGCTGTTGCTCGGCAGCGTTGTGTTCCGCATGCAGCCGTAGCAGGACTTCATCTGTGGGTGCACGTTGGTACTCGTTCCGCGCGTCATCGCGAAGTACAGCAAGTTGGTCGGCGGCCGACTGACAGTCACTGAGCGCTGCCTCGAGCTCACACAGACGCGTTGCAATCGCGGCAAGCCGGGCCAGACGGGCCGCCTCGCGCGCCGCGTGGCCGATATACTGCGCGTCCGATTTCGTCCAGGCACCGCGCGCATTACCTAGCCGAAACTCTCCATTCGGCGATATCCAGGCCTCGGCCTCGCTCGGCTCATGCTCGGCGCATGCTATCGAATGGAGGACTGCGGCGAGCGTTTCGCTGGCGACGAGGGCCCCTGAGCCTGTGGCCGGTATCGTCGGTACCAGCCAGTCCGCCAAGGATCTGGCGGAAGGCGGTCGCACAGTCAACATGACATCATTCGTCCGCGCGTCGACCATGGTGCCTTCGGGGAGCACCCAGGCATCGAGGAGGCCGCTGGCCTCCAAAGCCGCCTCCAATCCTGCCCGAGCAGCAGTGGGCATCCCGGCTGCGAAATCGACGAGTTGCCACAAGGGTGCCCCGGCCGCCTGGCTCCGGGCGGTGACATCTCGAGTGTGGGGTACCGGCGGCGCCGGGTCCTCACCGGCCTCCAGACGGCTCCGTTCGGCTTGGAGCTCGCTCTGCTCGAATGTCAGTCGTCGGCGCTCGTCGGCTAGTTCAGCCTCGTGGGTGGCGAATTCCGTTTCGAGGATTTGGCGTGCCCGATCGAGAGCCGCACGCATGGGGTTCACACCACTCAGCGTCTGTTGCCATATTTCCAAGGCATCCAACAGCTCCTCGAAGTCCGGGATGCGCAGTGCCCGCGCGGCACCTCCATAGAGCCGCCAGGCAGTGAGAGCTTCGGCAGCGCCCGCTTGCAACTTCTCTCCAGCGCGGCGCGCTGCTTCGGAAGCATCATCAAAGGCATCGGCATAAAGCGCTCGAGCATCGTGCGCGCGCGTGAGAACCCGTGCGGCTGCATCAACCTCGCGCAGTCGCTTGCGGATCAGTCCGATCTGCTCGCGGCGGCGTAACTCGCCTTCGCGCCCCTCCCGAAGCAAGCTCGCCACGGACTGCGCGGGAAGATCGATCACACCGTCAGGCAGGGTAATGCCGGCCAACGCACGTGCATGTCCATCGACCAGCCCTCCTTCGCGCGCAAGCTCGCTAGCTTCCGACTGTGAGTTGTTCAGTTGTAAACGGCTGGCTTCGGCTTGCTCGCGTCTGCGCCGCGCGGCTTCCGCTTCCCTCGAAAGTTGGTTGTTGGCGTTCGTTTCGCGCCCTGCGGCTTCATCCAAGAGCAGCCGGCATTCCGCGGCTCGTTCACGAGCGGCGGCCAGTCGGGCCGCATCCCGCATGACCGGATCCGACCGCAGCACCTGCAAGCGGGCGCCGTCAGCGACGAGCTGCTCGTCGAGTTTCTGCTGAGTCGACAAACACCGCGTCACTTTGGCACGGGCCTCCTCGAGTTCGTCCAGCGCAGCGTTCACGTCCCGGCTTGCGTTGTCGAAATCGGTTTGCGCTTGCCGTAGTGTCCTGGCGCGTCGACGCGTCGAGATCTGCGCATAGCGCTTGTAGCGAGCCCCGAATGATGAGATTGCCTTGCGCATGGCTTCGATCTCCTCGAGATCGCGCCGGATGTCGTCCAGCTCGCTCATTGCTTCGGCAACATCCTCGAGCGCCGCACGATCAAGGGGCGGCAGTGCCTGAGTCAGTGCTTCGGAGAGGCGGCGCTCGTCCGGGCTCTTGGACAGTTGTGGCTGACGCAACTGGATCAATGTGTCAACCAACGCATCGTACCGCTCGGTTCCGAGTCGAAAGAGCCGTTCATCCACGGCTCGGCGATAGCTTTGGGCGTTGGGGAAGACCTGGCCGTGTGCTCCAATGGCGTCAATCAGTCGCTCTCGGGATAGGGCGGTCTTTTCCGGCGTAGTCAGCCAGAGATCCGCGCCGATGCGCTGCTCTGTGATGAAGAACCAGGGCTCGGCGCCCGGCCGCCCAGCGACGGCACGCAGTCCGCACCCCAGGGTGAGCGTGCGAACCTGCCCGGAGTCCTCGCGGCGTCCAAATTCGATCCAGGTGTAGCCGATGCGGCGCTCATAGCGCTTGTTCATCAGCAGGTTCCACTCCATCCGCTTGCTGCGCTCACCGTCCGGCTCCACGCGCGAGGCGCTCAGGTTGGCATCCAGAAGAAACGGTAGCGTGAGCGACAGAACTTTGGACTTGCCGGTGCCGTTGTTGCCTCGAAGCAGCAGGTGGCCGTCGCGAAACCAGAACTCTTCGACATCGTAGTGATACAACTCGACCAGGCCGAGCCGCAGCGGCTGCCAGCGTGCTCGCTCGGGAGAGGGCAAGGGGATTGACGGCGGGGTCCCGATCAAGCCCGCACCTCCGAGATCGCGTAGCGATGTAAAGCCGGAAGCGGTTGCACTCCATTCTCGACGCGGTGAATGAGCTTCAGAGCCTCGAGACGACGCACAGCTTCGGCGGCGAGCTCGATTTCGGCGCCGGGCTCGCGCGCGTCCTTGCGCCAGAAGCGGCCGTATTGGTCGGCGGCGGAACGCAGGTGCGAAGCAATCTCGTGTAGCGAGTGGATTGTATAGGCACCGGACTGTGCGGCACGAGCAAGATACTCGGCCACCAGCAGCGTCGCGTGTGCTTCCGTACCGACCGCCGGCATATGCTTATCGGACAGCTCGCCGTCGGCATCAACGAGTGCAAGCCCTTCAGCGCGCAATTCGGCGGTGAGCCCGGCTGCCTGCGCGAGCCGATACGCCATGGGGCCGCGCTGGCTCGCGAGATAGTCGCGCTCGTCGGCCGTGAGCTCGTCGTTATACAACACTGGATCATCGAGCAGCCGGCGCGCCAATCGATAACGCAGCGCCAGACGCCGCCCCTCAGGGCTATCTGGCACGTACTCCTCGACCAGGGCGGCGAGGCGCCCCTCGAACTCGAGATCCGGTTGTGTCATTGCGATCAGACTCGCACCTCGCGTCCCGGCCGGCAATCGTGCGAGAACCCGGCGGTGCACGTCATAGAGAACGTCGCCGGATTGATTCACATAGGCTTCTTCGTCACCGGCGACACGTGCAAGCACTCCGAAGTCCAGCAGGAGGCGACAGATGCTAACGAGCGAGCGTCTCTCGCGGGCCCCTTCGAGTGTGTAAGTGAATCCACGTTCCGCCAGATCAGGGTCCGCCGCAGCTTCCAACAGGCGCTCGCCCAACGCTCGTAACGTGATTTGCGATTCGGCGCGCTCGAGTACTGCACAAGCAAGACACAGCAGAACGTAGCGATCGCGATCGAACTCCGGCAATCCGCGGGTCGCGTCGTCGAGGGTTGCGGGGCGTTTGTACAGACGCGCGCATTGCCTTTCCACCTGGAGATTCCACCCTGTCTCGCGCCCGAACCAGTCGCGCAAGTATTCGGCGTGTTTGCGCACGAGCTCGAGTTGCGGCTCGCCCGCCGCCATAAGAGGCCGCATCAGCAGGGCGCGCAGCGCACGCTCCCTTTCTTCTGCCTGTTGCTGCGCAAGAACGTCTCGTAGGCCGCCGCGTGCTTCCATGAGGTCTAGTTTCTACTGATCAGGATGCGGTGATCGCGACCGCGGAAACGGCCCAGCTCGGTTTGGATTTCCGCCTGGCTGGTGGGCTCAAGGGGAACGAGACGGACCGTGAGTGTGCCGTCGCTCGTCATTCGTTCCACGGGCACATCAGGATCCATCTGGGCTGCCAGCGTCTCCCCCAACAGTGTCAGGAACAGTCGAAATGCTGTTGTATCGAGCAGGCCCAACTCGGACAGCCGCATCTCGCGGCCAGTGGCGAGGCGCCGGCGCGCGGACTCGGTTTGCGCGGCTTCCTCCGCAACACGAGAGGCGAGTAACGTGCGCTCCCTGGATCGATCCAGGATGCGAGGGGGAGCGCCGCGGGTCGGCAGAACTCCCTGTTCGCGCAGTTTTGGCAAAACGGCAATGCCGGGAGCGTCCCGCCAAGGCAGATTCGGGCTGACTTTCTCATCCGCGACGACGAGTGCCAGGTGCCGTGCCGGTGACAAGGCAAAGGCCGCGCGCCACAGCCGATCAGCGTCCCCATCGTTCCTCGCTTCGGCAAACCACAGCGCGAGGCGCCGGAAATCCGCCGCACGATCGCTTCGTCCCGCGCGCCGCTCATGTAACATCGAAACGGCCTGTAACAGACGAGGGATGGCCGAGAGGGCACTGGCGCGCAGAAGCTCAGCCTGTGAGCGAACTCGGTCGTCCGATACAAACCAACGCCGCAGCCCTGCCCAGCGTTCGTTCCACGCCATGAGCCGGGTGGTGAGGGCTTCCGTATCCATCTCGGAATCGCCCGGAGCCGCATTGCGGGCGTCGCGCTCCGCGGCCATCCGCAACAGCCCCTCCTCGAGCGGTTTGAGATCGAACAGCAGTTCGGCAATCTGACCCGAGCGGGTCACCAGATCACCGATGAACCGTTGCAAGTAATCGATCAGGCGCGTCTTGAAACTCATTACGGCGGTGATCTCGGCCCGTTGCAGCTCGATGGTGCGCGCCAGCCCGGCCATGAACGCTTCCGCGTTGTTGGACAACCCTTCGAAAACGTGTACGAGATCTCGAAGGGCGCCATGGACCTTCGCGGCATCGGGAGGCGACTCACGCATGAGCTGCCCAAGGGATATCAGTCGCGAGCGGATGTCGTCGAGTGCCACGGATTGCAACTCGGCTCGCCTAGCGAGAGTTTCGACGAATGCCTGCAAGCCCGCCTCGACCGCTTCGCCGCCGACCGTTAGCCGGTAGAGCAGGCGTTTGCGGTAAAAGTCTTCGATCGTCGCGACACGCGCCGTATCCGGCTGCGACTGCAGATTGCCCCATTCCACGAGCTGACCGAGAGCCTGCTGGACCGCCTCGGGGGTTGGCGGTCCACTTGGCCACGCCGCCTCGGCAAGGACGTCATCGGGCCGCAGATGCAGGCGGAATTGGCGCTTGGCGGCCGCGAATACGTCCAGGATCGCCCGATACAAGGGCGCATTATCAGCCTGTACATGGCTAAAGAGGGCGGATGCAGAACGCGGCAGCATGGGAAAAATATTTTCGCATTGTTTCAACTGTGGCGCCTATCTCGCCACCGAAACCGCATCCATTCGCATCGGAGGGATCCTCAGGAGGCCTGACTGGGGACCATTCCTGAAAATCCGCGTGTCGGTGGTTCGATTCCGCCCCTGGCCACCATAAATTGGCGGGGTC
>Ga0068855_100005929_pt1 | contig 14899 bp, 11 predicted proteins | sample KBSCornC52_FD_66592 | JGI IMG/M metagenome (GOLD analysis project Ga0068855, IMG submission 66592) | Corn rhizosphere microbial communities from Kellogg Biological Station, Michigan, USA - KBS Corn C5-2 | ecosystem: Host-associated > Plants > Roots > Rhizosphere > Soil ...
ACGCAGGCGCGGCCGGTGCCGAATACGGTTGCGGAGAAGACGGGGAGTTCGACGGATGTAGCGGATTTGAGCGCGCAGCCGGGGCGAGTGGAGGCGACGAGCCGGCCGACTTCGCAGCCGATCTCGGCGGTGGTGAAGGGAGGCAGGGACCAGGGGGCGGAGGTTTCGTCCGCTGCGGTGGGATCGGCGCGGCGGACGCGGCGGCATAGCGAGGTTGCGGGAGCGGTTCCGGCGCGGGCAGCGGTGCCTACGGCGGATGGGGAGACTTCGCTGGTGCGGGCGCTGGGGCTGAAGATTGGGCGGATCGTGATTGATGCGGGGCATGGCGGGCACGACTCGGGTACGCTGGGCGTGGGCGGGATCGAAGAGAAGGACGTGGTGCTGGATGTGGCGCTGCGGCTGGGCAAGCTGCTGCACGACAGGCTGGGCGCGGAGATTATTTATACGCGGTCGGACGACACGTTTATTCCGCTGGAGACGCGGACGGCGATTGCGAATAAGGCGCAGGCGGATCTGTTTCTTTCGATCCATGCGAACTCTTCTTCGGACGAGAGCGCGCGCGGGGTGGAGACGTACTACCTGAACTTTACGACTGCTCCCGATGCGCTGGAGACGGCGGCTCGGGAGAATGCGGTGAGCGACCAGTCGATCCATCAACTGAGCGACCTGGTGAAGAAGATTGCGCTGAAGGACAAGATTGCCGAGTCGCGTGAGTTTGCCAGCGACGTGCAGGAGTCGCTGTATGGCGGGCTGCGGCGAGGGAATGTGGGACTGAAGGATCGCGGAGTGAAGAAGGCTCCGTTTGTGGTGCTGATCGGGGCGAATATGCCGTCGATCCTGGCGGAGATCTCGTTTGTAACGAATGAGAAGGATGCGCGGCAGTTGCGCGAGCCGGAGTACCGGGAGCGCGTGGCGGAGAGCTTGTACAAGGGCGTGGCGAAGTATGAGGGTGGGCTGAGCGGGGTGCGTGCTCCGGTGGAGCGGGCCAGCGTTCAGTAGACGCGGCGGAAGATGCTCTAGGCTTACTTTGCGGCGCTGGTGTAGTCTGACGAAAGTATGGGAGTGCGTCTTCGGATTCGGGCGGTGTCGCGGGCTTTGCTGAGCCTGGTGCTGGTGGGGGCTGCGGCTGTTTCGTTGCAGGGGCAGGCGGCGAAGACGATGCTGATCGAGCCTCCCGCTCCGCTGCTGCCGGCGCAGATTGGCAAGTGGGTGAAGGCTGCGCCTTCGGATGCTGGTGGGGCGGAGACTTCGGGAACGGATGCGGCGGTGCTGGCTGAGGATGGTTTGCAGCGGAGCGCGCGCGGGGTGTATCACCTGACGGGAAATTCGAAGCAGACGATTACGGTGACGGCGTCGCAGTTTGTCGATGCGACGGGAGCTCATGCGGCATATAGCTACTTCCTTCGCCCGGGGGCGCTGTATCGTGGGCCGAAGATTGGCGACGAGACTGGCGACGGGTATTTGTTTCGCGCTGGAACGACGGTGGTGTCGGCAGAGTCGAAGGCTCCGGGTGTGAGTACGAACGCGATGCTCACGGAGCTGGCGGTGCATCTGCCAAAGATTGGCGGGCCGAAGGGACTGGCTCCGCTGCTGCCGACGTATCTGCCGGCGAAGGGGCTGAAGACCGAGACGGTGAAGTATGCGCTGGGGCCGGTGAGCTATCAGGCGATGGGCGGCGTGCTGCCGGGAGAGATCGTCGGGTTCGACAAGGCTGCTGAGACAGTGACGGCGAACTATGAGGGCGAGGGGACGCTGACTCTGCTGCTGTATCCGACGCCGCAGATCGCCGCGATCCATGGGCGGCTGATTGAGGCGGAGATGAATCGCCACAAGGAAGGCGCGGGGACCGTGATGCTGCGACGCGAGGGACCGCTGGTGCTGCTGACGACAGGTGCGTGGAAGGCCGCGATCGCCAAGGCGATGGTGGAGGGAATCCATCTGCGCAATGAGGTGACCTGGAACAAGCAGATGCCGCTGGAGTTTCACAGCGAGGTGCAGAAGACGTATAGCCTGCTGAGCAGCATTGCGATCTTCTGCAGCCTGGGAGCGCTGGCGGCGGTGGTGCTGGGATTATTTTTCGGGGGTGGTCGCGCCGCAATTCGCGTGTTGCAGGGTAAGCCGGCGGCGAGTGAGCCTGAATTTTTGCGGATCGATTTGAGCGGGAGTTCGGCTAAGTTACAGATAGATCGTGGGGGCGGTAAATCCGGCAGATAGGTCCGGGCTGCACTGGAGATGGTGCAGGCGCGGAGCTAAGCGGCTGATTTGATAGTGTTTTGGGAGGTGGTTGGACCGGGTAAAGCGAATATAAGGCGAATACGACCGTCGCTGTTGTACGATGAGTAACTCCCGTAACTAGTTCCTAAATAATGACTTATGAGGAGCGAGTTTTGGCCTTGACACCTGATTTTGCCAAACTTAGTATTTCGCCAGAAAGTTCTGATGGCTTTGCCTCCGTTGGAACTATTCTCCCTAAAGAAGAGGCCACCCTGTTGCCGGGTGGCCTCTTCGCTTGTCTGGGTGGATTTTCCCGGTGGATTGAGGAGGAGGCAGGTGGCGATTGTGAGTGGAAGGAACGAGCTTCTGTAAGGTTGTGACGAAGGGCGCCGATGAGGACGATGTGAGGAGCGGTAGAACTCGCTGGAGGAGGCACTCGCGATGATGCATGCGGCGATGGTTGGGTTGATCGTTCTCGGATATGCGGTGATGCTGGTGACGCCTTGCGTAGTGGCAAGCCGGATTGATCTGGATGCGGAGGATTCAAAGTAAAGAAAAGTTCGTGCTCTGCCTCTGGTGGCCTGGGTGTGCTAGGTTGAGTGAGCAAATCGCGGAGGTCGGACCAGATGAGAGGATGTGGAATGCGGCTTTGGGTGGCTTTGGGTGTGGTTGCGATGATCGCGGCGACTGCCTGGGGGCAGGACACGCGACAGGTGACGGAGCCGAAGATTCCTCCTTCGTGCATAAAGCTTCCTGCGCAGCTTCGCGCGGTGGGCGACAAGATTGCAGAGGCCGATGAGGGCAAGCTGGACACGGAACGTATTCAGAAGGCGCTGGATACGTGCAAGGCGGGTATGGCGGTGGAGCTGGAGACGGCCGGTGGGAACAATGCGTTTTTGAGCGGGCCGCTGGAGATGCGCACCGGCGTGACGCTGCTGGTGGACAAGGGCGTGACGCTCTACGGGTCGCGTGATGCGGCTGTGTATGAGTCGGTGGATGAGTCGAGGGTGGCCGATGCCACGCCAGGGCTGTGCGGGACGATTGCGACGGGAGCGCCGTCGACGGTGTTTCCTGCTCCGCAACGACGTGCTCCGATGCGTGGAGGATGCAGGCCGCTGATCAGCGTGATGAACGCGAAGGACGTCGGCATCATGGGCGACGGCGTGATCGATGGACGAGGCTACGCGCAGATTCTGCACAAGGACTATAGCTGGTGGCAGATGTCGCGGAAGGCGGAGCCGAAGAATGAGCGGTACTTCACGCCGCGGATGATCGTGGCTTCGCACGCCGATGGGCTGGTGCTGTACCGGATCACGCTGCACAACTCGACGAACTTCCATGTGAGTGTGAATGGGACGAATGGATTTACGGCGTGGGGCGTGCATTTGCTGACGCCGACGACGCGGGGGATGGACGCGCGGAATACGGATGGGATCGATCCGGGCAGTTCGACGAACATTACCGTGACGCATAGCTGGATCGACAATGACGACGACAATATTGCGATCAAGACGGGAACGACGCACATGAGCGTGCTCGACAACCATTTTTATAACGGGCATGGCATGTCGATCGGGAGTGAGACGTTTAGCGGGGACAGCTACCTGCTGGTGGATGGGTTGACGGAGGACCATACGACGAGCGGCATCCGCATCAAGAGCAACGCGACACGCGGCGGCCTGGTGCATGATGCGGTGTATCGGAACATCTGTATGAGGGATGTGAAGAATCCCATCTCGATCAGCCCTTACTACACCAACCAGACGGTGGAGCAGGATGTGAATCCGATGTACGCAGGCAACAAGATTCCGGATTACAAGGCGATTACGCTGCGGAATGTGTTGAGTACGACTCCAGGTGCGGTGTTGATTGCAGGGTTGGACGACGCGCACAGGACGGAGATTACGCTGGATGGAGTGCGGGTGGAGGGCGTTGCGCCGGAGCAGGTGCATGGACGCTTTGCCACGATGACGCTGGGGCCAGCAGGAACGAACCTGGACTTCAGCAAGACGGAGATCAAGGTGGTTCCGTTTGTTGGTGCGGCGGTGCCGTCGGCTTTTAGCTGCGAAGGGAAGTTTGTGCCGATGCAGTAGTGGCGGGATTTTGCGGGATGCGCGTTGTCCGCTAGAATAGGGAAGGCAGGCCGATGTAGCTCAGTTGGTAGAGCAACTGATTCGTAATCAGTAGGTCAGCGGTTCAACTCCGCTCATCGGCTCCATTTCTTTCAATCACTTACAGCGTTTTCTTTTCTCACATAACAGCCGTGTGACGTGGACTGTGACGTGACAGCATGGACAACTGATTTTCGTTTACCACAGACCGTACCGTTTCAAATGCCTTGGCTACCGAGGTAATGTGGCCGTGGCGTGAATCGGATGGGAAGACCCAGCCTTCCGTCTGCCCATTCCGCCGAAAGTGAAGAGCCGTGGTGACTCGCTCACTCATGGGAATATGCCGCCCGGGAACGTCTGGTCTTGCCTCGCGGAATGAAGATCATTCCACGATCCCAGGCAATGTCCTCCCAACGCATCTGGAAGACCTCGCCGGGACGCATCCCAGAATCGAGGATGAGAGTCAGAACATCGTGCAGCGGCTGTTTTGCCACTGCGAGAAGTTTAAACTCCGCCTCGCTGTCGATGATCGCAGATCGTCCGTACTCCTTTGCCAGCTTGATACGGGGCGCTGCTGCAATCATTCCCCACTCCGCCGCCTTGCCCAGCATCCTCCGCAACGTGCGAAGTGCGCAGTTCGCATTCGATGCCGAATGACTGAACCGGAGCGCTTCTGCCTCGCCCGTGGTGATGTGTGCAAGTCTCATGCCGGAGATAGAAGTGTTCGCGAGCATTTTCCATCCTGTGGCGTAGTACGCTTTCGATTTTGCTTCTAACCGGGTTGTTTGAACGCAATCCAGAAAGCGTTTTGAGAACTCCGCAAGCGTTAGCGTTCTGCGCTGTACAGTCAGCTTTCGCTGCTTCGCCTCTTGCATCAACTTGGCTTCGATCATCCGGGCCTTCGAAGAAACGCTTTCCTTCGTCGTACCGCGATAACGTCTGCCATCCATCATCCTGCGCAATGTATATAGGCCAATACCCTGGGCGCGGGCTATTTGGCCCTTATCGGTTTCAGATTTCTAAAAGAAAGAATTCAACCGACATGCCCTCCCTACGTTCAACCTACCGAACCGGAGCCCACGGAATGGACTGATAGGTCGGACATTGTGGGGTGGACGGGGTTAGTCCCCAATTACTGGCTACCTCCGGGCAGTGCGGCGACGACCACCCGCATGATGGGGTATGCCCGGCATCTACCGCCTCGGTCCCATGTGCGTCATACCCGCGCACCACGCTCTCTGGCCTCCAATTCGATTGCAGAGATGAATGGAGAAAGCAATGACTATAAAACTCACTGAGGTTGTCACAGAACAATCGTTTGTGGCTGCTTATAGCGAAACAGTAGAAGAGTGGCTCGATAAAGTCCCAACTTTCCTGGAATCTTCGAACGGGTGATGTAGCCATACTCGATCAAAGAGCCAATAGCACTGCTGACACAGTTGCGGCCAAACATCGTCTCTCGGCAGATGGTCAGCAGGGGGAAGCAGGTGTCAATCTCCGTCAACGTTCCAGCCACAGTGTGGTCGCCATCATCCGTGCCAAAACTTCGGGAACCCGGTGCTCTGTTGCGCCGAGTTCATCCTGAAGAAGGGCGGGATGAGGAAAGTTGCTTGGTAAAGTCTGTGGGCATTAAAGATATTTTTAGCCACTTGACGACTCCTTATATAGGATGGGTCCGAATTCGCTGAACCGGCTCTCTAACTTCAGTTTCTACCGGCGGCTCAGTGCCAACCGGCGGGACCACGCGCCAGCCTGGTTCTCGATTGGGCGCGGCAACATCGCACTGAGTCTTCCGGCCGATTGATGAAGTAAGGGAAGAAGAGACCAGCGGATCGTTTGACTGAAAGTTCAAAATTGCCTTGCAACCTACCGAGAGACGCGCGAAAGTCTAGTGGCCGCCCGACTTTACTGTGCCTTGGCATTCCCGTTGTACCGATCGTGTAATCCGCTTCATTGAGTCTGACCAACTGATAAGTTCGCACCCACTCAGCACCAAGTCCTCTACAGCATCTAGGCAGAGATCGCATCGTCATCCGCTTCAATCATATACCTGGTGAACAGGTGCAGGTTGCTGCGCAGAATGATATGTGGTGCCATCTTAGTGATTTCTTCGGGCCTCACGCCATCAGCAAGAAACCGTGAAATCGCTTCGAACGCGGCTCTTCCTTGAGCAAACGGCCGCTGGTAGAGTGTCGCAAGAATCTTGCCTGATTCGATCAGTGGGACTAACTCTGGAAATAGATCCGTGGCAATCAGCTTAATCTCTCCCAGCATCTTGTGCTCCTCAAGGGCACGGAGCACACTAACGCTGTTGGCCGTACTTATATAGAGGCCTAGTGGCGGAGGCTTACGGGCTAGCAAGGCAGTCATCTGGCGATATGCCTCTTTGGGGCGCTCATGAGATTCAAGTACGGGTAACAACGAAAGATTGGGAGCCAGCATAGCGAGGTTCGCTGCGAAGCCCCGTAGCTTTTCTGCGTGGTCGAGCGTTGTCAATTCGCCAGTAATCGTCGCGACACTCCCGGTCTTGTGCAGTGTCATTGAGAATAATTCAGCAGCAAGGGCTCCGCTGGCGTAAGAGTCTACGGATATGGCTGCTAAACGTTCGCTGCGAGTGGCATCGCTGGCGACGAAGACTACAGGAATTCCTTGTCGGCTGAGACGCCGCAACACCGGCTCAATTCTGGCTGGGTTTCCGGGTGTCAGAATGATGCCGTCAAAATTGTGATCTGCATCGGCTTCAATCATCTCCACATCACCCTCATCGAGACGCGGAAAGGTGCGGAACACAACTTCGATGTTTACCCCGATTGCCGCTCCCGCCGCAGCGCGGACCCCTGCGCGGAGTGGATCGAAGAACGAAGCAATCTGGCGTGGGAGATACACCCCCACTTTGAGCCGACGATTAAGTTTGAGCGACCGCGCGGCAACATTAGGTCGGTAGCCGAGGCGCTCTGCCATCTTAAGGACTCGTGCTCGAGTGGCATCGCTAACGTCAGACCTGCCGTGGAGAGCTCGATCGACCGTGCCGATAGAAACTCCCAGGGCGCGTGCAATGTCTTTGACGCCAGCGGGTTTGGATGGGTCCTGAGTCACGGTTCTACCGATTCTAGCTGATTGGAAGAGATTGGAAACGACAAGGAATAGATGACCATTTATGCCATCCAAATTCACGCAGTGGCGCACTTCGGTTGAATTGGTTGACATGCGAAGCATTGACCGTGTACGTTACCGAATGACGCACCAGGTTGTCAGTCACGGATATAACTTCACTGCAAAACAGGTTGGGTAGAGGGAATTGATGGACGCGAAGCAAGTAGAGTCAGCAGAATTCGTACGTGCGTGGGAGCAGGAAATCACCCTTCCCACCTATCCTCTGCAGACAGCAGACCCCAATCCGATGTTTTTGGAGAAGAGGGTCTATCAGGGCAGTAGTGGGAAAGTCTATCCCAATCCCTTTACGGATAGAGTGTCTACGGAGAAGTCGGACAAGATCTATCGGGCGGTCATGCTTGAGAACGAGTATGTGCAGTTGATGATTCTTCCGGAGATCGGCGGACGTATCCATGTGGGGTTCGACAAGACTAACGGCTATGATTTCTTTTATCGGCAGCATGTAATTAAGCCCGCATTAGTGGGCTTGCTGGGTCCCTGGATTTCTGGTGGGGTTGAGTTCAATTGGCCTCAGCATCACCGCCCGTCCACTTACATGCCGGTGCATTTCAGCATCGAGCGCAGTGCTGACGGGAGTTGTACCGTCTGGTTAAGCGAGCACGATCCTATGAGCAGACAGAAGGGAATGGTTGGTATCTGCCTTTACCCAGGCAAGTCAATCATCGAGGCCAAGGTGCGGTTATTCAACCGAACATCGATACCGCAGACCTTTCTCTGGTGGGCAAATGTGGGGGTCCGGACCCACGATCAATATCAGTCATTTTTTCCTCCTGACGTTTATGTCGTAGCCGATCATGCCAGGCGGGCCATGACATCATTTCCTATCGCACATGGCGTTTACTACGGAGTTGACTATTCCAAAGGAGTCGATCTGTCTTGGTATAAGAACATCCCGATTCCTACTTCTTATATGGTCACGAAGTCCAAGTACGATTTCATGGGTGGCTATGACCACGCCAAAGAGGCGGGATTCGTTCATGTTGCGAGCCATTTTGTAGCCCCAGGAAAAAAGCAATGGACTTGGGGCAATGCTGATTTTGGATATGCATGGGATCGCAACCTCACCGATGAGGACGGCCCCTATATTGAATTGATGGCGGGAGCCTACACAGACAATCAACCGGATTTCTCCTGGCTGCAGCCGTATGAAACGAAGACCTTCAGCCAGTTCTGGTATCCAATTCAAAATATTGGACCGGCGAAGAATGCGAATGTTCAGGTGGCCATCAGCCTCGATACAAATTCGAAGACCGTACGCATTGGTGTGTGCGCAACCCAACGTCGCGTCTGCCGCGTAACGGTGTACCACCGGGAAACCATTCTCTTCGATCGGACGTCGGAATTGGCACCCGGGCGGTCTCTTGTTCAGGAGGTCGCGTGGGATGGTGGGGTCGCTGAGGACTTGAAGGTTGAGGTGCGCGACCAAGATGGCAATGTCCTACTTGACTACCAACCAGAGCCCATCAACCTCGACGAATCGCAGGAACTTGCCACTGAACCCGGTTCCCCGTCTGAGATTTCCTCTAACGAAGAGTTATACCTGATTGGGTTGCATCTCGAGCAGTACCGTCATGCAACGCGTTCCCCTGAGTTGTATTGGCGCGAAGGTTTGAGGCGCGACCCTCACGACGTGCGTCTGAATAATGCTGTTGGGCTTCTTGAACTCCGGCGGGGAAGATTTGAAGAAGCGGAGAAGTACTTCAACGCGGCAATCCACCGACTGACCGCTCGAAATCCAAATCCATACGACAGCGAACCCTATTACAACCTGGGGCTAACTCTCAAATACTTGGGGCGTGAGAGTGAGGCTTACGCGGCCTTCTATAAGTCTGTGTGGAACTATGCATGGCAAAGTCCTGGCTACTACCAGCTAGCTGCAATTGACGCGGGACGGGGTAGAGCTGTAGAGGCACTGGAGAATCTAGAACGAAGTTTGCAGACGAATACTGCAAACTTCAAAGCGCGTGGGCTCAAGGCTTCGATATTGCGGAGGACGGGGAAGTTGGATGCCGCATCGCAGGTTATCACAGAGACTCTCTTGATCGATCCTCTCGAATTTCGATCTATTTCGGAGAAGTTCTTTCTCACTACGGACTCCGCACGTGCTGTCGAGTCGCTAGTTGAAGCGTTCGACAGAGATATTCAAACTTCTTTGGATATTGCCTATGACTACATGGCTGAAGGACTTCTCGATGAAGCTCTCAGGTTGCTTCAAGTCGTGACCGAAGGTACGAATTCTCGGTATCCCATGCTCTTCTATACCATGTGGTGGCTTGCGCTTCAGCTTAATGAAAAGACCGTAGCGCAGAAATACGCACTGGCTGCAAGAGGTGCCCCGTCACTCTATTGTTTTCCGGCACGACTGGAGGAGATGTTGATTCTGGAGGCAATGCTCAAGTCCTATCCTGATGACGCTAAAGCGGCCTACTATCTTGGGAATCTCTACTATGACAAGCAACGCCACGATGAGGCTATTTCTTGTTGGAACCTCTCTGTTCAACTAGATTCATCCTTCTCAATTCCTTGGAGGAATCTCGGCATCGCGGAGTTCAACATTCACCGCGATCCGACCAGGGCGCTTCAGTGTTATGCGGAGGCATTCGCCGCAAATCCAAGCGACGCCAGGCTATTGTACGAATGGGATCAGCTAAAGAAGAGAGTTGGAGTGATGCCCGCAGAGCGGCTAGCAATTCTGGACCGCCAGATTGAGTTAGTAGCCCAACGAGATGATCTGGTAGTGGAATATTGCACACTCTTGAACCAGTGCGGCGACTCGCAGCGAGCACTGGATTTGTTGCTCTCTCGCCGCTTTAGCCCGTGGGAGGGGGGCGAAGGTTTGGTATCCAGGCAATTTGTCCAGGCCCAAATGAAGCTCGGACAGGCGGCGATGAATAGGGGTGACTTCGCTCAAGCTCTTGCATTCTTTTCCGCCGCGCGATGCTATCCCCATACGTTAGGCGAGGGGAAGCATCTACTTACGCTGGAGCGAGAGATTGATTACTTCTCGGCGCGTGCGGCTCAGATGCTTGGCGATATAGATTCTGCGCAGAGATATTACCGTGCCGCTGCGGCTTCCCTCCCGGAGATATCTTGGTATAGCTACTATCAAGCTCTCGCATTGCGTCAAATCGGATGTCATGAGGAGAGTGATCGCATCCTCAAGAGCATGCGCGATTTTGGTAACCAGCGACTTCGAGTCGCACCGCAGATTGATTACTTTGCCACCTCTTTACCAAATTTTCTGTTATTCGAAGACGATCTACAGAAAAGAAATGAGGTGGAGTCCCTCTTTCTCCTTGGATTGGCAGACCGGGGTTTGGGGAACCGTACACAGGCCAGAAATGTTTTCCTTTCCGTGATGGAGAAGGACCACAACCACATGGGGGCGCAGGAGCAACTCGAGATGATCGATAGAGAGATCGAATATGAGGCGGCATCGTTGCCGTTGGTTACAGAACGATGATTGCTCAAAAGGCAGATTCTTCTTCCTTTGTAGCTGGAGACTTCAATCGGCTCTACATATGGGCGATCTCATCCGTTGGAGCATTGGGCGGTTTGCTCTTCGGTTACGACTGGGTGGTGATTGGTGGTGCAAAGCCTTTCTATGAGAAGTTCTTTCAACTGAACCATCCTTCGCTCCAAGGGTGGGCGATGAGCTGCGCTTTGATCGGTTGCCTCATCGGTGCACTGACCTCGGGGCAGCTAGCGGACCGATATGGTCGCAGACGTTTGCTGATGCTTGCGGCCCTTATGTTTACGGTATCTTCACTCGGTACTGCATGGGCGAATCAGTTTGATGTCTTTGTGGTCTGGCGCATCGCTGGGGGATTCGCTATCGGCCTCGCATCTAGTGTTTCCCCGATGTATATCGCGGAGGTCGCTCCTGCACACCTGCGTGGGAAACTCGTCTCTCTCAATCAGTTGGCGATTGTCATTGGCATCTTGCTGGCGCAATTAGTGAACTGGTGTATTGCAAGGCCAGTTCCGCCGTACTCAACCTTCGACCAGATCCTAAATTCCTGGGACGGTCAGTTAGGTTGGAGGTGGATGTTTGGAGCCACCGTAATTCCGTCGCTTCTTTTTCTGTCAGCTACCTTTTTGATCCCGGAAAGCCCAAGGTGGCTGATCCAGAGAGGCTTGCGGGAGAAAGGGCGTGCGATCCTTGCGCGTATCGGTGGTGAAGCTTACTCGAATCATGTCGTGAGCGATATGGATACTGCAAGCCCAAGCGGGGCAGGGAACTCTGATCTCCAGATCCTTCTACAGCCGAAGATGTTGAAAATTGTGATTTTGGGTGTTGTACTTGCAGTTCTACAACAGTGGTGTGGGATCAATGTGATCTTCAACTACGCGGAAGAAGTCTTCTCTGCTGCAGGCTACCAAGTCTCGGACATTTTGTTCAACATTCTTGTTACCGGGACCGTGAATCTTATCTTCACTTTTGTGGCGCTATTTGGTGTCGATCGATTTGGCAGACGAGTACTGATGCTTACGGGCTCGGGCGGATTAGCTTTCATCTATACAGTGCTCGGGGTGTTCTACCACTTCAAAAGTCACGGATTGCCAATGCTGCTTTTGGTAATCACTGCGATCGGCTGCTATGCCATGTCGCTGGCTCCTGTCACTTGGGTTATTATCTCCGAAATCTTTCCTAACAAAATTCGCGGCACTGCGATGTCTTTATCAATCACCGCGCTCTGGGTTGCTTGCTTTATCCTGACCTACAGCTTTCCTCTGCTCAATCGATCGCTAGGAGCCGCCGGAACCTTCTGGATCTATGCAGGTGTCTGCATGGCGGGCTTCCTCTATCTCAGAGCCTTCCTCCCGGAAACAAAAGGTAAATCCTTGGAAGAGATCGAGCAGAGTTGGACATGAGATCCAAGAGCTTTTAGCCTGGAGTGGTGCCCTTGCTATCAAACCGGAGCTAGCCAATCCGTAATCTTGGTATGGTTTGAAGGCCAGCGCAAAGCGGTTGCGATCGCACCATCATTGACTCCAGGTAGCGAGTGTTGCGACACGCTGAATCTCGAAGCTCTGTTGAAGAAGATTTGCGCTCCACTTGACCCCACTTAGCGATATGAATCCGTAAGAGAGGAATTTGATACACGTTCTCTGCTATTATTCCGTGTACGAACACGGTAACAGCAATTGGCGTATCACCGTGGGCACACAGAATTGCCATCGCGACTGCAACTAGGAGGCTCCTTTTTTATGAACCAACGGTCAAGCCATTGCATTAAGTCGCGACTGTGTTTCGCGGCCATCACGGTCTTACTGAGTCTCACTAGTCTTCGCGCTTTGGCAGCAGATACGACAATCTTGTTGGACGTTACAGCCAATGGAAAGATCTATGAAGGTATTGGTGCTTTGAGCGCTGGCGCTTCCTCACGGCTGTTGATCGATTACAAAGAGCCATACCGAAGCCAGATACTTGATTACTTGTTCAAGCCCGGCTATGGAGCCGCACTTCAGCATCTGAAGGTTGAGATCGGAGCCGATGTAAATTCGACGGATGGCTCCGAGCCGAGCACGATGAGATCGCGCCAGGACCATGACTACACCCGTGGCTATGAGTGGTGGTTGATGGAAGAGGCCGTCAAGCGAAATCCAAATATCATCCTCGATGTCCTTCCATGGGGTGCACCCGGTTGGGTCGGGAATGGTAAACTCTACTCGTCAGACATGGCGGCATACGTAGCCGACTTTATCCAGGCTGCGAGCAAATATCATCACCTCAAGATTAGTTATGTGGGTGTCTGGAACGAAAAGCAGTTTGATGGACCGTACGTCAAAGAACTGCGTCGTGTCCTCAACACAAGACATATCTCGACGAAGATTGTCTGCTGCGATGAGTATCCCGGTGAAGGTCTTGGCCAATGGAGCATCGTTGACGCAATGGCAACAGACCCAGCACTCAAGGCCGCGGTCGCCGTTGTTGGGGTGCATTACCCTATCGTAGACGGAAAATACACGACTCCAGATAAAGCACGGACCATCTCGCAACCCTTGTGGTCCAGCGAAGACCAGCCAAACACCGGCTCGGGCCCGATCGTTTCGCGAGAATGGCCGATCGGTGGGCGGATCCTCGCTCGCCTCTACAACCGCAACTATCTCACAGGGGGCTTCACCAAGACTGAGATATGGAGTCCAATAACGTCCTATTACGACATACTGGCTGCGCCCAACTCAGGATTGATGTATGCCAATACCCCATGGTCGGGGTACTACAACGTTCAAGGCACCATATGGGCAACCGCACATACGACCCAGTTTGTTCAACCAGGCTGGCAATATCTCGATTCAGCCTCCGGCTTCTTGCCAGAGCAGGGGAGTTACGTCACCCTCAAATCTCCCGGCAACAAGGACTTGAGCGTCATCGTTGAAACCATCGGCGCCAAACAACCCCAGCGCATAGCATTTGAGCTTGCAAATAGATCCTCTCAAGAGAAATTTCATGTCTGGGAGACCAACGACACCCGCACCTTCGAGAAAGTTGCAGACCTGAGCTTCGTTGATGGACGGGCTACCTACACACTGGATCCCAATTCGCTTTACACATTCACTACAACAATCGGTCAGGGGAAGGGAACCGCAACACCGCCGACAAATACTCCATTTCCTTTCCCGTACACGGATGACTTCGAATCAACGGAACTCAAACGTGCCCCCCGATTTCTTTCAGATCAGGATGGAGCATTTGAGACCCACCCATGCCAGCATCGTTCCGGACGCTGCCTTGAGCAGGTCATCACCGAAAAGCCAACTCCCTGGGGTCCGATACCAGATCCGTTCACCTTGGCAGGCGATGCAACCTGGTCCGACTACCGGGTCGCGACGGATTTCCTACTCAATGGAAATGGTCCGGTCACGCTGATGGGCCGCGTCGACCGCGCAGATGTTTTTCAAGATGCCCACGCGCGTTGGCCCAGTGGCTATATTTTCAGTATTGACGCAACGGGTAAGTGGACGCTTTCATCTGCCACATACAAGAAGCCCACACTTAACCTGGCGTCGGGCTCGGAGAAAGTACCAACCCAGAAATGGCACCACGCGGAACTTAGTTTCAAGGCTGACCAAATCTCTGTGTCTCTTGATGGAAAGGTGCTATTCAAGGGAACAGATTCCTCTCACACTCATGGCATGTTCGCCATCGGGACCGGCTGGAATCATGCACAGTTTGACAACTTGTCCATTACTCCCTAGTCGGAAACAAACAGTCACAATGGATCAAACAAGTCGAGCAGGACGCAAGTTGTTGAATAAACGAGGCCGCAACTTCAGGCTTATGCGTCAGCCCACAGTTTTATCTTGCGCTCATCTGTAGCACAATTGGGTTCGGATCCAGATCGCCATCAATACCAAGCATGGCGGCATTCACAAATGTTGTCTGAGATGTCTCG